>Ga0105044_10012137_pt1 | contig 11718 bp, 9 predicted proteins | sample MAT01_FD_78092 | JGI IMG/M metagenome (GOLD analysis project Ga0105044, IMG submission 78092) | Freshwater microbial communities from Lake Fryxell liftoff mats and glacier meltwater in Antarctica - MAT-01 | ecosystem: Environmental > Aquatic > Freshwater > Ice > Liftoff microbial mat | place...
CGGGTCTCGGCCTGGTTCGGTACCAACAAGGTCCTGCACCAGGTCGATCTCGACATGCGGGCCGGAGAGGTCACCGCGCTCATCGGCCCCTCCGGGTGTGGAAAGTCGACGTTCATCCGCATCCTCAACCGAATGCACGAGCTAGTCCCCACGGCCAAGCTCTCGGGTCAGGTGCTCCTCGATGGCGTCGACATCTACGGCGACGACCAGTCGGCCACCAAGACCCGCTCCCGGATCGGTATGGTCTTCCAGAAGCCCAACCCGTTCCCCGCCATGAGCATCGCCGACAACGTGCTCTCGGGCCTGAAGCTGACCGGCCGCAAGCCCGAGAATCGCGACGAGCTCCTGCAGGTGTCGCTCGAGCGAGCCGGGCTCTGGAACGAGGTGCGCAACCGCCTCAAGGACGCGGGCGGGGCGCTTTCGGGTGGCCAGCAGCAGCGCCTCTGCATCGCCCGGGCACTGGCGGTATCGCCTGAGCTGCTGCTCATGGATGAGCCGTGCTCGGCGCTGGACCCGACGTCGACCCGTCGCATCGAGGAAACCATCGCCGAGATCGCCCACGACGTGACCGTGGTGATCGTGACGCACAACATGCAACAGGCCCAACGAGTCTCCAACCGGTGCGCGTTCTTCCTTGCCGCCGAAGGGACCCCGGGTCACATCGTCGAAGCCGGAGACACCAAGCAGATGTTCAACGATCCCGTCGACCCGCGAACCGCGGACTACGTGAAGGGAAGGTTCGGTTGATGCGCAAGCTCATCGCCATCGCAGCCACCGCAGCAGCGGTGCTCCTGTCCATCCCCACCACGCGCGCCGAAGCACAATCGCTTCCGGCGGTCATCGGGGCCGGTTCCACCTGGTCCGCCAACGCCCTCGACCAATGGCGAGCCGATGTGAGCCGAGAGGGTCTTCGGATCAACTACCAGGGCATCGGCTCCACCGCCGGTCGAACCCAGTTCACCCAAGGCCAACTCGACTTCGCCGTGTCGGAGATCCCGTACCAGGCGGGCGAGTCCAAGCCGGGCTTCAAGTTCGTCTACCTGCCGATCGTGGCCGGTGGCACCTCGGTGATGTACCGCGTCAAGGGCAGTAACGGACAGCAGATCACCAACCTCCGCCTGACCTCGAACACAACGGCGCGCATCTTCACCCAGAAGATCAGCAAGTGGAACGACCCCGCGATCGCACGGGACAACCCGGGCGTTGCGCTCCCCAACAAGGACATCACGGTCGTGGTCCGATCCGAGGGGTCGGGAACCTCGTTCCAGTTCTCGTCGTACCTCCAGAACCGCGAGCCAGCGCTCTGGAGGGAGTTCGCTCAAGCCAACCGAATTCCCAACGCGCCCACGTCGGCCTGGCCCACCTTGACTGGTGCCAATGCGCAACCGTTCTCGGACGGCGTGGCCAACTACGTGGCTCGCGGCGATGGTGCCATCACCTACGTGGAGGCGTCGTACGCCATCGAACGACGGGTACCGGTGGCGGCGATCAAGAACCAGGCGGGCAACTTTACGCTTCCCACCTCGGCCAACGTTGCGGTCGCGCTCCAGCGGGCCACGCTCAATGCCGACCGTACCCAGAACCTGTCAGGCGTCTACGTTGCCGGCGGCAACGCCTATCCGATCTCCTCCTACTCGTACATGCTCGCCAAGACCACCGGCATCAGCACCGACAAGGGGCGCGTCATCGCCCGGTTCGTCTACTACTTCGCCTGTGCCGGCCAGCAGAAGGCGGCGGCGCTGGGCTACTCGCCCATGCCCGTCCCCCTGGTCCGAGCTGCGTTCGAGGCCATCGTGCAGGTACCGGGAGCTGAGAAGCCACCCGTGATCTCGCCGGCCACATGCCGCAACCCCAATGTGGAGGGCACAACGGTCGTGCCCGGCGGCAACAACGCAACCACCACCACCACCGCGCCCGCCAACAACCGCCAGCCCGGCGGGAACGGGACCGGCGGGAATGGGAACGGGACGGGGACCGGCGGGACCGGGACTGGCGGAAGCGGTGGCGGAACCACCACCGACGACGGCGCAACGGGAGCCGACGGTGGAACCGTCGACGGTGCCGCCATCGACATCGACGGCGACGGTCAGGTGGATGGGATCGATGCCGATGGCGATGGCATCGTCGATGCCACGTTGGACGGCACCGAACTCGCATCCAGCGCCGACCGGGCCAACCCGGAAGGCAGCGTCAAGATTTCGGGCAGCGGCCAGAGCGCCTGGCCCTTGGTGATCGGGACGATGTTCCTGATCTTGTTGATCGTGATCCCGCCGATCCTTCTGTCATCGGGCTCGCCCGGCAAGCGCTGGTGGCACAAGGCCTTCGGAACCTGATCTCGACCGGAGGGTCAACCCTTCGGCGCGTCGGGACCGGTGCCGGGCCGCCACGCAGCCCAGGCGTCGATGCGCTCGGATCGGCTGACAGGGATGGCACCAGTGCCATCGGCGTTGGCCACGAAGACCTCCTTGTCGCCAAGACGCTGCACGGCGAAGGCCAGCAGGAGCCCATCGGGAGACAGTGCGATCTCGGACTCGACGCTGATGGGGTCGCTGATGACCGGTTCGGGTTCGCCACCATCGAGGTCGACGCGCAAGATGTCATCGGCGGCCCCGCCATCGGCATCGTCGTTGGCGACGGCCGAGACGAAGTAGATGAATCGGCCATCGGGCGACCACACCGGAAAGGCATCTCGGAACTCGGTGTTGGTGAGTTCCTCGGTCGTGCCGGTCACGGGGTCGAGCGTGAAGATGCCCGCTGATTCGGCCCCCACGGGCTGCGCGCTGATGACCAGCAGGTCTCCGTCGGGCGACCAAGCCGGTTGGGTGCTGCCAGCCAACGTCGACACCTTCTTGGGGTCCGTTCCGTCGGCATTCACGACCCAGACGTCGCTGTCGACCCCGAACGAGGTGGAGAAGGCGATCCGGGTGCCATCGGGAGACCAGGCCAGATCCCCTACCCCTTCCGCCTCCGGTGGGCTCACGCGCACGGGCTCGCCCCCTGCAGCAGGTGCCACATAGCCCGCAAACCCACCATCGCGATTGGAGAAGAAGGCAATGGAACGCCCGTCGGGCGACCATGCGGCACCGCCCTCGTTGCTGGTCAGCGAGGGGGCCACTGCCTGGGCTTCCCCGCTCGCCGCGTCGATGATCGCGATCTCGAAGTCACCGGTGGCATCACCATCGAGGAGCAGCTTCGACCCGTCAGGCGACCAGCGCAGCACCTCTGCCCGGCCGTCGACCTTCGCAACGACGTCGGTCTCAGATCCCTTCCCATCGGTGAGGAAGACCGTGGTCTGTTTCTCATCGGTCGACAGATAGGCGAGTTCCCACAGTTCGGCGCCCTTCGCCAGCGGGGCCAGTGCGGTCGTGGTCACGGCCGCCTCGGCAGTAGTCGACGTCGTCTTCTTGCCACCGTCCTCGTCGTTTCCAGAGCATCCGCCCACGAGGAGCGCCAGCGCCAGCGTCGTGGCCGTGACCCGCGAGGCAGACCGGGCCTTGCGTAAGGAGGTTCGGCGGGTTGGTTGAACATGACGGCGTTGATGCACGGACGGATAGTAGAGAAGGACCACCCCGCCGTTCCCGGGTTCCCGGCGATCGTTTTCCAAGGTTCACCCGGACGATGCCCTGGCGTCGCCTTGGGTCTGCCGCGTCGGCCACGACCGCATGATCGGGAGCCGCGGCATCCAACGTGTGCGCGTTGTTTCGCCAGGCTTCACCTTGCGCTCAGGGGGTGTTTCAGGCGCCCTGGCATTGTCATCGATGGGAGTCTGGACAGTCGGCATCGGGCAGGACGCAGTGCTCCTCAGGAGGAACTGGCACATGCGCGCCACCACCCGCCGAATCATCGCTGTTGCAGCGGTCGGCATCACCACCATCACCGGAGGACTCGTCGCCAACCCGGCCGAGGCCACCAACTTCACCCCCAACAAATCCGCTGACTGGATCCGCATCGGCGGCTCCGACACCACCGAGGGCGTCGTGAACCGCCTCTCACTGCTGTACAACGAGTCCCCTGGCTGCGTGCTCGCGGGCACCCCCCAGAACCTCGATGGCCGCTGCTTCGACTTCGACAGCGCCACCGCTGGGATCCAGGAGCAGTACCAGAACGACGCCTCGGGCAACCCCACCGACAAGGCCAACACGGACCACGACGTGGCGTTCGGCTACTTCGCCGTCGGTTCCGGCACGGGCATCACCCAGCTGACCCAGCGCGGCAATGCCGGCGTGCAGGTGCTCGATGTCGCTCGCTCTTCGCGTGCGCCCCGAGCCTCTGACGCGGACGGCCTCCGCTTCTTCGCGTTCGCCAAGGACGCCATTCCGTGGGTCAAGTTCCCCGGCGCTCCTGCGGCTGCGGTGAACTCGCTCACCACGGCCCAGATCACCAACGTCTTCTCCGGCTGCGCGCCTGCCGTCCAGCCTGATGTCGACAAGACCGCAAACGGCGGCAACAACGACGGCACCGCCGATTGGGGCGACATCGGCGGCGTGACCAGCGCACCCCTCGTGGTGTGGGCGGCCCAGGACGGGTCCGGCACCCGGTCCACGTTCGACGGCTTCCTCGGCTCGGGCAAGAACTCGACCAACTGCATCCCCACGGCCAAGAAGGACAACAACCTGGCCAACGGCGAGCGTCGGATCTTCGAGAACAACGCCGAGCCCATCGTCAACTCGACCGCTGTCGACTGCAACGATGTTGCCGGATCCCTGGCCAGCTGCACCGCCAACTCGATCTTCTACTACTCGATCGGTCGTTGGAACACGAGCGGTGGCCAGACCTCGATCCTCGGATCGATCACGGTTGCCAACAACCCGGTGGCCCCCACCGAGGCCAACATCTTGAACGACTCCTACCCGTACGCGCGATTCGTGTACAACGCCATCCGCAACGACACCTTCGCTTCCGGCCTGGCGTCGAACGCGATCCGCAACTTCGTCTCGGCGAACGGCTTCCTCTGCAAGGCCGCGGCAGCCTCGGCCACCAACCCGAAGACGAACAACAACTTCCGGACCGACGTGGAGAACGTCATCCGCGGCGAGGGCTTCATCCCGCTGCCCATCGGACCCACCGGCGCTGGCGGCGGCAACAGCCACTGCCGGGCCGTCGACACGGCCAGCCTCTGACCACGTTGATCAGCAGCTGACAAGGGGCCCCGGCCAACTGGCCGGGGCCCTTTCGCGTCCGAGCGCCTACCGTCATCGGCCATGGATCCCGTCGAACTCGACGCTCTGGCCGCACAGCTCGACACGATCCTGGAGCTCGACCGTGACCTCGCCACCGAGGTGGTCGTCACGCTCGCTGAGCACCACGACCGACGGGTCATCGCTCCCCTGCTCGACTTGCTGGCCTCGGGCCGAGCCAACGAACTCATGGTCCGCGCGGCCGGGTGGCTCGCCGACCCCGGTCTGCACCGCGCCCTCGAGCGACTGGCCGCCAGCCGTATCGGAGGGCTCGAGGTGGCGAGCGCCGCCATGCGATCTGGAACTTCGACGAACGCAACCCAGACGATCCGATCAGCCTCGATCGGGCCTTCGCCCTCTATCGCACCGCCAACCTCGCTGGCTGGGGCTGAGCAGCGGTCTAGATTCCCTGACGGTCCATCAGGAGATCGTGCCAGGGGGCAGCCGTGACCGAACCAGTCGATAGCGAACCGCTGGAGAACGCCGCAACGCTTTGGGAACTGGTGGAACGGCGGGCCGCCGCCACGCCCGACACCACGTTGCTCATCGACGAGGGAGGCCGAGCGCTCACCTGTGAGCAGTTCCGCGACCGGGCGGAGCGCACCGCCGCTGGCTTCGCGGCACTGGGCGTCGACCACGGAACTCGCGTCACCTGGCAGGTGCCCAACCGGTTCGAGACCATCCTCGCCAGCTTCGCCCTGGCCCGCCTCGGTGCCATCCAGAACCCGATCCTGCACCTCTATCGGCACAAAGAGGTCGGGTACGCGATCGGCGCCACCGATGCCGAGCTGGTCCTGACCCCGGGCGAGTGGAACGGCTTCGACTACGAAGCCATGGTGCACGAACTGATCGCCGATCGGGCCGCCAGCCTCACCACTCAGCCGCAGGTCATCAACATCTTCACCGATCTCCCCGACGGCGATCCGGCGTCACTGCCTCCCGCACCCACCGCCGGCGACGAGGTCCGGTGGGTGTACTTCACGTCCGGCACCACCTCGGACCCGAAGGGCGTGCGCCACACCGATCGCACCCTCATCACCGGCGCCAACGGGCTGGCCGTCGCCCTCGACATGGCACCCGACGACGTCGGATCGATCGGCTTCCCGTTCGCCCACATCGCCGGACCGGACTACTTCGGCATGATGCTGCTGGCCGGCTTCGGCGCGGTGCTGATCGAGGCCTTCACCCCCGCCGGCGCCGTCGCGGCCTTCAACACCCACGGCGCCACCATGGCCGGCGGGTCCACCGCGTTCTACCAGATGTACCTGGCCGAGCAACGAAAGCATCCCGACACGCCGCTCATCCCATCGCTCCGCAAGCTTTCGGGTGGCGGCGCCCCCATGCCCCCGGAGGTGTACGAGGAGGTCAGGCGGGAGATGGGTGTACAGATCTGCCACGGCTACGGAATGACCGAGTGCCCGATGATCGCCATGGGTGGACCTCACGACACCGACGAGCAGCTCGCCAACACCGTGGGCAAGCCCGTGGTCGGTCTCGAGATGCGCATCGTCACCGACGACGGCACGGTCGCCGCTGCCGGTGTAGACGGCGAGGTCCGGGTCAAGGGGCCGATGGTCTTCGAGGGGTACACCAACGAGGCCGCCACGGCCGAGGCCTTCGATGACGACGGCTGGTTTCGCACTGGCGATGTGGGCCACCTGCGCCCCGACCGCCACCTCGTGCTCACCGGCCGCCTGAAGGACATCATCATCCGCAAGGGCGAGAACATCGCCGCCAAGGAGATCGAGGACGCCCTCTACGCGCACCCCAAGGTGGGCGATGTGGCGGTGGTGGGCCTTCCCGATCGCGAGCGCGGCGAGCGCGTCTGCGCCGTGGTGCAGCGTCCCGACGGCGCCTCGCCGGTCGACGACCTCACCCTCGAAGAGATGGTGGCCTACCTGGCCGACCAACAGCTCGCTCGGTTCAAGACGCCCGAGCAGCTCGAGGTGGTAGGTGCCCTACCGCGCAACGACACGCTCGGCAAGATCCTCAAGTACAAGCTGCGCGAGGACCTGGCTACCAAGCCCTGGCCCAGCTGACACCCCTCACCCCTCACATCGGCACGTCCATCGTGGCCTGTGTCCATCTGGTGAAGACCTCATGAGTCTTTCTCCTGGTTGCGTGACGCTCGTCACAGAAGTACATTCCTTTGCTGTCCGCTCTCGGCCCGTGCTCCGGCACTTGTCCGTTGGTCGGCACCTATACCAACTGGAGCATCCTGCTCCGTTCCATTTCATTCCCCAGGGGGCAAAAGTAATGATCCGACGCAAGCTCGCAAGAGCTTCTCTCGCAGCGCTCGCTGTGACGACGGTCCTCACGGTGGCACCTCGCCCCGCGAGTGCCGCAATCACGAGTACCTGTGACATCTCGCAGTTCCCGGCCATCGCCGCGACCCAGAGCCAGTTGCAGTTCTCCTGCTTGTTCACCAACTCGGCCAATCCCTTGTTGAACGAGCTCTCGAGCAACTTCACCTTCCACGACTTTGCCAACGCCCAGTACCACCAGGGCGCAGCCCGCAGGGCGACCGTCACAGCCGCATCTGCGTCGGGCGGCCTCACCATCACCGCTGCTGCCGGCAACTTCACCCTCTTCGACCGCAACCGACCCGTGAGCGGCACCGGCATCGCCCCCCGGGCGTTCATCAGCTCCATCACCCCCACGGTGGCCACCCTGAACATCGCCCACACCGCTGCGGTGCCGATCGGCACCGTGGTCACCATCGAGAACACCAACGCCCGCTCCGTCGTCAACGGCGTGACGGTTGCTGGTCTCACGGTCACCTCGGCCACGGCGAACTTCAACTCCGCTGACGTCGGCAGGTCGATCACCGGCACGCCCATCCCCGATGGCAAGACCATCGCCTCGGTCACCAACGCGACCACGGTGGTCATGTCGGCCGGCGCCTCGGCCACCGCTGCGACCGCCCAGACCATCACCATTGGTGCAACCCAGGCCCGCACCTCGACCCGTACGGTCCTCGGTGCCACCAAGACGACCACCGTCATCACCTCGACTGCCGCCGCGTTCGGCCCGTCGGACACCGGCATGCCCGTGAGCTGCGCTGTGGCCGGTTGTGGCCTCGCCGCCAACTCCCGCATCACGGCGGTCGCCGGCAACACGGCAACGATCGCCCCGGCCGCTGTGGCCGGCGGTGCGTTCAACGTCGTGATCGGTGCGCCGAGCCCTACGGCCCCAACGAACGGCTCTGCGATGATGCAACTGGCAACCTCGCTGGACCTCAGCCCGACGCTCGTCGCCGGTTCTGGCGCCTGCGGCACCAATCGCCCCGAGGGCTTCTCGCTCCAGGGCGTGTGGCAGAACCCGGGTTCCTTCGTGACCACCGGCGTGCTCGGCGCACAGCCTGCGGGCCAAGTCATCGCCCAGGTGCTCTTCGCCACCTCCGTGACGAGGTTCGCCGGCTACATCGTGCAGGTTCCCGCCGGCACCGCTGGTGACCCGCAGACTGCGGCGCACTACGACATCGTGTTCCCGTTCCTTCCGACAGCGCTCGCCAAGTGCCCGGCGCCGAACGCAGTCAACGTGGCCACTTCGTTTGAGGTGCTCGCCGTGACGGCTTCCCAGAACAACATCCCGACCGGTATTGGCTCGCCCTCCACCGCTCAGGTCCGTTACCTGGCCCCGAACTTCGGTGCGGCGATCTCCACGGTCGCCACGCTCAGGTCCAACGCTGCCGCTCCCGCCAACTGGAGCTTCACGAGGACCTGCGCGATCGCCGGCCTCTCGCCGGTGGCCGTCACCGGGTTCTCCTGCGGCAACGCCTGAGTCCCATCGGATCGTCATCCGGGCTCGCGTGAGCTGACCTGACGGTCCAACGAAAGAGAACGTAACGAGGGGGCGGGTGCCCGGCACCCGCCCCCTCCGCACGCTCGGGCGCCGTATCATCTGGAGTCCGGGGATCGAAAACAAGGGAGTGTCACCGTCATGCAGAGCCGCCCAACGTCCGTCCTCCAGCGCGTCGGTGCGCTCGGGCTGCTGCTCGGGCTGGCCCTCGCCCTCGCCGTGGCACCAGCCAGTCCGGCGGGAGCAGATAGTGACGATGAGACCACCACCACGGTGACGGTGCCCGGCGGATATGCGCTCGGCGAGGGTTACGTGATCGGCGGGGCCAAGGTCACCTGCCCGGGAAAGCCGGATGCGACATGGTCGGCGAAGCAGGGCGCAGCCTTCGTCGAGTCGCTGATCGCCGAGATGACCTTCGGCAATCCGCCTTTGGAGGACCCACCGGCCGATGCACCGGTCTGCCTCGTCGAGAGCTCGGGCCTGTTCGGCACCACCACCACCCCCAGCATCTTCTCCGTCAACTACGCGGCCAAGGGCGACAAGGTCTGGGTGCAACAGGTTGGCAACAACTGGTTCATAGCGCCGGCGCGGACCAAAGGCGCCTACGAGGGCACGGTTGACCCCACCAAGCCGTCGGTCGACCTCACCCCCCAGGCCGCCACCACGACCGAGGCCCAGGACCCAGGCAAGAGCGGCGTTTCATCAGACGACAGCAGCGGATCGAACGTGGTGCCCATCGTGCTCGCCATCGCACTCGTGGCCGGCGCACTCATGGGCGCCGTGGTCTGGCGCCAGCGCCGGTCCGGAGCGGAGGGTTCTGCCACGGGTGAGGGCTCTGCCCCGGCGGACGAAGCCGACGCTGCCGAGGTACCCGCTGACGATCAGTAGATGATCGGGATCTGCACCTTCAGGTAGTCCGCTCTCGCTGCGCCACGAAATCGGGCACCAAACACATGGAAAGGGACGGAGGCCTGCTTCATTGTCGTACCCCCTGAGTACGGTTCGATCATGTCCTCGCACGTCGCAGATCCGGTGGTGGCTGAGGCCCTCCAGCAGATCTCGGCGGGCCTCGACCAACTGGCGTGCGCCGATGTCCGCCCTGTAGGCGTTGCCGACGCACTACAGCTCACCCGCGAGGTCGAGGTGGCGCATCGCCGCCTCACCGCCATGCGCCTGCGCACCCTCACCGCCGTGGAGCGAGGCGGCTGGCACCGGCCAGACGGCCATGCCAACGCTTCGGTCTGGCTCCGCCACAGCGCCCGCACCAGCACCGGCGATGCCCGGTCAGCCGCCCAATCAGCCCGGGCCATGGTGGACCTGCCGTGCGTGGCGCAGGCGTTCATCGCCGGTCGCTTCTCCCCAGCACACCTCGGGCGCATCGCGCGGGTCCACGGAAACGACCGGATCCAGGAGCAGCTGCTCGACCCCGACGAGGGGCTCGACGCCAAGTTCGCCGACCTCGCAGCCCGGTGCTCCTACCACCAGTTCGACGCGGCGCTCACCGCCTGGGAGCGCCTCGCCGACGAGGACGGTGCCCGCCAGCGAGCCGAACGCAACCACGCCCGCCGAGACCTGCGGCTCCACCAAGGTCTCGATGGCTCGTGCACGCTCCAGGGCGGGGCTGGCGCCGCCGACGGGGTCCGCCTCCAAGATGTACTTCGCCACTTCGAGCGAGCCGAGTGGCTGGCCGACTGGGATGAGGCCCGCCAGCGCCTCGGCGATGCCACCACCGTCGCCGACCTGGCCCGCACCGATGCCCAGCGCCGGTGGGACGCATTGATGGCCCTCATCGAGTTGGCGGCGGCCGCCGAAGCCGCCCGGCCCGGCGGCAGTCCAATCGAGACCATCGTCGTCATCGACCACGAGACCTACCAAAGGGAGCTTGCCCGCCTCGCCGGCGAGGTCCCCGGCCCGGTCGATCCTGCCGTGCGCGACGCCGTCCTCGACCTGCCGGGCGACCTTGCCCCTGCACCAGCAACGATCGGGGATCAATCCAATCACCCCATCGGCTTCCGATGCGCAAGCGGCGACGGGTGGCCGATCGAACCCACCGAGGCCGTAGTGGTCGGGCTGCTCGGGCGGTTCCGCCGAGCGGTGATGGGTGCAGATGGTGTCACCATCGATCTCGGCCGGCGCGCTCGCCTCTTCACCGGTTCAGCGCAGCTCGCCGTGCGCCTCAGCGCCACGCACTGCGTGTGGCCCGGTTGCCTGGTCCCCACGAGCGAGTGCCAGACCGATCACCTGCAGCCCTGGACACCCGCCGATGGGTCGCCCGGCGGGGCCACCGAGCCCGCCAACGGTGCGCCGCTGTGCGGCCGCCACAACCGACACAAGCACCACGGCTACCGGCTCCACCGCGACCGCAACGGCACGTGGCACACCACCCGACCCGACGGCACCGAGATCCCCTAGCGCGCCGACCCAGCCTGCGCCCTCACGCGGGCGCGCTGAGCCAGACGGCGGCAAGGGCCTCTCGACGTTGCTCCCACTCCTCGGCGGTGAGGGCATAGCGCACGTGGTCCTCCCAGACGCCGTTGATCTCGAGGTAGCGAAGCGCAATGCCTTCGTTGCGAAGCTCGAGCTTCTCGGCGACCCGGCGACTCGAGGCGTTGCGAGGGATGATCGACACCTGAATCCGGTGCAGGTGGAGTTCCTCGAACGCAAAGCGCGCCAGCACCACCACCGCCTCCGGCGTGATCCCCTGGCCCGCCCATTTTTCGTCGATCCAGTAGCCGACGTA
>Ga0105044_10012140_pt1 | contig 11717 bp, 9 predicted proteins | sample MAT01_FD_78092 | JGI IMG/M metagenome (GOLD analysis project Ga0105044, IMG submission 78092) | Freshwater microbial communities from Lake Fryxell liftoff mats and glacier meltwater in Antarctica - MAT-01 | ecosystem: Environmental > Aquatic > Freshwater > Ice > Liftoff microbial mat | place...
AAAACGGGGTTCCGAATGTGCGTATCAAATGGTAATCAGTGGGAGATGGTTTGATGCGAACCTCTGGCGTAATTCCGGAAGTTTAAAATTACGGCTCTAGGGTTTGCGATGATGGAGTGAATAAAGAAATGCGTTTCTCTTCAATAAACAGAAAAGTGCCAAGACAAATCAAAAAGGGATTTCTGAAAAGCAAATCCCAAAAGCAAGGTTCGAAATCTGAATTGACGAATGGTCTGTAAAATAAAAGACCCGCCACGTTTGGCAGGTCTTTTATGATTAACCAATCATTTTAACCAATCAGAGTAACCAGCTCTGATGTATTGCTTACAATCTTATTCAAAGCAACCCTCATGCCAAAACTGATTTTTTTTCAAATTATTTAATTTTGGCTTCCCGCGAAAGAGGTTATATGAGATATAACATTGATTTCTATAGGCTTTCATTTCAAGCAAATGGGTCAGCCTGGCTGACCCTTTTGACCTGTCAAATACATGTCTTACTTAATGAACGCAGAAAACATCCAATGTTTCTCCTCGGTGCGGATAATCATATTTCTCATAAGTGTTTCCGTACCCAAATCCCCATGATCAACAGCTGAATCTGCCACATCCACCATAAAAGAAAGGAGAGTTTCATAATCTTTTACAACTGCCGGCATCATTTTATCTGAGGCAATCTCTTTTACCTCTTTAATATCAGATATTTCGAGATATTCAGCAAGTGTGCTCAATGGTTTAAATCCCAGGATACGCACGCGCTCCGCAATATCATCAATGTTTTCAGCAGCCGCCAGATATTCCACTTCCAGTTTTTCGTGAATGTCGAAGAAATCGCCTCCGGTAACATTCCAGTGAAAATTTCTGATCTTCTGATAAGCCACGCTGTAATTGGCCAAAAGGATATTCAGTCCTTCTACCAACTCTGCAGCTTCAGCCCGGTTAAATCCAAGCTTGGTATATGTTTTTTCTTCCTTGGTGGATGTTTTTTCTTTCGTGGTGCTCATCATATTTATATTTAAGGTTTGACACAAAGGTACCTATATAACCGCAATCCATCAATCGTGTTCACTTATGCGCGCAGTGAATCGGATTATGAGATCAGCGCCGCAGCGGGCAGTGATTGAATCAAACCATTGGCAGCAGCCTTAAAATTGCGGAAAAAATTGTCGAGGTCAGATTCGTTTAAATCCGGATTAAGGAAAATAAGCCGTATTGAAAGTCCATGGTCCAAATTGCAATAATTCACCATGGTGATGCCCTCTCGGATAAGTTGATAGCGCACCATCTCATTGATTTGATCCGCATCATATCCCGGTCCGACCTTGTACCTAAAGTTGACATTGAGCGACTGGGTGGGAAACATAAGTTCCAATGCGGGGTCATTCTCCACATATGATGTGGCATAGGCAGCCAGGTCAAACAATTTTTCAATCCGCGCTGCATATCCTTCATCTCCATAAAACTTCCATGCCAGCCAGAGTTTCAATGAATCCACACGCCTGCCGCATTGTAGAGAGGCGGGACCCAAATCGTAGGCGGCACTTTCGTACTGGTGATAAATATAATCCGCGTCGTAACTCTGAATCTCTTCCCGCATCACGTTTGGATTTTTCACAAGCAGGGCTGAACAGACGAGCGGGATATTCATCAGTTTGTGGGGATTCCATGAAAAGGAATCAGCTTCTTCCAGCCCCTTAAACATTCCCCTCCGCTTCTCACTCAAAAGAATGCTTCCACCCCAGGAACCGTCGACATGGTGCCAGAGACCAAATGATTTGGCGACAGCCGCTACCTCGTCTATGGCATCAAATGCCCCCGTCTCCGTCGTACCTGCCGTAGAACAAACCATAAAAGGTTTCATCCCCTTCTCCATCGCCTCTTCAATGGCAACTTGTAAAGCGGGTCCCCGCATGCGACCCTGATCATCCGGCCTTACCTTCATCACAGCATCCTGACCGATTCCAATGGTGTTGGCACCTTTGAGCATGGAGAAATGACTTCGCGCCGAAACGAATATCGCCAGCCGTGGCAAACCGGAAATCCCGTTTTGCTTGACATCTTTGAACATCGAATTTCTGGCGAGCAACATGGCCACCATATTGGTATTGCTTCCACCAGTAAGGAGAGATCCTGTCCCTGTATTCCAGCCTGTAAATGAAATCATCTTGTCCATGAGTTTCATTTCCATCAGGGTAGCCACCGGAGCCACCTCATACGTATACATGGAAGTATTGGTAAGTGCCGTGATTATCTCACCGATAAAAGCGGGAAAATTAAACCCCCCGAACATCTGATTGAGATAGGACGGATGGGCGGTGCGCACTGCATAATTGAGATATTGTCGCACTTCGTCAAGCAAGCCATCTGCCTCCATGCCATGGGCATCAATGCGCAGTTGAAGCTTTTTTGATAATTCTTCCGGTGATACATAGTTGATAACGGGAAGATTTGCCTCGCGGCTGTCCGCCAACCACTGGTTGATGAGTTTAAAAACTTCGGCAAGAACTTCCTTTTCTAGCGGTTTTTGATCCATATCCACGCGGGCATTTAGCCCTCCGTCACATTTTCGAGCGCAAAAATACAATTTCTTTTTGCCTCTATGGTTGGTCTTCCCGCCAAATGAATTTTTGACGGCGATAATCGTAATAACTTGCCTTTCCGAAAAAATCGATGAAATGAATCACGTATTCATCCAGAACTTTGGCACTTTCAAATTGCATCGGAACCAATTCTGCGCCTTTGAGATTAATAACACCGTAAGCCGTATCCTTCACAAGAAGAATAGAATCCAACAAAACCAATTCGGTAAATTGCAAAGGAATGACTGGTTTACCCAAAGTGTCTATCAATCCAAAAAGTCCATTTTTCGATACCCGTGCCACAGTGTCCTGAAAACTCCCGGCCTCGTCATACAAATAGGGAATAACCAGATTGAGTTTGCCATCTGCGTAACCCCATTTTCCTTTCTTTTTCACTGGCATCAACCGGTTGGAAAAAATGCCAAGGTCCTCAAAAATAGCTGGAACTACTTTTTTACCCGCCGTATCAATTACGGCTGTCCATTCATCTTTTTTAATTTTCTGGAATACCTTGGCATTTCCCTGGATGAACCTGGATTCCGCAAGTGCTGTTTGACCAAAATTGAATTCAAAAGGAATGACTTCCTCGCCCCGCAAATTGATAAATCCATATGTATTCTCCCGGGCAGCGAGAAAATATCCGTCAGAAAAATCTCCGATGGCGCTGTAAACTGGCTCGACCAGCACTTCCCCTTGTCGGTTGATCAAGCCAAATTTGCCATTTTTACGCATCCGGGCCGGGTAATCTCCTCTAAAAGGTTCTGCCCAATCATAAACAAAATCAATCACAACCTGCCCAGTGGTATCAATGTATCCACTGAGGCTGTCTTTTTCGACCACAGCCAGTCCATTACTAAAATCACTGGCATTGTTGTATTTAAAATCGACAATTATTTCCCCACGTGCATTCAAATAGCCGTACTTTTCGCCTTTCGCCGCATATACAAAACCCTCAGACATTTCACCGCACTCATCATATTTGGCAGGAATGGTAAACTGGCCCATCCGGTCCACCAGACCGTATAGTCCATCAATTTCCACCGTTGCAAAACCGTGGTGAAATGAAAAAGCTTCGTCAAAAATATAGTCTGTGATTGCCTTTCCTGTTTTGTCTATGAAAGCAATCTTGTCATTTTTGGATACAAGGGCCAGCCCTTCACTGAAAGGCTCATTCCAATCAAACTGCGGGGAAATTCTCTCGAGGCCATTTTCATCGATATGTCCCCAAAGAGCATTTCTGCTAATGGGGTAAAACCGCGTTGTGGCGAGATCGAAATTTTTCATTAAATCCGCCATAAACGGATACTCTGGATATTGCAGGCTGAAATTGGCAATCGCCCTGGCAGATTGGTCGCCTATTTCTTTGGTGTAAATTCTTCGCCAGGCTCTTTCGAGAAATGGCCCTTCCGGAAATGAATTGATATACTGCAAATACACTTCCGGCGTATCATCTTTGGTGAAAAGCACAAATATTTCGTTCTCCGCTTCTCTGCGGTAAGCGCCCTCCGGATATTGCTCCAAATAAGTAAGGTATTCGTTGATTCCACCACCGGCCGTGATTTCGTCATAGATCAATTCATCATAAATATCCACCGCATCTTCATATTCCCTTGACTGCGGATATGTATTGATGAATACCATCATGGCTTCGGATGTTCCAGCATCAAAAGCCTGTGCAAAAGCCAGCGCATTTCTTTCTCCGATTGCCCTGTACAGAAATTCCGGAGTGCGGTGTAATTCGATATATTGGTTCCAGGATTCTAAAGCAGCAAGTTCTTCCGTCATAAAATAAGCGATGGAGTCCACGCTCTGCTTTTGTTTTTGAATAAGCACCGAATCGAGCGGAATTTCGGTATAATCTTCACGTGTTTTTGCGGAAAGCGAAGGCCAGAGGCTATCGGCCAAATAAATATACTGCCTGGCCGAGTCTATTTGAAAAAAGGGATTGTCATTGCGGGCATAGATGATGCTGAGACCATACCCTGCCCCCACGGGATGTTTATCGATTGACTTTTCAAACAGCTCTTTTGCTTCAAAATAATTGAAGACCTCAAGGGCAGCAAAGGCATTTTTCAGCCTGCCTGGAATCTTGCTATCCGCAAGGCCAAAACCCAAAGCCATGGAAGTGATAAGAGCAAATCCTAAAAGTTGCCGGCGTTTCATGACAGTAAAATAAAAACCGGGGCGATGCAATTAGAAAGCAAAAAGGTCAGGAATTTCAGCGTGTTCGTTTGTATAACATATCAAATTCACTGTCGCCCTCGAGTACGACCGCGCTCAAATCCATTGTGACACGGGCTGAGTCACGCATGCCGGCGTCAATCAGATGTTGGCTATAATTCAAGACACCCTCGCGCAAAATTTTCTTCTCAACCGAATTCAATGTTTCAAGATCGCGGGCAGCCAATACTTTGCCAGCCTCTTTGAAAGTCATTGAAGATTCCGTCATTGCCTTCATCTGAATCTGGCAATAACCCAACATCAGCCACGCACCCGGATCTTCCGGATCAAATTTGCAGATCGCATCATAATACCTTTTTGCCCTTGAGTATTTTTGGTCAGACATAAAGCCGCCAGCTTCCTGCATAGCAGATTCTTTCAATTCTCTAAAATACAAATCATTCTCTGAAAAAAGAGCGCCTTCAGGATCTTTCTTGCGGTATTTTGAAGCCCATTTCAAAGCGTTTGAAAAGGCCTTTTCGGGTGGATATTCTTCGTTGTATTCTTCCAGTTTGCTTATTTCGAAGTAAGCTTTTGATAAGTAAAGATAAGGCGATGCATCTTTTCGTGTTTTGTCGTTTTCTACGTACTTTTCCCCTTTCACAATGAGTTTTTCATACTTCTCATCCATGTACAGATTGCGCAAATCTTCAAATTCGGCATCTGTTTGAGCCTGCGTTCCAGCAGCTAAAATCATCAAAGTGAAAAACAGGAAGGTGTTTTTGATTTTGTTCATTGTTACGGGATTGATTTACCTTTGCGCTACCAAATATAAGACCAATTACCCACCTGAACCACCCTTCTGTTTATTTTGGATGGAATAGGTTTAGTTTTTCCTCCGAAAATGCGAATTGACATCATAACGGCTCTGCCATCTTTGCTTCATAGTCCGCTGAACGACAGTATCGTAAAAAGATCGCAGACCAAAGGCATCGTCCAAATCGAAGTGCACGACCTCCGACACTTTAGTACAAACAAAAATAAAAATATAGACGACTATGCCTTTGGCGGCGGTGCCGGCATGGTGATGTCAGCCGAACCTATCGCGCGTTGCATCGAACATCTTAAGTCAGAACGACGCTATGATGAATTCATCTATATGACCCCTGACGGGGAAACGCTCAACCAACGAATCGCGAATAAAATCTCTACCCTGAAAAACATCATCATACTCTGCGGTCATTATAAAGGAGTGGATGAGCGCGTCCGCGAAAAGTATATCACCCGCGAAATATCAATCGGCGATTACGTTCTGAGCGGAGGCGAACTTGCCGCTGCCGTTCTCGCCGACGCAGTGATTCGGTTGTTGCCAGGGGTACTCAATGACGAGACTTCCGCCCTTACGGATTCCTTTCAGGATGACCTGCTTGCGCCCCCGGTTTACACCCGTCCCGCCAATTTTGAGGGCCAGTTGGTGCCCGACATTCTGCTCTCCGGCAATGAAAAAGCCATTGAAAACTGGCGGATGGAACAAGCCGCAGAACGCACAAAGATCAGAAGACCCGATTTATGGAAGCGATTTACCTCCAATTCAGAAGAATAAATTTAAACAGGAGCACATAGGAAACATCTCAGATTTGTTTCGTAATATTGCAGCCCGAAATTCAAGCGAAATACAACACAAAGCGTCATGGAAATTTTAAATCAAATCAGCGCACAAATAAACGCTACCACTGATCATCCGAGCTTCAAAGCCGGCGATACAGTGACCGTTCACTATAAAATTCGCGAGGGTGCCAAAGAGCGTATTCAGCAATTCCAGGGTGTCATAATCCAACGTCGCGGTACCGGAACAACAGAAACTTTCACCATTCGTAAAATGTCAAGTGGCATTGGTGTAGAGCGTATTATTCCAACCAACTCTCCTTTCATCGATAAAATCGAAGTGAACAAGAGCGGTAAGGTTAGAAGAGCGAGAATTTTCTATCTCCGCGACCTGAAAGGAAAAGCAGCCCGTATCAAGGAACGTCGTTACGTTTCCAAAAAGAAAGCGTAATCCCTTTATCACATACATTCGAAACCGCAGTGCATGAGCTCTGCGGTTTTTTCGTTGGCTTAAATTTGGGGGAGATTTCCTTTCGAATGGATCAGCTACATGTGCCCGGTGGCTGAGCTGACTCTAGTCGAAAATAATTACCTGTACTGATCATTCTTTTTGAATTTGAAGGAAGCATTTCACGCATTTTGGCATGACCTCAAGGGTACTGTCATTGCTGCCTGACCGCCGGCAGGCGGGCGAAGCAGCGACCCATACTCCTCAAGCTGCTTGCAGCTCTTCATGTTCTTCACCAGCTGCAAAACAGCAACACCCCAACTTTCATTTTCTTAATTCCTTCATTTTCTTCATGTTAAAAAAACGTTGCTGCCTGACCGCCGGCAGGCGGGCGAAGCAGCGACCCTACCACGTTAAAAACACAAAAACAACTTTAGGCTAATCCTCCTTAAAAAACTCCAGGGCATGTAGATCAATGATGTGCACGTCATTGTAATAAAAATGAAGCACATCGGCATACCCAAAACCGAGGTTGGCCATGCGCATCGCCCCTTCCTGACTCAGACCAGTGCCATGCCCAAAACCGCGACCATTGAAGTAGAGTGAATCACCACGGTCTTCAATGTCAAAGTAGGTAGAATTGAACTTCCAATCCTTCCGGAGACCCTTCAAGGGGATATTGAATATGGGATCGAGGAAATATATCTGCCTGTTTTCTTGTTCGTAATTGATAGCCATCATTTCCAACAACTTGTCGCCCGATTGGTATTTAAAATTTTTGTTGAGATATTCCAGCCAGGCCGCTTTAGATACCATCCGCGACCATGCGTAATGCTCCCCTGTTTCAGAAAACTCATCCCTCCTGGGGGTAAGGTATGGCAAAGCGCTCGTCCACACCGCCTGACTGCTCACGGTTTCGCCACCGCTGTTGCTGTGGAAAGCCGCAGTAATCAATCGCATTTCACTATCGACCAAAACTTTTCCGGCGGTCATTTCCACTGCGACCAGTATTTCAGGCACCCAGCGACACTTGCCATGATACACCTGACTGTCCACTTCATCATTGAGATTAAATCCTTCGTGCATATACTTCCGGCGATTGCTCAAAGCATACGTTCTTGAAATAACCGCCTGCACTTTGTAAAATTCCAGGTCTTTGTCTTTGCCGGTTTCGGCTTCCACCACACCGGCCACATATTTTTCGATGGACACCCGGTTGATGAGTTTGAGGCCTGTGCCATTCGCCGTAACGTACAAATGGTCGTCGTATACGCGTTCATGTCGCGAAGGATTGAGTACATAGAGCCTCAAAACCGCAGTTCCGCCCGTCCCCAACATCCGAACTTCCTTGAACTGTCCGATCACTTTTCCGGGAACGCTAACCAGTACCAACTTCCCACGGGTTTCAAAAGTCACGCGTTCCGTGGCTTTTAATACGGCTTTTTTCACCCCGTCGCACATCACCTCATAGGTTCCAAACTCGGGTATCACTTGCACAGATTTGGGTTTGGCTACAGCCAAAATGCCAATAGACAATTCTTTCTGCGCAAATCCTCCTTTGAGAAAGCAAGTGAGAAAAAATAAGATGCAAAATAACCGGCTGGGCATGACTGCGAAAATAGATGAGAACTGCGGATTAGAGCACGCTCCTGTTCAGAGTTTTCCACATCAGGTCTGCGGTAAGATTGGAAGCGCCAGCACCGCCGAGTTTTTCGTATAGCAAAATGTAATCCGCGATAAGTCTCTCGCGAGCCTCCCCGGGTTGGGCGATCAAGGCAAAGGCTTTCGATAAATTCTTCAAGTTTAATTCACTTTGAATGAGTTCTTGGACCACTTCCCGGTCCATGATGAGATTGACCAGAGAGATGTATTTTATTTTCACCAGTTGCCGGGCGATGACATAAGAAATGGATCCAGCGCGGTAACAAACCACTTGGGGCACCCTGAAAATCGCAGTCTCCAGAGTGGCTGTGCCAGAAGTGACCAAAGCCGCATGGCTGCAATAGAGCAACTGATATGTCTGTCCACTCAAAAGTTTAATACCGGTGCTGCCGATAAAACTTTCGTAATAATCCCTGTCTTGCGAGGGTGCACCGGCAACGATGAATTCATATTGGGGAGAATCGGTTGCCAGTTCCAGCATCAGGGGCAACATTTTGCTGATTTCCTGTTTCCGGCTTCCGGGAAGCAGCGCGACGATTGGCTTTTCAGACAAATTGTGTTTTTTGCGAAAGGCGGGCAAATCGTCAAACTTCTCATTGAATTCTGCCACAGCATCGATCAAAGGGTGGCCAACGAAATGAACATCGACACCGAATTTCCGGTAAAATTCTTTTTCAAAAGGAAGAATCACGTACATCTCATCCACATGATCGCGGATCTGTTCAACCCGGCTTTGTTTCCACGCCCAAATTTGCGGGGAAATATAATAAAATACCTGTATACCAAGGGATTTCGCAAATTTGGCTATGCGCAAATTGAACCCGGGATAATCGACCAGAATAATTACATCCGGTTTGAATTGCTCAATGTCGGCTTTGCAAAATTCAATATTCTTGAGAATGGTCCTCAGATTCATAATCACCTCCGCAAATCCCATAAATGCCAGATCGCGGTAGTGTTTGACTATTTCGGCACCCTGAGCTTCCATCAGTTCTCCGCCCCAGGCGCGAAATGTGGCATGAGCATCTTTTGTGCGCAATGCCCGGATCAGATTTCCGGCGTGCAAATCGCCGGAAGGCTCCCCTGCTATGATGTAATATTTCATGAATTGTAAAACCGCAGATATAGTACCACCGGCACATAGATAAAAATAGCCAGCAAAACCCCGCGTGCGCTTTTATACCGCTCCGTGCGGATGAAGATGAAAAACGGGACGAGATTGATAATCAGGCTGAGGGTGAGAATTGAAGATTGGAAAGTGGGAACGCCCAGGAAAATATCATTGATAAAATATGACAGGGTTTTACCGAAATAATAAGACCAGAAAAAACCATACAGGATAAAGCCAATGACAGGTGCAAAGAGCCCAATTACCGCCCCAAGGGGCAGCGTATCATACTTTTTCATCTTCATAATTCCAGGCATTGAGATCGGCGATGGCGTGGTGCGCAGTCAGGTCGAATTGAACGGGAACCACAGAGACGAAATTGTGGTCCAGCGCCCAAATGTCCGTATCCTCACCTTTATCTTCATTGTGCAACTCTCCGGTGATCCAGTAATACGTTTTCCCGAAAGGGTCAGTGCGCGGCTCAAAATCATCTGCCCAGTATGCCTTCGCCTGGCGGCAAACTTTATAACCTTTGATTTGGGAATAGGGTATTTGTGGAATATTGACATTCAGGCAAATGCCCTTTGTCAGACCGTTTTGCAAAACATTGCGAATAATGGTGCGCGCCACTTCTTTGGAAGCGGAAAAATCTGCATCCCAGCGGTGATCGAGCAGTGAAAAACCCACTGACGGTATTCCTTCCACGGCGCCCTCAACGGCTGCTGACATGGTGCCGGAATAAATCACATTGATGCTGTTGTTACCTCCGTGGTTGATCCCGGAAATGAGCAAATCAGGCCGGCGCTCCAACACCCTGTATACCGCCAGCTTGACGCAATCTACCGGGGTTCCTGTACAACTGAATGACTTGACTCCGGGATGATCGTACGTTTCGTGAAGGCGAAGAATGTTGTGTACAGTGATGGCGTGACCCATCCCGCTTTGCGGGCTGTCGGGGGCCACTACCCATACCTCTCCAAATTCCTTTGCTACTTCAATGAGGTTTCTGATTCCTCCGGCGGTGATACCGTCGTCATTGGTCACCAATATTAATGGCTTCTCAGGCTTTGCTGTCATACAGCGGCAAAACTAATCAAATAGGCGCATTGACATGGCAAATTGCGCGTCATTCTCACTTGATGAACTCTGCTGTACCGCACCGAATTGCTAACTTCGCCGCCACATACAACCATCTTCGTCCCCCCCTTATGAAACAATTTATAGAATGCGTACCCAATATTTCCGAAGGCCGCGATATGCAAAAGATCAACATCATCGCCCGGGAGGTGGAAACGGTTGAGGGCGTAAAACTCCTCGACATCGACCCGGGAAAGAGCACAAACAGAACCGTGATCACCTTCGTGGGTGAACCGGAAGCGGTGATAGAAGCGGCCTTTCGCCTGATCAAAAAAGCAGCAGAACTCATTGACATGAGCAAGCACAAAGGCGAACATCCCCGCATGGGGGCCACCGACGTGTGTCCGCTCATTCCCATCGCAGGTATTGAAATGGATGAAGTCGTAAAATATGCGCGCAAACTCGGCGAAAGGGTGGGTAAAGAGTTGGGAATTCCAGGATATTTTTACGAATACGCCGCCACGCAACCGAAAAGGAAAAATCTCGCTTTTTGCCGGCAAGGCGAATATGAAGCCCTTGACAAACTCTCAAACCCCGAAATGAAACCCGATTTTGGTCCTGCAGAATTCAGCAGCGCGGTGAAAAAAACCGGCGCCACAGCCATCAGCGCAAGGGACTTTCTGGTGGCCTACAACGTAAATCTCAACACAACGTCCACCCGCCGAGCCAACTCAATCGCATTCGACATCCGCGAAGCCGGAAGAATAAAGCGCGAAGGCGATCCGCTCACAGGCAAAGTTCTCACAGACGAGAATGGCGAACCCCTGCGGGAAGAAGGCACTTTGAAAGCGGTAAAAGGGATCGGCTGGTACATCGAAGAATATGGCATTGCCCAATTGTCACTAAACCTCACCAATATCAACATCACACCGGTGCATATCGCCTTTGACGAAGCCTCCAGAAAAGCGCAGGAGCGCGGCATCCGGGTTACAGGTTCTGAAATTGTTGGGCTCGTACCGCTCAAAAGTCTGATCGATGCAGCCGACTATTTTCTGCGAAAGCAGGAACGCTCCACCGGC
>Ga0105044_10012143_pt1 | contig 11715 bp, 8 predicted proteins | sample MAT01_FD_78092 | JGI IMG/M metagenome (GOLD analysis project Ga0105044, IMG submission 78092) | Freshwater microbial communities from Lake Fryxell liftoff mats and glacier meltwater in Antarctica - MAT-01 | ecosystem: Environmental > Aquatic > Freshwater > Ice > Liftoff microbial mat | place...
GTCGATACCGGGGACGGGGTTGGCGCGGGAACCGGAGCCCGTGTTCGAAGGCGAGCCCGGCACGGTGATGGTGAAGGGCAAGCCGGACTGGAGCACGGTGAGCGCGCCAATCTCCCAGCCGGTGGCCACGTGCCGTACCGGTCCGCGCAAGCTCTGGCCAAATGGCAACTGATAGGAGGCGGCGAAGTTCACGCGGTGGCGCATGTCGGAGTTTGAACTGGCCCAATCGGCGCGGCGGTTGCGCGGATCCTGCGGTAGGGGGCCATTGGCGCCACCGTCGCCGCCCACATTGTCGAGGCCATGCGACCAAGTCCAATTGCTGAGCACATAGAGCCCCTTCGAGAAGCGCTTCTCGAAGGAGAGCTGCAACGAAGTATAGGCCGAATTGGCTGAGCTTTCGAGATAGGCGATGCCGGTGACGGCGGGAAGCTGGCGGGCGAAAGGCCGCCGCGGGTCAATCGCGCCGGGGCCGGGGTCGGGCTGATTGATATTGCGCGCCCAACTCAGCAGCGCGCCGGTGGAGCCGACGAAACCGAGCGTCATCACCATGTCTTTCCCGAGTTCCCGCTGGGCGCTCACGTTAAACTGCTGGATCTGTCCATTGCGGTAGTTGGGGGTAACGGCGCGCAAGGCGTACAACGCCGGGCCGCGCGTAAGGTCGGGCACTTGCGTCACCACGGGGAAGCCGTCTGAGGCCCGCGTGACGGGCACGTCGTTGCCGCTGAAGGGAATGTTCACCACGAAGCCGAACGGCGGCTGGCGGAACTGGCGGATGCTGGTGTTGAAGTTGCCTTGCGGCTCGTAGAAGAGTCCGTAGCCGCCGCGGAAGACCGTGCGCTTGTTGATCTGGTAGGCAAAGCTGACGCGGGGTCCCCAGGCTTTCCAATCGGTGTTGATGTTGCCCGTGTTCGACACCCCGCCGACCCCGGCGATCAACTGGGTGGCCGTGGCAGGGTTGAAATTCACCCACTGATTCTTCTTTTCGACGAATGGCGTGTTCACCTCATAATGCAAGCCCAGGTTGAGCGTCAAGCGGGAGGTGACGCGCCATTCGTCACGGAAGTAGAAGTTGAGCTCGTTGGTGTTTAGCGTGGCGGTGCCCGGCAGGAAGACATCTCGGCGCAGGGCCACCGGGAAGCCAAGCAGCATGGTGGCGATGGTGTCGCCGGTGCCGCCGGGCGAAGCGGGATTGCGCGAATAGGCGGGGTCGAAGTTCCAACGGCCGAAGGCGCTCTCTCCGGGAGGCGACGCGGTTTCGCCGGTGGTGCGGAAGCGCAGGTCAACGCCGTACTTCAGATTGTGCGCGCCCTTCAGGGTGGAAAAGTTGACGATGAACTCGTGCATCTTCTGATTGCGAATCAGCGGCGTGGAGCGGGCGTTGCCGAGGCCGGCGTAACCGGCGGTGCCCACGATGGGGGCCGAAGGCTGAAACGGGTCACCGGTTTGGCGGCCGGGAATCCGCGACCAGATGGGATTGCTCAACTGGGTGGGGATCAACGACATGTTGAACTGCGTGTAGCCGTAGCGGAAGTCGCCCACGGTGCTGGGCGAGAACACACGGGTGAAGGCGCCCACCAGGTTGCGGCCCGTAACGGTGTTGTCGCCCGCGAAGCTGGCTTCGTTGCCGCCGATGACGCGATCGAAGGTGTCGGGCATCGTGATTAAACTCTTGTCAATCGAGTAGCGGAAGAACCCCGAGTTACTGGCGGAGAACTGATGGTCGACGCGGCCGTCGGCGCGATGCAGACTCGACCGCTTGACGGGGTTAGCGACAAAGTTATTGACGAGCACGGGCCGCTGCGGGTCCGGCCAGAGGCGGGCGAGCCCGGCGCCGACGGAATCGAAGCGGCTGGCCGGAATCGTATCGTTGGGGAAGCGCTGGCGAATGGCCGCGCCACCAGCGGGGTTCGCGGTGGTGGTGAGCGGATCGAAGATGCCATTGGGCACCACGCCGCGGAAGTCACCGCCTTTCATGGCCGGGGTCGGCACGGTGAGGAGTTGGCTGTCGCCGAAGACTTCGCGATAGCCCTCGTAGTTGGCGAAGAAGAAGGTGCGGTTGCGAATCACCGGACCGCCCAGGGCCGCGCCATACTGGTTCAGCCGAAATGGCGGCTTTACGGCATCGGTCCGCGCGAAGAAATTGCGCGCATCGAGGCGCTCGTTGCGGAGAAACTCGAACAAAGAACCATGAAACTGGTTCGACCCGGACTTCGACGTAATCACCACCACCGCGCCCGCCGAACGGCCGTACTCGGCGCCGGCGTTGTTGGTAAGCACCTTGAATTCCTGAATGCCTTCCACCGCCGGACGCACGATGAAGGTTTGCGAGATCATCTCGGTGTTGTCAATGCCATCCACCAGTACCTGGTTTGACGTGCTGCGCGCGCCGTTGGCCGCGATCGCCGTGCCGCCCGGCCGCAGTTCATCGGGACGGCGGCCGGAGTTGATGGTGTTGGGTTGCGCATAGTCGAGACCGGTGACACCGGGCGCCAGGATTGCCAGTTGCACGAAGTTCCGGCCGTTGAGGGGCAACGACTGCACGGCCTCCTTCGAGATCACCTGCCCCACGCTCGCATTCTCGGTTTGCAGCAGCGGCGCCGCGCCGGTCACCTCCACCACCTGGGTGACGTCACCCAGTTCCATCTTCAGGTCGAGCCGCGCGGCTTGGCTCACTTGGAGAACGAAGTCCTTAAAGATGATATTCCGGAAGCCGGACTTGCTGGCTTGTATACTGTAGCTGCCGGGAATCAGATTCACGGCGGAGTAAGCGCCCGCGTCGTCGGTAAGCAGCCGTTGGCTGGCGTTGGTAGCGGTGTTGGTCACCGTCACTTCCACGCCAGCCATCGCGGCCCCGGAATTGTCGGTCAAGGTGCCCACCAGGGAAGCGCGTTCCACTTGTCCGAAGCTGAGCGAAGCACCGAAGCAGCCCAGGAACAACCAAACGAGGGTTTTCATGACAGCCGTTATATCATAAATGAATCTGCATTACACGGCGAAAAGCCGATCAGAGCGGGTCGGCTCCGGAAGCCGGCGGCGCCTGGAGAAGGGCCATGCGATCCATGGCGTTACGCGGAAAAGCATAGCGCTGGCCCTGAGGGCAGCACACGGAGCCATCGGGGACGCTATTGATTCCGGCGGGGGAGCTGCGTTCTGCGATGCCTCACACTGCCAACCGGTTCCGACTCGGTCCAGATAGTCGAAGGCCGTGGCGAGGGCAGGATGCGCGGCGATGACCGAAGATGAAGCAGGTTGCCCCGTATCGCGCATCGTGACGCGCAAGTACGGATTAAGGTAACGAAACAATTTCAAACTAATTAGCATCCTTGGCGGGCGCGTCGCATATACTTGTTTGGTTTCGACTGGAAACCAGACTCGCACCCGTCAGAACGGGAGCGGGTGATCACCGCGAACTTCAATGCTGGAAGGGAGAGGCCCTGCACTCCCTATTCCACAACTCCAGCGAAGAATTAGCCGAGGGGAACGCTTGGAAGAAAGATGCATGCGCTATGTTCGCGTTGGGGAAGTTCGTCCTCAGAGACTCATTCCGACGAAGCAGCAGCCACTCACCTCACTTCCAGCGCGCTCCTTGGAATATCCAAAACCACATTACGCTGAAAGGTTTCTGCTATGGATCCAATGACCGCCGGACAATTTAGTCTCGTCTTTAACGCCTTCTCGTTCACGCTCGCCGTGATGGGCGCCGCCACCGTTTTCTTGTTTCTGGGCCGCTCACAGGTGTCGCACCAGTACAAAACCGCCGTTACGATCAGCGGCATCGTCACGCTGATCGCCTTCTACCACTATTTCCGCATCTATGAGAGCTGGCAATCCGCCTACGTCGTGACGAACGGCGTGGTGAAGGCCACCGGCGTCGTGTTCAACGACGCCTATCGCTATGTGGATTGGCTTCTCACCGTGCCGCTCCTCTTGCTCGAATTGATCCTCGTCATGCGTCTCTCCGCCCAGGAGACCGCTCAAAAGGGTATGCTGCTTTCCGGCTTGGCGGCGTTGATGGTGTTGCTCGGCTACCCCGGTGAAATCTCGGCCGACCCGGGTACCCGCTGGACTTGGTGGGCTCTTTCGATGGTGCCCTTCCTGATCATCGTGTTCCAGTTGCTGGTTGGGCTTTCGAAGTCGATTGACCAGCAACCGCCGGCCGCCCGTGGTTTGGTGAGCGCCGCCCGGTGGATCATCCTGATCACGTGGAGCTTCTACCCCATCGTGTTCGTCTTGCCCATGCTGGGCGTCAGCGGCGGAACGGCCACCACCTATGTTCAGGTCGGCTACACGATCGCTGACATTCTGGCGAAGGCCGCTTTCGGCATCTACATCTGGGTAATCGCTGTGCAGAAGTCCGAACTCTCCACCGCGACCCACTAGCGCTCCTCGGTCGGTGGGGAAAGCCCGGTGGCTTTCCCCACCAGCCTCGGGAAACGAAGTTAATGCTGTCACCATCCATCGCCATTCGGGGCGCGGGCGCCGCGGGCCTCAGCCTCGCCCATGCCCTGGTGCATTGCCTTCCAGGGGCTGCGGTTACGATGTTCGATCAGCGTCCGCGCCTTCCTCACCCCCAACGCACTTTCTGTTTCTTCGGCGATGCGGAGGCGATCTATCCGGTGCCGCCGTCGTTTCGGTGGAACCGGGTGGGATTTGCCGGCCAGGGATTCGCGCGAAGCATCGACTGCCGCCATGCGCCCTATTCATTGACGCGCGGGGATGACTTCTTCGCCGCGATGCTGGACGAACTTGAGTCCCGGGGTACGCGCTTCCACTGGGATTGCGGCGAGTTGGAGATCTCCGCCCACGCCGTGCGGACGCCGACTGCGGCTTGGAACTTCGACTACGTGGTGGACGCCGCTTTCCGTCCGCAGGATCGCCAAGCAGTTCTTTGGCAATCGTTTGCCGGCATCTGGGTGCGGTCAAGCGAGCCTATTTTTGACCCGGCCGAGGCGCTGCTGATGGAATTGCAGGAAAGCGCCGACGAGAGCCCGGTGCGCTTTGCTTACCTTTTGCCGACGTCACCTTACACCGCACTTGTGGAACACACCGCGTTCAGCAAGCATGCCCTGCCGCGCGAATGGCACTTGGCCGAATGCCGCCGTTGGCTGGCGGCCCGCGGGGTGCATCGCTTTGCCGAAGAAGAAACCGAGTATGGCGCCATCCCGCTGGGGCTCAAATCCATTCCCGTGAATACTGGGCCACTGCGGATCGGATCCAATGCGGGCGTCATCCGGGCGAGCACCGGTTACGCGTTTCAATCCATCCAACGCCAAGCGGTGGACCTGGCCCAACGGATCGCCGAGGCCGCGCAAGCGGGTACCGAAACGGTAGCCGAGCGGGAACCGCCCTTTCCGGCTTGGCTGCGGCTGAGCGACACGTTGTTCCTCCAGGCTTTGGCGCGCGCTCCCCTGCGGGGCGCCTCGCTGATGCAAGGCTTGCTCAGCGCTTCGCCGGAAAAGGAATTGGTACGATTTCTATCCGGAACGGTGTCTCTCTGGGAGGCGTTGCGGGTGATGGTGAACGTCCCCAAGCTCGCGATGATCCGGGCGCTCGTCTTGGGTGGCCGATGAACGATCGCCAGGGCATGGTCCTTTGTGGCGGGTTGTTCGCCGCCCTCGGCCTGGCCCATCTTTACGGCGCAGAGGTAGGAGAGCCGTTGGCCCTCGCCCTGATCGTGCTTGCGGGCATTCCGCACGGCGCGTTCGACCTTCGCTTCGCGCGAACCAAGTGGGCGGCCCATAGCGACTCTTCGCTGGCGATTGCCGGTGTCTATCTGGCGATTGGCCTGGCCATGAGCGCGTTGTGCCTCTTGTTGCCCGCAGTGGGTCTGGCCGCCTTCTTGGCCCTCTCTGTGTTTCACTTTGCCGAGGGCGAAATGCCACGCTCCCAACGCGTAACGGCCATCGTATTCGCGATCTCCGCCATCCTGGTGCCGATCGCACTGCACGGACGCTTGGCCGCCGGATATCTCGGCTACTTCCTGGGCCCCGACGTTTTCCCAAAGCATGCGGACGCGGCGCTTTTGGGCGGGATGAGCTTCCTGGTGCTGGCGCTCTTCCTGGTGTGGCTCGAAGCGTGGGAGAGTGAGCTCAGCGAGACGGTAGAACGTCTTGTGTGCATGGTGGCCTGGGTGCTGCTGCCGCCCTTGAGTGGTTTCGCGGTCTGGTTCCTCGGCCGCCACTCACGGCGGCACCTGCTCGCCTGCCGCAATTTATTCGGCCACCGCCTCGCGGATTTGCCGGGCGATTTTGTCGCCATCTCGGCTCTGGCGATTCTGTTGATCATCCCGTTATTTTGGCGCTTCGATCCCAGAGACTTGAACCAGCTCTTCGCCGCCAGCATCATTCTGGTGGCGGGCTTGACGCTACCGCACGTCATCGTCACGCACGGGCTGGGAGACTTCCGCTCTGGAATGCGTGACCATCCTGACGGTGACCGACGGCTCTAGCGCCAGGTCGAATCTAGCGCCCGGGCCGCCCTCCGCTCAGGGCCTAACGATTTCCGTAGCCGCGCCGCCGATTTCCAGCCGAATCCGCGTGGCCACCGCCGGGGATGGGGCGCGCCGCGCATTCACCTGGTAGAGGCCGGGGAAGCCCGGGGCTTCGCCCGAGTAAAGCACCTCCACTTCGATGCCGTTGTAAGTCACCCGCGGTAGTAGTCGCGTCCGGCGGCGTTCGTCGAGCGCGCCGAGACCGGTAGCCCATAGCGTGAACTGATCCCCGGCAAAAGTAACCGTAAAGATGCCCGGCGTGGCCGCTGCTTCGCGGGCCAGCAAAGGCAAGCTATTCGCCACGCCGGCGCGCACTACGATCTGCGGGTTCGCCGGCAACGCCTCCGGCATCCGGACGTTGAGTTGTCCCGGCGACGCATAGAGGATCGGGAGCGGCGTGCCATTCAACGACACGCTGGTGCCGGCCAGACGGATGTGATCCGAATCGGCCGCCATCGTGGACCCTGACGTGAGCCCAGTACCAAATAGACTCACGAGGGCACTGGGCGACACCGTGCCACTGAAGCCATACTGGGCCGCTTCGGTGAGGGCTGCGGCAACGGGCGCAGGCCCTGAGCCACGGGGGGTGGTGTCGCCATCGGTAAAGCCAGTAATCCATTCGAGCCCCTGGCGCAAAATGCGTTGCACATTAGGGTCAAGGAAGACTTCGTCGAAGTGGCCCAGCGCCGAGTAAAAGACGCGCCCGCGGCCATAGGAGCGCACCCAGGCCAGGGCAAAATCCTCATCCGTACGCTTCACTCCCTGGGCGCGCAGGTTCACCGTGCGCGTATCGAGCGTCAACAGCACCCGCACGCGCGAGCGATCGAAGGCGCGGTGCTGGTAGATCTCATCGGTGAGCCGGAAGGAGGCCGGCAAGCCCCGGGTGACGGGGTGGCTGGGATCCTCGACGTCGATGGTGACGGGCTGGGTCCAGGGATGGCCGTCGAAATAGCCGCCCAAAAGATCGCCGTATTCGGGCCAGGAATAGAAGGTGTCGGAGGCGCTATGGGTGGCGCCGAAGCCGCCGCCGTTGCGGACAAATTCGAGCAGATCGCGCTTCTGGGTGTCGGTGAGGGCGAGTTCGCCGGAGGTGAAAAAGAAGATGGCGTCGAAATCCCGCAGGCGATTGGCGGTGATGATGGCAAGGTCCTCGGAGGCGGTAATCTGCCAGCGTTGGGGATCGAGCGTCCGCAACACGTCGCGGGCCGTGGCGATGCTGCTATGGCGAAAGCCGGCGGTGTGCGAAAAGTAGAGTACGCGCTTCGGCTGGGCCGCCAGGGAGGCGGCAAATAGGAGCAGGCCGACTATCAGGCGCCTCATGTCCGCATTCTACTAGAGAAACACCCCGCCGGCTTGCGTCCGCCTCCGCTTAGCGATCCCCCCCGGGTGAGGATCGACATGGCGGTGGCGGTGCCGCTCGAGAGCGTCCACGGGCTGCTGCTGCCCCAGACCACGTTGAAGCCCGCGATGGTGTTCGACCCCCAAACCACGTTCGAACCCCACACCACGCACGAACGTGGTGTGGGGAGAGAATAGCTCCTACGCCCTCAACGAACTTCTCGAGGCCCCTATCCCGGGCAGTTCCGATGCGCCCGCAACAGCGCGGCTAACAGATGCTCCATCTCTTCCGGCTCGTACACAAAGTAGTGTCCGCGCCGGGGTAACTCGTGATAGCCGCTGCCCGGAATGCGTTCGTGGAGATCGCGCGCCACTTCAATGGGCACCACCCGGTCGTCGATGCCGTGCGTGATCAGCACCGTGCAGGCCGCCAGGTGCGCGAGGTCGATGCGAGGGTCCGAATAGAGCGCCTGCACTTCCTGCAGAAGATAACCAGGGCCCTGCGCGTAACTCTCGCGGCGGTTCTGCTGGAAGGATTCCTCTACTTCCGGCCGAGAAAGCACCCGCCGGTCATCGGCGTCCAGGCCGCGTTTCACGTCCTCGAAGTAGTGCTCCCACTCGTTCATCAGACGATTGCGGTGACTGGTCTCGATGTCGAGAAACGTGCTGGCGCGAAAGTTCGCCAGCTTGGCCGAAAGCAGGATGTGCCAGGTCTCCTGGGAGAACCGGCGCCAGTTGGCGATTAGATGCGGCAGGCCCAAACTGCCGGCCAGCGAGATCGCCCGCAGTCCGGGGAGTTGGCCGCAGGCCAGCGCATAGGTGGCGCCCGCGGAGAAGCCCAGGATGGAGAAGGGCTCGCCCGGCCCCAGCAGGTGGCTGGTTAACTGGCGGACATCGTCGGCCCAGCCGACCACCGTGCGGTCTCGCGCCGGAGTCGAGAGGCCCATGCCCGGACGATCAGGCGAGATTAGGCGGATCTTCAGCTTGGCGAGCATCGCCTCATCGGCGGCCATTCGTTCGAGGCGCGAGCCCTGAAAGCTGTGAAAGTGCAGGATCGGCGTGCCGTCGCGCGGGCCACGGTCCATGTAAGCCAAGGTACGGCCATCGCTCAACGTGAGCTTGCCGAAAGCCGGATCCTGCTCGCCGGGCGCGGGCCGCAAACCGGGGATTTCCTGCATCAGCGCGGCCACGGCATCGCGCAGTTGTTCCGTGTCCCGATGGGGATCGCCCGAAGGCTGAATGGGCGGCCCGATGCGCACGGACATCCGAAACGGCGGTTCTTCGCTGGCAGCTAGAGTCCCCATGGCGGAGAAGATGACGGTTTCCGGGCTCCAGTCCAGCTTCAGCCCGCCGATCGCCGCGGGCACCACCGGACAACCGCTCTTCATCGCTGCCACCATGGCTCCGGTGCTCCAATTCTGCAATTGCCGCGCGGGGTCAGCGATCGCCCGGCCGGCCGGGAAGATCAGCACCGCATGCCGGTCGCTCTCCCGCAGATAGGCGGCGATGGTGTCCGAAGCTCCCTGGCGGCGGCCCGGCGCCGGGTCGCCCACCAGCAGCGCAATTCCATAGTGATGCAGCACCCATCGCTCGGCCCGCACCATCCAGTTCCGGCTGTCGGTGGTGATGACGATACGCGGCACGCGGCCGGCGTTCGTCGCCAGCAGGTGGCCGAGAATGAACCCATCCACTCCGGACTTGTAGGCGTGATTCGAAGCCAAAACATACGAGCCCCGCGGCAGATTCTCCAAGCCCTGGATATCGATCCACCGGAGCACATGTTTGCCGAATAGCACGTGCATCAGGCGGATGGGCCAGCCCTGCTCCTGCACATCTTCGGGCGCGTCCTTAAGCTCCCGCCGCAGCATCAGTTGGAGCGGAATCGCTACCGCCGCGAAGCCCAGGGCGGCAAAGCCAACCGCTTTCCCCACGGTGCGCAGAATTTTGCCAGGTTTCGTTTTCATGTTAAAGTTCGCTCCTCAGTATCGCAGGATCACTCTTGGGCGCCGGCTGACCGTGTGGGTGACGGCTTGCCAACAACAGCCGCCTTCGTCTTACCGGCGTCGTGCAAAATATCGGCGACAAAAACATTGCTGGCCTTATTGCCAGCAGCCTCGCCAACGTCTTCGAACTCCAAAACGATATCGCCGTGGCCGACGAGATGACCCCGATCCGGCACCCTAAGAAAAAGAGTGCCAAAAACAAGCGGTAGGATCCAGCTTCTCTGCACTTCCGCCGCAACTCGTCGACGTCCCGCAACCAGCGCCTTCTCATGTTGCTCTCCGGAGCCGTCAATGCCTTCCGCATGGCCGGCTTCGTCCTCGAAGGCACGCGCAAACTCGGCTATCCCGACTCGCTCGTGCCCATCATCGGTCTCCTCGAACTGCTCTGCGCCGTCACGTATCTCTACCCCCGCACCGCCGTCCTGGGAGCCATTTTGATGACCGGTTACCTCGGCGGCGCCGTCGCCAGCCACCTCCGCATCGACGACCCCACCTGGCCCGCTCCCGTCCTCTTCGGTGCCATGGTTTGGGGCGGTCTCTACCTCCGAGACCGCCGCCTCCGCGTGCTACTTCCGCTGGGCTAGGATCGCCTCGTACGCGGCGATGTATTCATCCACCGATACCCGCGCCATCGCCTCGCCGATTACGTCCAAGGGCAGCGACTCCACTTTCTTGAACCGGATGCAGCTCTTCCCCATATCGAGCTTCTTGCCCGCCAAGGCAAACTGCTCCGTCAGCCACTCCGTCATCGCCGGCGACTGAGACACCGTCATCAGATACAGCGCCATATGGTTCTTCTGCGAGGCTAGGCTCGCAAATGGCAGCGCATCCTTAGGATTGCAGTGGTAACCCGCCGGGTACCGCTGGTGCGGCACCACGTAGGTGATCATGCCGTACTGCATTTGTTCAACCAAGCCTTTGGGAAGGTTCTTGCGGATCACGGTTCGTACGGCGGTGATGGCGGCCTTGCGGTCCGCCGGGAGTTCAGCCAGATAGTCAGCAACCGAGGTAGAAGTGCTTTGCATGGAGGTCAATTATACCCAATGGCTATACTAAGATTTATGCCAACCGACGCGCCGCTTCCGGGCGCTGAACCCACCCAGCCTTCGAACTTCATTCGCGACATCATTCTGCAGGATTTGCAAGACGGCAAGCACGGCGGCCGCGTCCACACACGCTTCCCTCCCGAGCCCAACGGCTATCTGCACATTGGCCATGCCAAGTCCATCTGCCTCAACTTCGGCTTGGCCCAGGAGTTCGGCGGTAAGTGCAATCTGCGCTTCGATGACACCAATCCCTCGAAGGAAGAGACCGAGTACGTCGACGCCATCATCGAAGACGTCCGTTGGCTGGGCTTCGATTGGGAAGACCGTCTCTTCTACGCCTCAGACTATTTCCAGCAGCTTCACGACTGGGCCGTCCAGCTCATCCAAGCCGGCCAGGCCTTCGTCTGCGACCTTACCGCCGAGCAAATCCGCGAATACCGCGGTACGCCCAGCGAGCCTGGCAAAGAGAGCCCCTATCGCAACCGCAGCGTCGAAGAGAACCTTGCCCTATTCGCCCGCATGCGCGCCGGTGAGTTCCCCGACGGCTCCCGCACCCTGCGCACCAAAATCGACATGGCCTCGCCCAACTTCAACCTGCGCGACCCCGTCATGTACCGCATCCTCCACGCCGAGCATCACCGCACCGGCAACCAGTGGTGCATCTACCCCATGTACGACTACACGCACGGCGAAAGCGACTCGATCGAAGGCATCACCCACTCGATCTGCACGCTCGAGTTTGAGGACCATCGCCCCCTTTACGATTGGTACGTCGAGAACCTGGGCATCCATCATCCGCAGCAAATCGAGTTCGATCGCCTCAACCTCACCAACACCA
>Ga0105044_10012145_pt1 | contig 11714 bp, 9 predicted proteins | sample MAT01_FD_78092 | JGI IMG/M metagenome (GOLD analysis project Ga0105044, IMG submission 78092) | Freshwater microbial communities from Lake Fryxell liftoff mats and glacier meltwater in Antarctica - MAT-01 | ecosystem: Environmental > Aquatic > Freshwater > Ice > Liftoff microbial mat | place...
AGTTCCGCGAGTTGGCACATCGTCGTCGCGCCGGAATAGCCACCGCCGATAAGCACGATACTTTTGCCCGCGTAATGTGCTTTCTTGTTGCCGAGAATCTCGTCGAGCCAGTACGAAACCTGCGGGCGGGCGACGATCTCGCCGGCTGCGGGAATGCCGCCATCGCCCACCCAGTTCGGCTTGGAATAGGTGCCGGTACAATCGAGAACGATGTCCGCCGCGTCGAACCGCTCGACGCCTTTGGCATCGCGAACGAGCAACCGAAACGGCGGCAACGGCTTCTTCGCATCGGCGGGATCGGTCTTCCGCCAACCGGTGCGGCCAATCGTGAGCACCAGCGTTTGCTGTTGCAGCGAACTCTTCAGAAGAGCGGTTTCGGCAAGCGGTACGAGGTATGTCTCGCGATAATCGCTCCCGGTTTGCACTTCGGTATCGGGCGGGAATTCGAGCGTCGGTTCTTCCCGAAGCAGCACGTTTTTGCCGAGTGCCGTGACGTTGCTGCCGAACGCGGTGAACATCTTGATGTGGCCCCAGCGCAGCACGTGTTCCGCGACTTGCCCCGAGTCGTAGACCGTCGTCGGATGGCCGAGAGTGCGGGCGTAAACGGCCGCTTCCAGCCCGATCGGACCTGCGCCTAAAATGGCAATTCGCGGTAACGTCGGCTTCGTCATGTCGCCCTCCGTGGCTTTCCGGAGCTTAGTCTAACGCGATCTACCTAGCCAACGCAACCGCGACTGATGTCGAATGGATTCCTCGCCGCACGGCGAAGAATCGGTTACGTTAGTGGTAACGGTTCCCTCACCTTTACCCCCGCGTCCCATCGATGTTCTGGCGATTATTCCTCACATACCTTATGCTCGTAGTGGTGGCGGTCGCGCTTGTGGGCCTCGTCGTGTTGAGAAACGACGACGGGCCACTCGTCTTCAATGCGTTGCTGCGCGAAGTCTTGCTCGCGATGGTCGGCATTTGCCTGCTTGCGGCACTCCCTGCGTACATCCTTGCACGCCGATTCACGCGCCCTCTAGAAGAACTCACCGAGGGGGCGGAGCGGATCGCGGTCGGCGATCTCGGCCATAAAATTCGCACCGGTGGCGGACGCGATTTCACTACACTGGCACGCGCTTTCAACGGCATGAGCGAACGCCTCGCGGACACATTCGAGCAACTCGAACACGACCGCGAACAACTCCGTACGATCCTTTCCGGCATGGTCGAAGGCGTGATCGCATTCGACCAAAACGAGCGGGTGTTGTTCGCAAACGACCGCGCCGGCGTACTGCTCGAATTCGACCCCACTATCATCGTCGGCCTGAAATTATGGGAAGTCACACGGCAACGCGGCGTGCAGGAGATCGTCGAAACCGGCCTCGCCAGCAACGGCCCGTTCCGCCGCGAACTGGACTGGAAAGGCCCCGGCGCGAAGAGCCTCGTGGTGTACGTTTCGCGACTGCCATCGAGTGGGCCGCAAGCATCGCCAGGTGCCGTGATGGTACTTCACGACACGACGGAATTGCGACGGTTGGAGCAACTGAGACAAGAGTTTGTGGCAAATGTTTCGCACGAATTGAAGACGCCACTGGCCGTCATTCGCTCGAACATCGAAGTGCTGCAAGACGGGGCAGCCGACGACCCGGTTGCGCGGGTGGCGTTCCTCGACCGGGCCGCGATTGAGGCGACGCGGCTCGAAGCACTGATCCTCGATTTACTAAGGCTCGCCAAAATCGAAGCGGGCGATCAGGTTCTCGAACCGGTGGAAATGCGGCTCGATACGGCGATTGCCGAATGCCTCGAACGCCAGTCGACGCGGGCCGAAGCGAAAACGCTGCAACTCATCGAGGTGCCACCGCCCGACGCACCGCGATCTGTGGCCGCGTGGGTGGACGAAAATGCGTTTCACCATGTGCTCGATAACCTCGTCGATAACGCAATTAAGTACACGCACAACGGCGGGCGGATTACGATTCGCTGGACGGTCACGGCCACGCAGGTGCAAGTCGATGTGCAAGATAACGGCTTCGGGATTTCGGACCGCGACTTGCCGCGAATCTTCGAGCGATTTTACCGCGCGGACAAAGCGCGCGATCGCTCTGCCAGCGGCACCGGCCTCGGGCTGTCGATCGTCAAGCACCTCGTCGCCGCAATGAACGGCCACATCCGCGTGAAGAGCGCCGTCAGCCAAGGCAGTACCTTTTCCGTGACGCTACCGCGTGCCATTACCACATGAATATGATTTTTTGAAAGGCCACCACATGGCAATGATGTCGCATAATCTCTTCCTGAAGATCATCAGCAAGGAGATCCCCGCGAAGATCGTACACGAAGACGATCTCTGTATGGCGTTTCACGATGTGAATCCCCAGGCACCGATACACATTCTCATTATCCCGAAGCAGGTGATTCGCACACACGCGGACATTGTCCCCGGCGATGCTGCTCTGCTCGGGCATCTGCACATCGTGGCGGCAATGTTGGCGAAACACCTCGGGTTACAGGCGGGATATCGCCTCGTAATCAACTGCGAAGAACTCGCCAGTCAGACGGTGCCACACTTGCACATGCACCTGCTCGGCGGGCGAAACTTCGCGTGGCCACCGGGATGATTGCTCGCACATCAAATCAGTTCGGGCAATGCTTTCCAATCGTCCACCAGGAAGTTTGGCCGACCGGAGAGATCCGGGAGTGTGACGGCGTGCGGGTCGATGCCGAAGTGCTGGTAGAGCGAGGCGTGGACTTCGCCGAAGTGAACCGGGCGTTTCGTGATGGTGCCGCCGTTGCGATCCGTCGCACCGATGACTTGCCCCGTCCGGAATCCGCCGCCCGCCATCAGCCCGCCGCCGACTTGTGGCCAGTGATCGCGGCCGCCGTCCTTGTTGATCTGCGGTGTGCGACCGAACTCGCCCCAGGCGACAACTGCGACATCTTTATCGAGTCCGCGGTCGTGCAAGTCCGAGATCAGTGCATGCATTCCATGATCGAACCACGGGAAGTGCGTGTTCTTGCACTCGCTGAAATTGCTGCTGTGGAAGTCCCATCGCCCGAAGTTCAACGTCACCACCCGCGCCCCCGCTTCGACTAACCGGCGAGCCATCAGGAAATGCTCGAGGTTCCGCGGTGCGCCGTCGCCGTAGTTTTTGGAATCGCCTTTGCCGTAGCGTTCGCGAACGACCAACGGTTCTTTCGATAGATCGAGCGCTTCGACCATTTTGCTCGACGTAAGAATTTCGAGCGACTGGCGATGGAGCGCATCCATACCGTCGAACGTGCCTTTGCCATCGATATCGCGCCGGATGCGGTCGAAGCCCCTCAGCAATTCGGCGCGGTCCGTGAGATTCACCGCGTTGCTCGAATTCAGGACCATGTTTCGGCTGATCGGCCCCGATGGGCGGAACGCACCATTCGCGATGCCGAGGAAACCGGGGTGGCCCGGCGATCCGTACGGCGGATGCCCCGAATCGGGCGCGAGGCCGAAGAACGGCGGCACCGACTTGTTCGTCGAACCGAGCAACTTCGACACCGTTGCGCCGATCGACGGCCAACCGCCGGGAGCTTGCTTTTGAACTGTCCGGCCGGTGTAGCAAATGAACGAGTCGTGATCGCCACTCGGCGACCCGTAGACCGAGCGTAGCGGGATGACTTTATCCATAATCGAGGCGATTTTCGGCAGATGCTCGCAGATTTGGATGCCGGGAACTTTCGTGTTAATCGGCTTGAATTCGCCGCGAATCTCTGATGGGGCATCCATCTTGAGGTCGTACATGTCTTGGTGCGGTGGCGCGCCGACCATGTAGATCATTATGACCGCTTTGTGCGACCGACCGACCCCCGATGCCTGTTCCGCCCGCAACAACCCCGGCAGCGACAACCCGCCTAAACCCAAAGCGCCGACCTTAAGAAACTCACGGCGAGATTGTCCGAGTACGGATAGCATGTCGGCTTCCTTCTGAATCTGCGGTAGCGAAAGTATCGGCGTGGATGGCTTGGCCATCGGTAGGCGGGCAGAAAGATATAATACACGCAAATCTCGCTTGGGAATAGCTTTCTTTTTAAAAAGACGCGCAAGTTCACGAAGTCGCCGCATCTGCAGAGTATCCGCGTGTGCAGCGCGACACTCGTAACGGTGTTTCATGGCCCCTTTTTCACGAACGATCACTTTGCTCGCCGTCATTGCGATGACGGCACTCGCACCAATCGCAATTGCTGGCTGGGTAACCGTTAAAAACGACACATCTGGCTCGGTGACCGTTCAAGAAACGGTCGTCGTGAACGGTGTCGTTCGGAAATGCAAGCCAGTCAAACTCGCGGCGGGCGAGACGCTTCGCGAGTTTCAGCCGAAAGCGGGCATGAAGACAATCGTCGTCGTGGAAGCGAGCCTGTTCGGGAAAACGTTATACACCGGCGATCTGAAATGGGCCGACGGCGACAGCGCGTTCGCCATCGCCAAAAACGGCGACAAAGTCCAAGTCGCCGCCGTTGTCGATGTACCAAAAGCGGGCGGCACCGCACGTGCCCAGTCACCCGAAATGGCCAAAGCACCGATGGCTATCAAGCCACGCTGAACTATTTCGCCTGAAAATCGAGCGCGAATGCCTTCGCGCTCAGTTCCGCACCGGTGGCAAATTTCATCAGGTCGCGCCAGCTCAACGTGCGGGCTGGCTCGAAAATCTTCGCCTTCATGAACCCGCCGACACGCTTATCGCCGATGTAATTCACGCTGCTGGGTGCCGCACCGTCGTATAGTTCCTTCGCGATCGTATGGTGAACCTGCGACGCGAACAGTTGCCCCATCATGTAGTTATGATAATACACGGGTGCGGAGCAAATGTGGATCTTGCTCGCGTAGTCCGGTTCGCTGCGGCCGACGGGCCGCTTCAAAAGTTGATACTTCTCGACGTAGTCCCACCACAGTTTATTCAAGTCTTGGTCTGGGTTCTCGTACATCGCTTTTTCGAACCGCAACATCACCTGGCACCATCGACTAAAAATCAGCAGTTCGTTGCGAAGTACCTTCGTGGAGGTGGCATCAAATGCGGCAGGGTTCTCGACCTTCACGCCCATTTTCTCAAGCCACGCGCGCGATTTCGAGAACTTCTGAAACTGCATCGCCACGCCTTCGGTGGTCAGAATGTGAGCTTCGCCGCGAAGCACGTACGGCACCGATTGTGGGATGTTCTTGCTGCTGTACACTGCATGCCCGAGTTCGTGTAGCATCGTACTCGCCCAATATTCGGTAGCAGTAATGTTCGCCAACACGCGGACACCGGCTTCACGATCGATGTCCGTGCAAAAGGCGTGCGGGGACTTTCCCTTCTTCTCGTAAAGGTCGCTGCGTGCGATGACATCATCGATCGGCAGATCGATTCCCGCGTAAAATTTCCGGCACAGTTCGAGAATGTCCGCCGTCTTAAATGGCTGATCGAGATCGACATCGAACACCGCCGGCGATTCCTGAAAAAAGCTATCGTGGTAGTGCCAAGGCATTAAATCTGCGACTTTCACACCCGCGTTCGCGGCGAGTTTCTCGTCGATCTCCGCTTTCGCTTTCGCGTACGGTTCGCGCGTGAGATCGTCGAGTTCGTCGAATAGCTTCACGAGTTCGACGCCCTCTTGCTCGTTGATGAACAGCATCATCGCGTGGAAGTTCTTGAAGCCGAGTTGCGTGGCCGCCTGGTTCCGCAACTTCACGAGTTCCTTCAAGTCGGCTTCGACATCTTTGCCAACGCCTTTACTCGCCTCCCACACGGTCTTACGCAAGTTCGAGTCGGTCGAACTCTTCAGCAGTTCGCGTACCTTACTGTCGGCGAGTTCCTGGCCGTTGACCTTCGCACGGTAGACGTTGAACTTCGCCTCGACCGCGTTCGCCTTTGCCGTCATCTTCTTCAAAAGCGCCGGATCGACTTGCTTTTCGAGGTACATCAGGTACAGCAAATCGATTTGCCGCGAGACGAGTTTATCGTCGATCTTCGCGTCTTTGGCCGCCTTCAATTCGGCGAAAGTCGCCGCATTCGCGAGGGCGGCATCGAGCCGGTTTTGCGCATCTTCCTTCTTCTGGAACGCCGCCTTATCGCCGGTGGTATTCGCATCCCACCAGGCTTTCCCGGCGATAATTTCGAGCGGGCGAATCGCCTTTACGTGCGCGTCAATTAGCGCACGCGCCTTCGCGGTTGTTTCGGGGTCCGCAGTCGCAGAACCGGTGGTGATGGCCAAAGTGATGCCTCCGATTAACAGCATTCGGTACATAGCGGGAACCTCAAAAATCAGGTGGAATAGACCCATTTTCCGAGCCACAACGCCGGTGGCAACAGCAATAGTATGAGTAGCCCCGGCAGGCCGACGAACGCGGTGGCGAGAATCGCGTCGAGCACGATCAGGCCGAGGATGCAACGCTTGATCGCCGCTTGCACGGGCTTCGGGCCGGGTTGTTGTATTGCCGCAACCAGCTTCACGCCGATGAGGAAACTGAATGCGACCAACAGGTACGGGAAGAACACCGTGCCGCGCTCCGCCGCCAAGTGACTCGGCACTGTTACGGCCAGCACAATGGCGACAAAAATGACGACGCTGGCCGCTGTCAAACTCCTGCGGGCCGAGATACTTTCTTCGGTTCGAGCGAACCAGGTGACGCCAACGATGTAGAGTCCCGTCGTCGCTGCGAGGTGCAAGTTCAAATCCGTCCAGATATCCAAACCGCTTCCGGATAAGCCCATCAGCACGTTCAAGAACCGGCACGCGCCCATCGCCACAGGTCCGAGCGGTGTGTGTTTCAGCCACGCATTGTAAAGCAGAATCATCGCCGGTAACGCGATCAGTATCTCCAGTGGCACATTCGCAATCGCACCGCAACCGATGCCCAACGCGAACGTGATGATACCGATACCCACCGCGTTTTGCACCGGCACGCGCCCCGACGGAATCGGCCGAAACGCCTGCGTCTTGCGGTCTTCGCGTCGGTCGAAAATGTCGTTCCAAACCATCCCGCCGCAATAAAGACTGCCGGAGGCCATCAGCAACAGTGCGAACGTGTCGAACGCCTCAAGGACGTACCCCGCCGCACACGCGGACATCGCAATATCCGCGAACGCCGTAAACACGTTCGGCAACCGCAACAGTTGCGCGTAAGCCAGCAAAGACTGTTTCATCGCGAGTGACATTCCATAAACGCAGCGTAGAACCCAAGACTGGTTTATAAGTATGGTTCGGTAACCGGTCAGAATCGACGTCAGTCAAAATTCTGTACGCTCGAAAATCGTCTTCTGGGGTCATTTTTGACTTCGGGCTTTCGTGCTTGTGTGGACAAAATGGCAACTTCTTCACTCACATGAGGCAAGCGAGGAGCCTTTGAGTCTCGAAGACTATCGTTCAACCCAGATGTTCCTCTAACATCAACAGACTTCGACACATGACACGACAAGAATACGAAGAGATCAAGCGTCAGATGAGAGAGTTGCAACAGACTCTCGTGCGGAGGCGGCGAAGTATACCAGCGAAAACAATCAGGAAAAAGCGATCGAATGTATGGATCAGGTAATTCGATACATGGAGCGTGTCAGCCAGATGATGAATGACTTATTGCACGGAGATTCCCCTCAGGCCAGTTCCGCCGAGAATGCGTAATCGGCGGGGGTGGCGATGGCGTTTCGGTCGCCGAGGGCCATGATGTCTTGCTCGGAGTTGACGTAGCGCACGTCGCGGATGCCTTCGGCGATGAGCCGGCCGTGCGCCACGACGCGGGTATCGCTGCCGTCGTCGGCGAGGCCGATGAGGATCGCCGAGATAGCAAAACCCTGCCGTCGAAGTTGGCCGAGAGCGACCGAGGTTTCAATCGTTACGCGGGGCAGCACCGCAATGATAGTGGCATCGCGCGGGAGCCTTGGCGACATTTCGAGCAGGAAATCGGTGAAAGTGCGGCCGTCGGTTTGTTCGAGCCGTGCCAGTGTTTCGCGGATTTTATGAAACTGGTCGTAGCCGCGGCGCGTCTCGACGATCACCGGCCGCAACCGGTCGTTCTGCAATTTCTCTTCGAATTGCGAACGTGCCTCGTAGCGTGTCGTGTAGCCTGCAGGAGCGGTTTCGTCCTTGGTTTTCAAGCTTTCTTCGCGAATGCGGTCCGTGGCGTCGCGGCCGTTGCTGGCGATGCCGATCTGCTGATTCAAAATAATGACCGCGTTCGCCACCGAAACCGCCGTCGTGATCGCGAGTTCCGAGCGGATCGGTTCGCCCTTTTTCGGGTACCCGTCCGCGTGAAAGTCGATCAGGATCGTCGCGCCGGCCAGCGAGGTCGGCTCGTAAATGCGGCTATGCAGTACCCCCGTTCGCGCCGTGGCCCGCCAGTTGATGCGTTGCAGCGGGTCGCCGATCTGGTACGGGCGAACGCCTGCCGTGCGCGTGGGATCTTCGAACAACATGTTCGCTAGACGGATTTCGCCGATTGGGCGAGTCGATGCAAAATCGAACGTTGTGATCGAAAGCACTTTCGGATAAACGAGCACGAAAACCGGTTCGGTGAAGACCTTGTGCCGACGGTGCAACCCGAACACGTCGCCGGTTTCGGCGAACATCGGGCCGATCTGATAGTAGCCGCGCAGAGCAAAAATGAGCTTGTATTTGACCGTTTTTTCACCATTCGCGCGAATGAACAACACCCGCAGGCGGCTGCCCTTTAGCGAGAGTCGCCGTTGCACGATCGCCTGTTCCGCGATGCGATCTTCGACCAGAACCCACGGCACAGGTAACCGCCCCGCGTTGCGAACCTTGACGATCACTTCGACCGTGCCACCCGGTTCGAGTGGCTCGGTTTTGCAAATCCGCTCGGCCGTCAAATCGACGATCCACGTGCGTGCGAGATAGCGGCTGAGCAGCATCACGCCGAGCAACACGTAACCCGCAAACGCCACCAGCCCGGCCTGCAACGCCAGCGCCAAACCGAGCAGAACGACGATGACGATGAACAAACGCACAGTAGCAATTTCCGGTATGGTTTAAACCTGACTATCAGATTTGGCAGGAGTTTCGTATCTTTACGTCGATTTCAGTCGCCCGAAGTACCTGCGGCCTTCGTCGGAAATCAGCGAGAAGAAGCCCCATGCGCCGACGATCGCGCCGAAGAAGCAACAGCCGATGTCGGGGGAATTCGTGGCCGCGAGGAAGCAGCCGACGAACGCCATCGCGTAAAACCGGCGAAGCAGGAACGCCAATGCCCCGAGTAACACGCCGACGCTCATGAGCAGGAACAACAGGCGTCGTAGCTGCATTTTGCCGACGGGTACCGTGGCGGCCACATCGCGCGTTTTGCGTTCTTGCTCGTCTTGAAACACCTTCGTTTTATCTGCATCGCGCTTCTCCTCATCTTCGGAACGCTTGCGATTCAGGTCGGCTTTCGGGGCATCGGGCTTGTTGGCCGTCATGAACTGCAAGTTCGCTTCGACGAAGTTCTTCGCGCCATTCGGGTCGGCACCGAACCAGTACAGCAGGTAGCCGTTGACCATCACCCCGGCGAATCCGAGGAGCAATAGGCCGTAAATCGCGACGAAAATACGTGCGGGGATCTTCGAGGCTTTCGGTCGTGCCACGGCTGCGGTCAGCGTCTCGCCGTCCCGAATGGGTGCCTGAAACGGAGTTTTACATTCGAGGCAAGTGACGACCTGCCCCAAAAAGGTTTCGGGGATATTGAGCAAGTGCTGGCACGACGGACAGCGAATAACGACAGATTCTGGCATACGGTTGGCGTACGAAAACCAGCTACGCAGGGGAAGTGGCGGTAGCTGGTGGTTTCGGTTAAAGTGAAAATACAAACTTCAACCGGGAGGACGATCGTGCTAGTGGCCGCAACCGTCGAGAACCTCGACGTTCTAGTGCGTCTGAGATGTTGTCGGTTCCGAATCGGCATCGAACTCGTCCCGGCTCCAGACCCAGTCGCACTCTACCCCGTGATCTTCGTAGCTCTTGAAATCCTCGATCACCTTTGAACCGTGCAAGGAGACGATCGGCGTGCCCGCAGTGAAGCACGCCTTGAAGCCGAGCCGGTTCGACAAACTTGCCAACTGCCGACGCGATTGAGGAGTGCCTCGGGTCGTCGCAGTTGGTTCGCGATCGGGGCCGCCACCGATGCCCCCGCTCCGCCATGCGGCGTCTTGCCCTGCAGTGCCCGCCGCGTACTCGTTCTCAGCCTCAGCATGGTTTTCGCATCGTTTTACACGTATTTCTACTACTCGTGGTTCCCGAAATATCTCGAGAGCCCGACAGGAGAATCATCGTGAAAATCGTCCGGATCGAGACGCATGTTTGCCATGCGCGGATGCGAAACTGGGTGTTCGTCAAAGTCCTCACCGACCAGGACGGGCTGTTCGGCTGGGGCGAAGCGACGCTCGAATGGCACACGCGCGCGGTCGTCGGCGCAGTGGAGGACATCGCCGAGTTGGTCGTCGGGGAAGATCCCACGCGGATCGAGCATCTCTGGCAGATGATGTACCGCCAGCACTTCTGGCACGGGCACGGCATCATCCGCGCGACGGCGATTGCGGGAATCGATCTCGCGCTGTGGGACATTCTCGGGAAGGTGGCGGGGATGCCTTGCTCCAAATTGTGGGGTGGGCCAGTGCGCGATCACGTTCGCACGTATTGCCATCTCGGCGGCGGCAAGCTGGAAGATTTTTACGAGACGGCTGCCGATGACGCGAAGCGGTTTGCCGACCTCGCTCAACAAGCCGTTGCCGACGGATTCACGGCGTTCAAATCGATGGCAGTGCCACCCACGCTACCGCTTGAGGGGCTCAAACCACTCAAAACGGCCGAGGCGTGCGTCGCCGCAATGCGGGAAGCGGTGGGCGATGGCATCGATATCATGGTCGATTGTCATGCGCGTCCCTCTCCTGCAATGGGCCTGCAATTTGCGAAGATCCTCGAACCGTTCGGGCTTTACTTTCTCGAAGAGCCGTGCTGGCCGGAAAGTGTCGATGGGCTAGCGGCCATCAAACGGGCGGTCTCCACCCCGATTGCCACCGGCGAGCGGGTGACGAGCCTCGCGGCCTTCAAGGATCTTTTCCATGCCCGCGCCTGCGATGTGTGTCAGGTGGACATCACGCATTGCGGCGGGTTGTCGGAAGCGCGACGAATCGCAGCACTCGCCGAAGCGCACCGGATCGCCTTGGCTCCGCACAACCCGCAGGGGCCAGTCAGCACGGCCGCCAGTCTGGAATTCGGCTTCTCGCAGCCGAGCTATATCATTTGCGAAACCGTCCACAACGACGTGCCCTGGAGGCAAGATGTCGTTCGCGAAGGATTCACGGTCGAACCGAAAGGGCGGATCGTTCGCCCGAACACCAAACCGGGGTTGGGGATAACGATCGACGAAGCCGAAGTCAAAAAGCACCCGTTCCAGCAGGAGTTGCTGCAACGGGTCTTTTATGCCGATGGCAGCGTAGGAGACTGGTAGCGATAAGACGATCGCTGGCAGGCGTTTTGGACGTTACCGTCGTATCCCTGGGGTGGACTACAGAATCTCGCCACTCGCCACTGCTTTTACCCCACGAAGACGCCGCCACTAAAACCGCCGATTGCATCGAAATCGAACTCGGCGGTTGGCGTCCCGGAGGCGGCGATGTTCTTGCCGAGGTAACCCGTCACCCGCGACCCGGCGTCGCTGCCAGAGCCGACTACGAGGTCGGCTTTCGTATCGCCATCGAGGTCTTTCACTGCGACGCGAATGCCGCCGCGACCAT
>Ga0105044_10012147_pt1 | contig 11712 bp, 5 predicted proteins | sample MAT01_FD_78092 | JGI IMG/M metagenome (GOLD analysis project Ga0105044, IMG submission 78092) | Freshwater microbial communities from Lake Fryxell liftoff mats and glacier meltwater in Antarctica - MAT-01 | ecosystem: Environmental > Aquatic > Freshwater > Ice > Liftoff microbial mat | place...
GGCCGGCAGGCCGGGCCCGTACCTCGTGGGTGGCGCGATCGGCGGGGCGTGCCTGTTCACCCTGCTCATGCTCCAGTCGGCGGCACTCACGCTCACCACCGCCGGCAACGTCGCGTTCCTCGGCAGCCTCGCCGTCGTGCTCGTTCCGCTGCTCACCGCGGTCGTGACCCGGCGGGCGCCGTCGGGCTTCGTGATCGTCGGCACGCTCCTCGCGGTCGTCGGCGCGTGCTTCCTGACCGGGGCCACCCTCGCGATCGGCGCCGGCGACGCCCTCGCGCTGATCAGTGCGTTCGGCGTTGCCCTCCACATCATGTCGATCGGGTACTTCGCGCCGCGGCTCTCGCCGGCGCGCTACAACTTCGTGCAGTTCGCCGTCGTCACCGCCGCGGCCGCGGTCGTCGCGACGATCAGTGGATTCGGACACGTGACGACCGGGGCCGTCGCCGTCACCGCGGCGTGCGGTGTCGTGCAGGCCGTCGGCCTCGCGCTCCAGGTGACGGGCCAACGCCGCATCAGCGCGACGAGCAGTGCGCTGATCCTCATGCTGATCCCGCTCACCGGGGCCGCGCTCGACGTGCTCGTGAACGGCGTGTCACTCAGCCCGCTCGCGACCCTGGGAGCTGTACTCGTGCTGGGCTCCGTGGTCGTCGGCGAACTCCTGCCGGGCCGTGCCTCAGGCCGGCGGGCCGGCTCTGCCTCAGGCCGGCGGGCCGGCTCTGCCTCAGGCCGGCGGGCCGGCTCTGCCTCAGGCCGGCGGGCCGGCTCTGCCTCAGGCCGGCGGGCCGGCTCCTAGCTCGACGGTGGCGTGCTGCTGGTTCGCGGAGCCGTCGATCCAGTCGACGCGGACCTCGTCGCCGGGGTGGAGCGTCTGCATCACGTCGCGGAGCTCGTCGGCCGACGCCACGTCGTTGCCGTCGACCGCCACGATCGTGGCGCCGGGTTCGATACCGGCATCGTCGGCCGCGCCGCCCGACTGCACCTCGGCGACCACAGCACCCGAGCCCACCGGACCGCCTTCGAACCCGAAGCTGGGGGAGCTCTGCGCCCCGCTCGCCTCGAGGCCGACACCGAGGAGCGCACGTTGCGAGCCGACGTACACGCCGTTCGACTCGTCGCCGTTGCTGATCTGCTCGGAGATCCCGAGCGCCCGGTCGATCGGGATCGCGTAGCCCACGCCACCCGACGACGAGCCGGAGCCCGGACCGAAGCCGAACCGCCCGCCGCCGCTGATCTCGGCTGCGCTGTTGATGCCGATGACCTCACCGGCCGCGTTGAAGAGGGGGCCACCCGAATCACCCGACACGATCTCGGCCTGGACCTCGATCATGTCGCGCAACGTCTCGGTGTCGGTGCCGCCGTCGCCGGCCTGGATCGTCTCCGAGACATCGGACACGAAGCCGCTCACCACGGTGGGTGCACCGAAGCGGCCCTGTGCGTTGCCGATGGCGACGATCGGATCGTTCACCTGCACCTCCGACGGGTCACCGATGCTCACGGTCTCCATGTTCGACGCGTCGACGAGTTGCAGGACCGCCACGTCGTCGGCGACGTCGTAGCCGAGGACCTCGGCGGTGTAGGTCTCACCGGTCACGCCGATCTCGACGCGGATCTTCACGGCCCCTTCGATCACGTGGTTGTTGGTGAGTACGATGCCGTCCCCGGTGATCACCATCCCGCTTCCGGCGGCCTGGTTGCCGTCTTCGAGCGTCGTCTGGATGTTGACGACCGCGGGGCTGGCCGAACCGGCGATCCCTTCGACGTCGATCGATCCCGACGCGCTCCCCGACGACGAGCCCGACGATGCGTCGGATCCGCCGAAGGTGGAGTCGGCGGGCCGGAACGGAGTCGCGTCGACCGTGGCGGTCGACGGCGAGCTCCCACCACCCCAGGTCGTCTCGGCCGCTCGGCCGAGCGCGGCCGAGCCGACCACGACCACCATCGCGGCCACGAGCAGGGCGAGCCACCGACGCGGCGACGGGCGGGAGGGAGGAGCCGGCAGGGGGGACTCGTCGTACGACATGTCGCCCAGCGTGACCGACCGACCCATGTCGCGTCTGGGCGCGCCTTGAGAGCTTCCTGAGAACGACCGCCCCGATGATCGGGCGCCCCGGCGATCGGGCGCCGTGCCGATCGGGGCGGTCGATCAGGGTCGCACTACCGGCGGCGGACCCCCGGGTCACCGGAGAGGAACAACGTCACGAACTTGACGTCGCCGTTGCTCAGGATCTGCTTCGAGTCGACGCACGGCGCAGGGTTGGCGTATCCCGTGCGCCCACCGACGAGCCACGACGCGACAGTGACGATGAACTGCTTGAGCCGCCAGATCCACTTCTTGCCGTCCCACACCTTCGCGAGCTGGGGTGCGGGCTGACAGGGCGGCACGATCGAGAAGGTCGTCGCGGTGTCCTTCTTCACGTACAACTGCGAGAGGAGGCCCTTGCCGGCCACCGACTTGTCCCACGTCTGGGTGAGCTTGAAGGGGCGGGCGGGATCGTCGTAGCCGGCGAAGTCGTTGAAGATCACCGTCTTGCCGAGACACTCACCGGGGGCGCACGGCACCGAGGTCAGCGTGACCACCGCGCCCGGGCCCGTGTTGGGGAGCGTGAGCGACGAGACCGTGTTGTCGCCGGGAGTGGCGTCGGTGCCGGTGGTGAGGGTGCCGCCGGGGGGGACGAACCCGACCGCCTCACCGGGAGTGGCGGCGGTGACGGTTGTGGTCGAGTTGGCGGGACCGGCGGACGCGCCGCCCGTCGCCGTCGCACTCGCCGAGGTGGAGATGCTGCCGCCCGACGGGACCGCCGCTGGCGTCTTCAGGACGAACGTGGCGGTGGCAGTGCCGCCGCCGCCGATCGTGCCGAGCGTGCAGGTGACGACACCGGCGAGCAGGGCACCGCACGAACCCTGGCTCGGGGTCGCGCTCACGAGGGTGACGCCGGTCGGGACCGTCAACGTCGTCGACGTGCCCGTGGCGGCGGCCGCACCGGAGTTCGAGACGGTGACGACGCGCTTGGCGTTGGCGCCGGCGGTCACCGCGGCCGGCTCACCGGTCGACGTGATGCCGAGCACGACCGCGGCGGTCACCGTGATCGGCGCGGTCTCGCCCGTGGGCGCCACGGTGAAGCCGGTCGCCACTGCGGCGGCGACGTTGTTGTAGGTGCCGGGCGTGCCCGACACCGTGACCCCGAAGTGGAGGGACACGCTGCCCTCGCCGGGGACGACGATCGGGCCGGACCAGGTGAGCGTGTCACCGTCGGGCGACGGGTTGGCGGTGGTCGCACCCGTGGTGCTGCCGGGAAGGTAGGTGAACCCGGCAGGGAGGGTGTCGGAGATCGACGTCACCGTCGCCGGGATCGGGTTCGTGTTGTCGATCGTGATCGTGTAGCCGTTGGTGCCGCCGGCGGCGGTCGTGGGCGCATCCGCGGTCTTCGCGATGGTGAGCGGGACGACGCCGAGGGGCGAGAACGTGAGGATCGACGAGATCGTGGTGGTCGCGCCGGCCAGGATCGTGGCGTCCCAGCTCAGACCGGCACCGTTGTCGACCAGGGTGTCGCACAAGCAGGTGTTCGGGAACGCAGCCTTCGCGGTGATCTGCGACCAGACGGTGGAGAAGGCGGCCTCGAAGTAGGAACTGCCCGGGGTGATCGGCAGGAACTGCTCGATGCGATCCGACGTCGGGCTCTTGCACGCCACCGCACCGGTGGTCGGTTCGACCACGCCGAAGCCGGTGTCGGAGTCCTGGAGGAAGCAGTCGCCGGCGCGGTAGAGGCGCAGTTCGACCGAGGCTCCGCTCGTGTTGGCGGCCACGATGTCGGTGCGGAACGACTCCTGACCGACGACGTAGGTGTCGGTCTGGGTGAGGCGGACGCCCGTGCTCCCGGCGTCGACGACGGTGACGACGGTGTACGGGTCACCGGCTGCGCCCGAGCCGGTCGGTCCGACCTGCGCCACCGGGGTCCACGGCACGCCCGGCTGGCCGGCGGGGATGATCGCAGGGCTGTAGAGCGTGCCGCCGACGACCGCGAAGGTCCCACAGGCGGTGTCGCCGAAGAACTCGCCGAACACGTCGCCGGTGCGGTTGACCGCGCAGTTCAGGTCGGGCGTCGTGGTCACCACCGTCAACGGGCCGCTCGACGCGATCGTCGCCGCACCCGCGGGCGACGCCGTGAACACCGTTGCCGGGAGCGCGAGGAGCGACCCGATCGTCGCCACCGCGAGCACAACCGCAATCGTCTTGATCTTCAAGCCCATGACGTTCGTCCTCCCGTGCCGGCCCGTACGCGTCGGAAACCTAGGCGCGATCCCCCGGATCCACCACGTATGGTGAGGAGACCACGATCTTCTTCGACTGGTCGTCACAGAGCTTCCGTTTGGTTCGCGCGCTCCGTGTTGGGGCCGTCGCGCTGCGCGCCGAACGCCGCCGCGACCCCGCCAGGTCGCCACACACAGTACAGATCCCCGCATGTGCGACGCTCCGGCCCGAAACCTCTCAACCGGGCTGTGCAACCCGTCGATAGCGCGCGGACTGCAACGGGAGAGGTTCGTGCCCATGCTCCGCGCTCACCACAAGGTCTGGCTCGTCGGCGCCACCTTCGCGCTCGGGAGCCTCGCCGTGGTCGTCGTCATGAACGTTCGAATGGGCGCCGGGGTGACTGAGCTCGGGACCATCGAACGACGCGACATCCCCCAGCAACAACTGCTCACCGTCGTGGTCGACGAGCTCGTCACGACCCGGCTCGCGCTCACCGACGCGGCCCGCTCCCCGAACGCCACTGAACGGGTCACGCTGCTCCAGCGCGCCCTCAACGCGGCGGCGACCGCCGCGGCGAAGTGGAGGGACTACCTGCTGTTCCCACCTCGCCTTCCCGGCGAGCGCGCGATGCGGGCGCGCTTCACCGAAGCCCAGGCGGCAGCCGACGGGTCGGGCCAGGCTGCAGGCCTCGCGATCGTCAACGCTCCTCCGGGTGCCCCCGTTCCCGGCAACACCGACCTCGAGACCGATCTCGCCGCAATCGACCGGGAGATCGCCACCGCGACTTCGCTCCAACGGGCCGACGTGAAGGCGCTCGAGCACGCCATCAGCACCCAGCGCACCGACACCGAAGGCGCGCGTACGTTCGCGCCGTTCGCAGTGGCGCTCACGCTGCTCCTGGGATTCATCGTGACCTACCTCGGCGCGCGATCGGTCCGTCGACAGGAGAACGTGTTGCGGCGCCAGGAGACCGAACGGGACGAGAGCGCGCGTCGGAACGAGTTCGACGCGCGACTCGGCCGGGCCCTCGACATGGCGAAGCTGGAGGAGGGTGCGTTCGAGATCGTCGGCCAGGCCCTGGCCGAGGTGGTGGACGAGGATTCGGCGGAGCTCCTGCTCGCCGACTCCAGCCGAGCCCACTTCCAGCGAATCATCAGCACCGACCCGGTCGCCGAGGGGTGCGGCGTGACGACGCCCGCCGACTGCCCCGCGGCGCACCGCGGCACCACCCTCGTGTTCCCGAGCAGCCGCGAACTCGATGCCTGCCCTCACCTGCGCGCACTCGGCGACGCGAGCTCGGCGCTGTGTGTTCCGGTGACGGTCGGCAGCCAGGCGATCGGGGTCGTGCACGTCGGTGCACCGGACGCGCATCCACCCTCGAATCGCATCGTCGGCGACATCGAACTCGTCGCGCGCAAGACCGGTGACCGGGTCGGCATGATCCGCGCGTTCAGGGACAGTGAGTCGCAGGCGCGTACCGACCCGCTCACCGGCCTCCTCAACCGACGCAGTCTCGAGAACCGCGTACGCGACCTCACTGTGAGCGGGACGCCCTACGTGGTCGCCTACGGCGACCTGGACCAGTTCAAGGACCTGAACGACACCCACGGTCACGAGACCGGTGACCGTTCGCTGCGGTTGTTTGCGCGGGTCCTGCGTGACTCCATCCGGCCGGCCGACATCCCGGCCCGGTTCGGAGGAGAGGAGTTCCTCATCGTGCTCCCCGACTGCACCGTCGATGACGCGGTGGCCGTGATGGAACGCGTGCGCGAACAGCTCGCGCTCGCCCTTGCCAGTGGCGCCGTTCCCGGATTCACGGTGAGCTTCGGGGTGGCACCCGGCGCTCCCGGCGCCAGCTTCGACGAAGTCGTCGCCGAGGCCGACTCTGCGCTCTACATCGCGAAGCGGTCGGGCCGGAACCGGGTGACCCGGGCGAGCGAAACGACCGAACCGGACGGCGCAGCCCACGCCGCAGTGCACTGATCAGATCCCATCCCACCCGGGGATCGGGTGTCCCACCCTCGGCGTACAGTCTCGACATGACCGCAGACGTCGCCTCGCTCGCCCGCCGGTTCGACGCCATCGGTTACCTCGACGCCCGGACCCGCCGATCAACTCCCGCGCGCGTCACCACACTCGTCCGCCGGGTACGGGCCGCCGTGCCCGATGCGCTCGGCGCGGCGCTCGCCGATCAGGGTGTCGCCGAGGCCGCACCCGGCTCGGATCCGTCGGTCCACGCCGAAGCCCTGCTGTCGACCCTGCGCTGGGTGGCCCGGCTCGACCCGATGCGGGTCTACGCGGCGCTCCGCCCGCTCGATCGCCGACTCAACCGGCTCGCGCGCACCGCGGGAGCGGTGCCGTTCACCGACGACGCCCGCGACGCGCTGCGTTGCGCGTTCGTGGACGCCGCGCTCCAGCGCTTCGCCGACCTCGCCGATCCCGAGGTCGCTTGGGAAGCGGTGATGTCGGTGCACGTCGCCCTCGCAGCCGAGGGCCTGGCATCGGGTGGCGAACACGCCGCCGAGGCCGCGTGTGCGATCGCCGCCCATGCGCTCGATGTTCCCAACGTCACCGTGGCGCTCCACCACTCGGAGCTGGCCGTGCGCTGGTCGGCCGCGCTCGGCCGCCACGACACCGACCGACTCCGCCACCTCTACGTGCTCGCGAGCAGTGCCCACATGGCCGGCGCGCACGACCGGGTGCTCGAGCTCGCCGACGATCTGCTCACCGATCTCGACGACACCCTCGGGCCCGACGACCCGTGCTCCGTCGACCTGCGACTCACGGTCGCCGACTCTGCGAGCGCGCTCGGCGATCATTCCCGCGCGACCGACCTCGCGGCCGAGGCGGTGTGGACCTGCGAGGTGGAGCTCGGTCCCGACCATCCGCTGACCCTCGGCGGCTACGGCGTCCTCGCCCGGCTGCTCCGTCGGGCCGACCGCCCGAGTGAGGCGGTCGCCGTGTCCCGCCAGCACCTCGAACGGAGCCGCCACCTCCTCGACACCGCGCCGCGTGAAGTCGCCCACGCCGGGATCGGGCTCGCGGCCGGGCACCTCCAGAACGCGGAGTACGAAGCGGCCCGCACGGTCGCACGCGACACGCTCGAGTGGTGCAGCCCCCGGCTCGGCCCCGACGACGAGCTCACCGAGACCCTCCGCCGGATCCTCGGGGATCACTGACCTACGATGCGCTGACTGGGTCTTCCACGGCAGGAGCACCCCTCCGGAACGGCGAAGCGGAGGCAGATGAGCAGCGAGACCGTCGACACGACGGTGCTACGACCGTACCTTCCGCGCCTCGTGCTCGACTGGGTGCACGACGAGCCGACGACCCGATGGAAGGCGATCGACGGCACGTTCGTGTTCGCCGACCTCTCCGGCTTCACGAAGATGTCGGAGCGGCTCGCCCGACTCGGTCGACTGGGAGCCGAAGAGGTCACCGAATCGATCGGGACGTGTTTCGCCGAGCTGCTCGAGATCGTGTACGAAGACGGTGGCGGCCTCGTGAAGTTCGGGGGCGACGCGCTCTTCCTCCTCTTCACGGGCGAGGACCACGTCGTGCGGGCGGCCCGGAGCGCCGCGGGGATGCGGACCCGACTCCGGACCGCGGGCAAGTTCGTGACTCCGGCGGGCAACGTCACGTTGCGGATGTCGGTCGGCGTGCACACCGACACGTTCCATTGCTTCCTCGTCGGCGGCTCGAGCCGGGAGCTGATCGTCGTCGGCGAAGCGGCGAGCACTGTCGTCGCCATGGAGGGCGCGGCCACCGCGGGCCGGATCGTACTGAGCCCCGACACCGCCGCGGCGCTCCCCGACCGATCCCATGGCGCGCCGTTCGGTCCCGGGGTGCTGCTGTCCCGCGCTCCGAAAGGCACCCCGCCCGCGGGCCTGCCTCCCATCCCTCCGTTGGCGGGAATCGATCTCGGCGCCTACGTGCCGACGGAGGTACGCGCCCACGCCCTCGGCGGCGGCCAGGAACCGGAGCACCGCACGGTCACCGTGGCGTTCGTGCACTTCGACGGCGTCGACGCGTTCCTCGCGCAGCATGGCCCGGAACGAACCGCTGATGCCCTCGAGGAGCTCGTCACGACGGTGCAGGACGCGTGCGAACAGCAGGGCGTGGCCCTGCTCGCAACCGACGTCGACGGCGACGGCGGCAAGTTGATGCTCGCCTCGGGAGCACCTCGGGCACTCGGTCAAGCCGAGGAGCGGATGCTCGCCACCGCGATGCGCGTCGTCGAGGCCGGGACCGAGCTCCCCGTGCGGATCGGCGTCCACCGCGGCCCGGTCTTCGCAGGCGATGTCGGGCCCCAGTACCGCCGCACGTACACGGTCATGGGCGACACCGTGAACATGGCCGCCCGGCTGATGGGCAAGGCGAACCCCGGCCAGATCATCACGACGGCCGACGTGCTCGACCGGTCGCCGACCTTCGCCGCCGAGGCTTTGCCCCCGATGCAGCTGAAGGGCAAGCGGGCACCGGTGCACGCCTTCTCCGTGGTGGGGGCCCGACGGGCCCGGGCCGGCGCGGTCACGGGCTCGGGCCACCAGCTCCCGTTCGTGGGCCGCGACGCCGAGATGCACACCCTCGACGTGATGTTGACCGCGGCTCGAGCCGGGGCCGGGGCCGTGGTGGAGATCGTCGGGGCCCCGGGTCTCGGCAAGTCCCGGCTCGTCGCCGAGCTCGAGGCGCGGGCGGCCGACTTCCGGGCGTTGGTCGTCACCTGTGAGCCCTACGAGTCGAGCACGCCGTACGCCGCGCTGTGGTGGCTGCTGCACCGCGTGCTCGACCTCCCCGAAGACGCCACACCCGAAGCCATCACGACGCAACTCACCGCGGCGGTGCGCGCCGATGCACCGCATCTCGAACCCTGGCTCCCCCTGCTCGGAGGCCTGCTCGACCTGGGTCTGGCCGACACCGAGGAGACCGCGACCCTCGCGCCGCGGTTCCGGCGCGAACGCACCGCCGAGGCCACCGCGGCGTTCCTCGACGCCCGGCTCACCCGGCCGACCATCCTCGTGTTCGAAGACACGCAGTGGATCGACGAGGCGTCGCGGGAGCTCGTCGAGCTGCTGGTGACGAAGACCGAGGGCGTGCCGTGGGTGGTCGCCTGCACCCGCATCGCCGATTCGCCACCGATCGGTGAGGCCATCACCCTCGAGCTCGGCCCGCTGTCCGAACACGCGAGCGTCGAGGCACTGGTGCGCGCGACCGAAGATGCGCCGCTCCTGCCCCACCAGGTGGAGGCGCTCACCTCCCGCGCCGAGGGGAACCCGCTGTTCCTCACCGAGCTGCTCCGCGTCGTACGCGACAGCTCGACCGATGGCACCCCCGACGACGGATCGCTTCCCGATTCGATCGACGCGCTCGTGACCGCGCAGATCGACCGCCTCGCGCCCGCGCACCGGCGCCTCCTGCGGTACGCCGCGGTCCTCGGACGCAGCTTCTCCCTGCGCGACCTCGAGGCGCTGCTCTCGGGCGAGCTCGCGGTCCCCGATGCGCGCACCTGGGCCGAGCTGGCCGACTTCGTCGAGGTCGAGAGCTCGACCCGGGCCCGCTTCCGCCACGCACTCATCCGCGACACCGCGTACGAAGAGCTCTCGTACCGACGGCGACGTGAGCTCCACGGACGCGCGGCCCGGATGCTCGAACACACCCTCGACGACCGGGTCGAGACCGAGGCCGAGGTGCTGTCGTTCCACTTCTTCACCGCCCAGGCGTATCCCGACGCCTGGCGGTACGCGTGCCTCGCCGGGCGCCGCGCGTGCGACAAGTACGCGAACGTCGACGCCGCCGCGCTGTTCGAACGCGCGTTGGCCGCGGCGAAGCGGCTGCCCGAGCTGCCGGCGCACGCCACTGCCGAGGTGTGGGAGCTGCTCGGCGACGTGCGCGAACGCAGCGGCGTGTACGACGGTGCGGTCGCGGCCTACCGAGCCGCACGTCGCCTCGTGCACGACGATCCCGTCCACGAGGCCGGCCTCTTCCTCAAGGAGGCGTGGATCCCGGAGCGAACCGGTCGGTACTCGGAGTCGATCCGTTGGATCCGCAAGGGCCTCAACGTGCTCGAGGGGATCCCCGGGCCGGTGGCGGGCCGGTGCCGGGCCCAGCTCGCGTCGTGGTTCGGGATGATCCGCCAGGCCCAGGGGCGCGCCACCGAAGCCATCACCTGGTGCGAACGGGCGATCACCGAGGCGGTCGCGGCCGACGATCCTGAAGCGGAGGCCCACGCCTGCCTCACGCTCGACTGGGCCTACGTGCGGCTCGGCCAACGCGACCGCGCCGTCTACTCAGCCCGGGCGCTGGAGCTCTACGAGGGGCTCGGCGATCTGAGCGGCCAGGCCGGCGTGCTGAACAACCTCGGGGTGTTCGCCTACTGGCGAGGCCAGTGGGAGGAAGCGGTCGGCTACTACGAACGGTCGCGGGACCTCGAGCTGCGCACCGGCGACGTGATCAACGCCGCCACCGCCGGCGCGAACATCGCCGAGGTGCTCGCCGACCAGGGTCACCTCGACGACGCCGAGGAGAAGATGCTCGGCGCGCTGCGCGTGTTCCGGGCGTCGCGCTACGGCTACATGATCGGCTTCTCCTGCAGTGTGCTCGGACGCGTCGCGTCCCGCCGCGGCGACTTCCGCAGTGCCTGCGAACGCTTCGACGAGGCCCGCCGTGAGTTCGCCGCCGCCGAGCTCCCCGCCGACGGTGTCCACGTCGACGCGCTGTACGCCCACGCGCTGGTGCTCGCGGGTGATCCCGAAGGGGCACTCGCCCTCGCGGAGGAGACCCAGGCCCGCGACGACGACGGCTCCGAGGAGCCCCTGCTCCTGCGGATCCGGGGCTACGCCCTCGCGCAGCAGGGCGCGCATGCCGAAGCCGTGGCCGCGCTCCAGGCCGGACTCACGTCGGCGCGCGAGCAGGAAGCCGAGTACGAGGTCGCGCTCACGCTCGATGCCATCGCGCGGTTGACCGACGACCCCGAGGCTGCGGCCGAGCGGACGGTCATCCTCACGCGACTCGGCGTGCGGCAGGTCCCGGAGGTCCCGCTTGCACGCCGAGTGCAGTGAGCTCGAGCCGGGCTGTTACCGGCGTCGCACGCCCGGGTCGCCGGAGGTGAACAGCGTCTCGTAGCGGAGGTCGCCGTTCTTCAGCTGTTCCTTCTTGTTGACGCAGGGCGACGGCACCGCGACGCCACTGCGGCCGCCGACGAGCAGGCCACTGAGGTACCGGGCCAGTGCGAGCAGCTTCTTCTCGCCGGGCTTCGTGCACGGAGGGATGAAGCGGAACTGGGTGTCGGTGTCCTTCAGCACGTACAGCTGCGAGAAGAGACCGGTACCCCGCACCGACTTGTCGTAGAGGGTCGTGAAGCGGATCGGCTTCGTCGGGTCGTCGTAGCCGGGGAAGTCGTTGAACGTGACCGTCTTGCCGAAGCACACACCCGGTGCACACGGCACCGACGTGAGCGTGACGAC
>Ga0105044_10012149_pt1 | contig 11711 bp, 11 predicted proteins | sample MAT01_FD_78092 | JGI IMG/M metagenome (GOLD analysis project Ga0105044, IMG submission 78092) | Freshwater microbial communities from Lake Fryxell liftoff mats and glacier meltwater in Antarctica - MAT-01 | ecosystem: Environmental > Aquatic > Freshwater > Ice > Liftoff microbial mat | place...
ATTGAATAATTCAAATGATCCGTCTTCGTATGCAATAATATAGCCCGATTCCTAATGTAATGGATTTCCTTTTTTCAACATTTATATTATACCATGTCTTTTGTTCAAAAAAAATTGTTTCATCATCTCCTATAAACTTAAACTTAATCTCTTTGAAATATTCAGTTGTTTTTATTGCAGGGAATTTAGCAGTACTTTTGTCAATCCATTTTCCGATAATTGCAGATAATTTATTTATCAATTTATTTATAAAATTTGTTCAGGATTTTCCATTGATATAATTCGTAATTCATAATTCATAATTCGTAATTCGTAATTTCTAATTAATTATTATTAACTCGTATAGTAAAACTCTGCTCGGTGCCGCATCAGCAACAAAATCCGGTATCTGAATATTCATTAAATATTTACCATCAGCAACTTCATTCGAAACATAAATCATTTCTGTTATTGTTTTCATTGAATGTTTATTTATATCAACATCATTACTTTCTAATGGAACATTCCAGAAGATGTGATGAGCAGTGAGCTTCCCTTCATCGAATGTTCTGTCAACTGATGGAATGTCAATGAGCAAATGTTTTACATTCAAGCTTACAATAAACTCCATTGCTTCAATTGAAAAAAAACACGGCAGATTATTCATGTAATTTCTGGCTTTCTTTGAATCACTATTCGGTAAAGTTCTGATTATTAAACCTTCTAAAAAGTCTGTTTGAGAATTATCCAATTTGTTTTGTAAAACTTTTTTAGTGATTAGATAATCATCAGCATTTATTTCAGGAATATACTTATCATCAGTTTCATTTGCATTTTCCGGAAGCACGGTAATAAGTGTAGAAGGAATAAATGAATCTTTTAAAACATTATTAATTGAAATTCTTTGAAATGAAATATGCCCGACACATTCTGTATGAGTTCCGTTGCAATGAGGAATTAGTTTGAACTCTTCAAAGTTGCAGTTGCCGCCCTGACGAGTGTCGCCTGTGAAGTCAGCGGTTTTAACCGCTTCGGCAGTGGCTTTAGCCACCCCGTAAGTATTCGGTTGCTCACCGTTAAATAATATCGGTATTGAAATTTCAATAGGTAAAGATGTATCAGTTTTGAAAATAGAATTATTTAACTCTATTTTAATTATCATAAAAATATAAATAGGTTTTCTGAATTTGAACTAAAAAAAGAATTGTAATTTAAATTCATTCTGTTAATTTGCTTAAAAAAAGTATGTGCAGACAATTTATTACAGCCGGTAAACTTTCAAGTTTAAGGAAATTACTAAAATCTGTTTACAATGAGGATATAAAAATTAAGTTGTTTACAAAAATAGATGAAGAAGAAGAAAATCTTGAAGAAGAAATTGAAAAAGAACTTGAAGAGCTCACAGGAAATGAAGAAGAAGATTATTATGATGCTATTCTTACTCATAATATTCCTGTTATAGCTTTTGAAAAAGGAGAGAAGTATTTAACAGAAATGAAATGGGGAATTCAGTTTGATCCTGCAAAAAAAACACCTTTAATTTTTAATTCCCGGGATGATACAATAAGCACAAAGCCATTCTGGAAAAGACTCTTTGACAAAAACAGAATTCTTATTCCAATGACTGGATTTTATGAGTGGAAAGATATTGGAACCAAGAAAAAATTAAAAATTAAAATTAATTTGAAGGAAAGAAAATTATTTTTTGTTCCGGGATTGTTTTGGAAAAACAAAGAAGGAGTTAATGAATTTTCGTTGATCACAACTTCGCCAAGTGATTATCTGAAAGAAATTCATAACAGAATGCCTGTTATATTAGAAGAAATTTCTGTTGCAAATTATTTTACTGATTCATTAGAAGTTAATATTGAAAAATTAAAACCTTCAAAAAGTAATATAAATTATAAAGAAGTTTTAAATTAATAAGATTTATTTAAATTTAATTTACAATTTTAATTTCCGGATTCTCGGAGAAAAAACGGTTACTACTGAAACTATAAGTAATGTCATTATTCCACCGAATATAACTGAGGGAACAGTTCCAAGTAACTTTGCTGCCACACCCGATTCAAATGCCCCAATTTCATTTGACGATCCGATAAAAATACTATTCACTGCAGATACCCTGCCTTTCATATTATCAGGAGTCATTAACTGAATTATTGTGCTCCGGATAACTACGCTGACACTGTCAAACACTCCGCTGAGTGCAAGTATAAACAATGAAAGATAAAAATTTTTTGATAATCCGAAAATTATTATACATGCACCGAATCCAAAAATACTAATGATAAGATTTTTACCGGCGTTTTTTGTGAATGGACGACGTGTCATTAAAATTGCCATTACAACAGCTCCGATTGAAGGTGCTGCCCTTAACATGCCGAGTCCTTCCGGTCCGACAAATAAAATTTCACCGGCGAAGATAGGAAGTAAAGCTACAGCACCTCCGAATAAAACAGCAAATAAGTCAAGCGAAATACAACTTAAAATTATTTTATTTTTAAAAACAAACTTTAAACCCACTGTTAATTTTTCTTTTAAAGATTGAATTCCAATAATTTCCGGAATTGGTTTTTGTGTTATTGGCAATATCAAAAAAATTGCAATTGTCCAAAAGATTAAAACAACAGTAAAAGTATTTGTAACTCCTATGAAACTGTAAAGCAACCCTCCGATAGCCGGACCTGTGACTGCACCGGTTTGCCATGAAGTTGTATTCCATGTAATTGCATTTGGCAATTTCTCTTTTGGAACAAGCTGTGATACAAATGCAAAAAAAGAAGGTGCTGAAAATCCTCTTCCGATTCCGCTGAGAAAAATTGCAGAATAAATTAAAACTAATTTATTCGTAGTTAAAATTTGATTTGAATCAGAAGTAATAAACAAAAGCATGATAGAACAAAACGTCATTAAAAAAACAGATGACAATACAATTTTCTTTCTGCTGCTTATGTCAGTCAAATGTCCTGCAAATAAAAGAACGGATATAGAAGGAATTGCCTCAGCAAGCCCTATTAATCCTAGTGAAAGCGGGTCTTTTGTAATTTCATAAATCTGCCAGCCGACTATAACTGCCTGCATTTGTGAAGCAATAGTAATACATAATCTTGCTACGGTAAAATTTCTGAATTCCCAAAATCTGAGAGCTGAATATGGGTCTGGTTTTTCAACCAAAGAAATGGAATTATTCAAATAAAGAAATAAAAATTAGTTTTGTACAATCTGCTTTATTAAGACAGATTTTTCAAGTTTGTATTTTGTCACTTTAATTTTAATCCGATTAATATATTGACTAATTTAATTCATAAAGTATTTTAGAAATATTCATGTTTATGAATATGACTTTTTAATATGGGAATTGTTTAGAATAAAATTAATCTTTTATAATTATTATATTGTAAAAAAAGTATACAAAACTTTAATAAAAAAAACATTATGTCAAAAAAATTCGTTTATTACTTTGGAAATGGAAAAGCTGAAGGCAAAGCAGAGATGAAATCCCTTCTCGGCGGCAAAGGTGCAAATCTTGCTGAGATGACCAACATCAAACTACCCGTACCTCCCGGATTTACTATTACTACAGAAGCATGTAATTATTACTATTCAAATAAAAAAAAGTATCCGAAAGAATTAAACAAACAAGTCGAAAATGCTTTGAAAAAAGTTGAGAAAGATATGGGTTGTAAATTCGGTGACAATAAAAATCCTTTATTGCTCAGCGTTCGTTCTGGAGCAAGAGCATCAATGCCCGGGATGATGGATACAGTACTGAATCTGGGATTGAATGACAAATCCGTAAATGGTTTAATTGAGAAGACCGGTAATGAAAGATTTGTTTATGATTCATACAGAAGATTTGTGCAGATGTATGGTGATGTGGTAATGGATTTAAAACCAAAAGATAAAAACCAAATTGATCCGTTTGAAGAAATTATCGAACTTAAAAAAATTGAAAGAAAAATTAAAAATGATGTAGATTTTACATCATCTGATTTAAAAGAATTAGTTGAGGAATTTAAAGCTGCAATTAAAAAAGAAACCGGTAAAAATTTTCCTGACGATCCAATGGAACAATTATGGGGAGCAGTTGGTGCAGTTTTTAATTCATGGATGAATGATCGTGCGATTGTATACAGAAAATTGAATCACATCCCTGTAGAATGGGGAACTGCTGTAAATATTCAATCAATGGTCTTTGGAAATCTTGGAGAAACATCTGGAACAGGTGTAGCTTTTACCAGAAATCCTTCAAACGGTGATGATGTATTTTATGGTGAGTATCTGATGAATGCACAGGGCGAAGATGTTGTAGCAGGTACAAGAACTCCACATCCGATTTCAGAATTGAAAAAGGCAAAACCAAAAATTTACAGAGAACTTGAAAAAGTCAGAAAGAATTTAGAAAAACACTATCATGATATGATGGATGTAGAATTTACAATACAGGATGAAGTTTTGTATATGCTTCAATGCCGCGTTGGAAAAAGGACCGGATATGCTTCAGTTAAAATAGCAGTTGATATGGTTAAAGAAAAACTGATTAAAGAAAAGGAAGCTATAATGAGAGTTGATCCTGAACAGTTAAATCAACTACTAAGACCAATATTCAGCACGAAAGAAAAAGAGGAAGAAATTAAAAAAGGAAATCTGCTTGCAATCGGATTAAATGCAGGACCTGGAGCTGCATCAGGAAAAGTTTATTTTAATTCTTATGATTCAGTTAATGCACATGCAAGAGGCGAAAAAGTAATTCTTGTAAGGATTGAAACTTCCCCTGAAGATATTAGAGGAATGAATGCTTCTGAAGGAATTCTGACATCACGTGGCGGAATGACTTCTCATGCTGCACTTGTTGCAAGACAGATGGGAAAAGTTTGTGTAGCGGGATGCGGAAATCTTGAAATAGATTATCTTTTAAAAACCATGAAGGTAGAAGATAAAGATTTATTAGTTAGAGAAGGAGATTTTCTTTCATTAGATGGTTCGACAGGTGAAGTAATAGTCGGGAAGCTTCAGGCAAAACCTTCTGAAATTTTACAGGTATTGGTCGATAAAACTCTGTTACCAAAAGATTCAAAACCATTTTATTACTATTCTACATTTATGAAATGGGTAGATAAATACAGAAGATTAAAAATCAGAACAAATGCTGATCAGCCGGACCAATGTGAAAATGCAATTGCATTTGGTGCAGAAGGAGTTGGACTTTGCAGGACTGAGCACATGTTTTTTGGAGGCGACAGAATTGATGCTGTCCGTGAAATGATACTCGCATATAAAGAGGAGGGGAGAAGAAAAGCGCTTGATAAAATACTGCCGTTTCAGAGAAAAGATTTTGTTGAAATATTCAGAGTAATGAACGGTTTACCGGTTACAATCAGAACTCTTGACCCGCCATTGCATGAATTTCTTCCGCATACAGAAATTGAAATAAAAAAACTTGCTATTATGATTGGTACAAATGTTGACGAGATTAAATATAAAGTTAATTCATTGACGGAATTCAATCCTATGCTTGGGCACAGAGGTTGTCGACTGGCAATTTCATTTCCGGAGATTACTGAAATGCAGGCTCAGGCGATATTTGAAGCTGCAGTCATAGTTCGTAAAGAAGGTGTAAAAGTTCTTCCCGAAATTATGATTCCACTGATCAGTGGTGAAAAAGAATTTATTGAACAGGAAATTATTATAAGAAGAATTGCAGAGAGTGTTATGAAAAAAAATAAAATTAAAATTGAATATAAAGTCGGAACTATGATAGAAATTCCCAGAGCTGCATTGGTTGCGGATAAAATCGCAAAGCATGCTGAATTTTTTTCATTCGGAACTAATGACCTTACACAAATGACTTATGGGCTTTCAAGGGACGATGCAGGATCTTTTCTTCCGAGATATCTGGAAAAAGAAATTATTAGCAGAAATCCTTTTGAATCAATTGATATTGAAGGTGTTGGTATGTTAATGGAATTTGCAGTGAGAAAAGGCAGGGAAGTTACGAAGAATTTAAAAATTGGTATTTGCGGTGAGCATGGAGGAGAACCGGATTCAATTAAGTTTTGCAATGATTTAAATTTAGATTATGTAAGTTGTTCACCGTTCAGAGTTCCGGTTGCACGGCTTGCAGCAGCAAGGGCTAGCTTGGAATTAAATAAAAAATAGAAAATTAATTTTATGAATAATCTAAGATTTATTTGAATTTTATGACACCAATAAATATTTCTGAGTTTGAATTACTTGCTAAAGAAAAACTTCCTCAGCATGCTTATGATTATTTTTCAAGCGGAGCAAATGATGAAATTACTTTAAAAGAAAATTGCGAAGCATATAAAAGAATTTATTTGAAATACAGAGTTTTGGTTGATGTCAGTAAAAGAGATTTAGTAACGGAAGTTCTGGGTCAGAAAATTTCAATGCCTGTTATGATCGCTCCGACAGCCTATCAAAAAATGGCACATGCTAATGGCGAACTTGCTGTAGCAATGGCTGCAGGTGAAGCCGGTACAATTATGATTCTAAGCACACTTTCAAATTATGATGTGGAAGAGGTAGTTAAATCTTCAAATGGAAATATCTGGTTTCAGTTGTATGTTTTTAAAGATAGGGAAGTTACAGAGGATTTAATTAAGAGAGTTGAAGCAGCTGGTTGTAAAGCTATTGTTTTAACCGTTGATGCTCCGGTCCTGGGAAAACGTGACAGAGATTTGAGAAACAATGTTAAATTGCCGGATGAATTTTCTTTAAAAAATTTAGAACCTTTGTTCAAAGAAAAATATTCAGAAAAAAATGCTTCCGGTATTGCTGGTCATTTTGCAAATTATTTAGATCCTTCATTAAGCTGGAAAGATATTGAATGGCTCAAGTCAATTACTAAATTACCAATTTTAATAAAAGGAATTAGTTGTAAGGAAGATGCTTTACTAGCTATTCAATATGGAGCAGCAGGAATAATAGTTTCTAACCATGGGGGAAGACAACTCGATACTTGCAGAGCGACAATTAATGTTTTATCGGAAATTGTAGATACCGTCGGTTGTAAAACAGAAATTTTAATAGACGGCGGTATCCGAAGAGGTTCTGATATTTTGAAAGCAATTGCGCTTGGAGCTAAAGCTGTTCTTATCGGAAGACCAATTCTATGGGGACTTGCTGTTGATGGTGAGAATGGTGTCAGATCTGTTCTGGAAATTATCCGAAATGAATTAGATACATCAATGGCTTTATGCGGATGTGATTCCGTAAAAAAGATTTCTAAAGATTTAATAATTCAAAATAATTAAATCAAAATTCGTATTTCAAACTAAATGTTAGTATGTTATCCGCTCTTTTTCTGCCTACCGAAACTACATTGTCTAAAGAATAAATATAATTTGTATTGAATGAGAAATTATTTACAATGGGAATTGAAATATTAACTTCCACTCTCTGATTATTCTCTGAAAAATCATTATACTTTGGTTGGAAATATCCAACTGCACTGACTGTTAAATGTGAATCTAATAGAATTTGTTTTGTCTTTAATCTGAATGAAAATCTAGTACTATTATCCGCATAACCTTTTGGATTCTCAGCAAGATTTGTATAATCATAAATTATTGCAAGCGATACTGATGATTTATTATCTTTGTCCGGAATGAATGTATACTTAGCACCTGCACCTGACTGCGAACGTAAATCAATTCCTTTGGAATAATCATATTCTATAACCTGCAGCAAAAAAGGAGAAAGAAAATTTTCATGTATATAATCAGCAGTAAATGATGCAATTAAATTATTATTATCTTTTAAACCATTTCTCGTTCCATATAAATAGGAAGCATACAAAACTGTTTCCAATTTTTTATCATCTCTTCTTAATTCACCTTTTCCAAGAACTGAAATTTTATTTGTGTTTCCACTTTGAAATAATCCTCCTAATGAAATGTACCCTGTCCATATTTTTTTTGAAGATTTGTTTGCAGTATCTTTAGACTGTGAGAAAATTGTTAAGGAATTAAAACTAATTAAAAGTATAAATAAAATTTTAATAATCTGCATAAAGTATCTTAAAATTAAATTAATATACTTTTACTTGTAAATATTAAAAATTCAAATTTTAACTGACAATATTAAAAATAAAAAGCCCTGTAAAGCATTGCTAAACAGGACTTTTGGGGGTTGTTGATTATGAAAAATATTAATTCTTGTATTTCAGATTGTATTGAAAAATCTTTCCTGAATAATCAGGACTTGCCCATAAATTTAAAGAGTTTAATTTTTGTTTTACATTTTCTGTAAGATTTTTGTTTAATCCCTTTACTTCCTTAAAAATGATTTTACCGTTTTTATCTATTGAAGTTGTTATTTTCACTTCTCCGGATAAATCTTTTGACTCAAATTTTAAATACGGACTTCTCAGAACTTCTTTTATTTCCTGAATTATTTGAGTATTTAATTCTGCTGATTTAGTGCCTGTTCCGGTTTCTGATTTTGCAGATTTTACATTAAATAAAAAAGCAGTAATTATCAGAGTTATTACAATTGTTAAGTTAGTTTTCATTTTTATTCTCCTTTGAGTAATTTATTTTCTAATGAACATACTATTCATTCGTATTAATTCAGGAAAAGTTTCAGAAAAAATTTATTTTTTAATTAAAGTTGCCTGCTGTATTACTTCAACCGGATATGAATACATAATTTTACTTCCATTTCCATTTTCAGTGCTGATATTTACCAATTTTTCAGAAGAAGAAATTAATCTATATTTTATTTCTCCTTCTGTGAGATGATACTCGGAATTTATAATATTTCCGTCTATTTTAAATGAACTGTAAAAAGATTTATAATCCTCGCAGTAAAAATCAAGCAAAATTGAATTTCTTTCATCAAGTTCATATTGTCCTTTTTCAGAATCAACTTTTCTAAGTAAATATTTTCTTACTTCTTTCTTTTCTCCCTCCCCATAAGATATTTCCCACAGCCAGACACCGGCTGTATCAGTCTCACTGATTTTTAATTCCATTTCTATAGTATTCTTGTTTCCGTTTGAGTTATTAATCTCAAGTATGCCTTTCCACTCACCAAACCAGTCTCCAAGCAGCTTAACTGGTTTTCCTCCCTGTGCATTGCATATATTCTGAATTAAAAAAATTATTAATAAAATTTTAAATATTGTTTTCATTATGTAAGTTTAGTTTATTTTTTATATATAGAATCTGTTTTTAATCTGCTCAAATTTCTGACCCACCCTTTGTATTTAGTCCTTCTTACAGGTGTTCCTTCAAAAGTTTTGTTAAATTCTTCTTCAGACATTTTCTGAAGTTCAGATAAAGTTTTATTAAAAATTTCTTTTTTTGGAAAAAAATTTAAATCTTCAGTGAATGTTTTACTTTCATTAAATGGACAAACATCCTGGCAAATGTCACATCCAAAAACCCATCCGTTAAGATTTATCTCATCAGGAATATCACTTCTGTTTTCAATCGTCTGATATGAAATACAGAGATTTGCATCGACTTTATATTCATCATATATTGCCTCTGTCGGACACGCTTCTAAACAAAGCCTGCAATTTTTGCAAAGATCTTCTACAGGTTTATCAAATTCAAGTTCGGTATTTAATAAAATTTCACACAGAAAAAAAAAGCTGCCGATATCTGAATTTATTACGTTTGTATTCTTTCCCATCCAGCCTATTCCAGAGCGGACCGCCCATACCTTGTCCATCACAGGTCCATCGTCAACGTAAATTCTTGTTTTAATATTTTCAGAAAGTGATTCTATTTCTTTACATAAAATTTTCAGTTTACTTTTTATAATTTTATGATAATCTCTTTCTCCCCAGGCATAACGGGAAATTTTCGGAATGTTTTTATCCTCAGAATGTGCAACTGGTGTGTCATATAAATATGCAAGTGAAATTATTGATTTCACATCTTCCATTATTAAATTCGGATTTATCCTCTTTTCGAAATTGTTTGCCATCCAGTTCATATCTGCATTTCGATTTTCATCAAGCCAATCTTTTAAATAAATTGCTTCCGTGTCTAATTTTTCTGCTTTAGCAAAGCCAACATTATTAAATCCGGATTCTAAACATTTCTTTCTGATATTATGTGATAAATTATCAAACATTGTTTTTAGATAATTAATATACAATTAACCAATTAACCATTTAGCTAAATTCAAAATCAAATCTTTTCCCTTCCGGTCTTTTTACAAATACAAATTCACCGGCAATTTTCACTTCAAATGTTCTAAGTTTACATCCCATTTTTGTTGGCTGCTCACCGGTTTCAAGATGAAACTGAAATCCATGTACAGGGCAGGCAATATACATATTCTCAATATGGCCGTCATACATTTGAGATGTGTGATTATGAGGACAAATATTGTCAATTGCATAAACGATGTCTTCAACTTTCACTAAAGCAATTTCATTTTCATCGTCCAATTGAAATCTTCTGCCCTTGCGGTTGTATACTTCAGAGACTTTACAAATTTTTATAAATTCAGTTTCCATTTTATTAAAAGGTATAAAAAAAACTTCTTATCAAAATTAACTGATAAGAAGTTTAAAATATATTGTAATCATTATAAATAACTAACCTATATCAAATACTCTGTCCAACCTGGCAATCTTCATTAATTCTAAAACGCCTGTATTTACATTTTTCAGTATTAGTTTCTTATTCTTTTCTCTCTCAAGTCTTTCTGAAAGTAAAAGCACAGAAAGTCCCGAACTGTCGCACTTCGTGACATCTTTTAAATCAATTATAAACTGATTATCAATTTCTTTCTGTAAAAAAATAAGCTCAGCTTTTAATGCTGCAGAAATAGTATGATCTAAAGATTTTGACTCTAATCTGAATATTGTTTTGTCGGTTTGTTTATCTATCTCAAATTTCATTATTCTTTTTCTGTTGGGTTAATAGGTTTAACAACTTCTTTTGGTAATAAAACTTTTCTGCTTAATTTTAGTTTTCCTGTATCATCAATGCCGATAAGTTTTACCTGAATTTGCTGTCCGAATTTTAATACATCTTCAACTTTCAAAACTCTCTTTGTATCAATTTCTGAAATGTGAAGTAATCCCTCTTTGCCCGGTAAAATTTCGACAAACGCTCCAAAGTCTTTAATTCCTTTGACAGTACCATCGTAAATTTTTCCGATTTCAGGAACTTCAGTCAAACCGGCAATCATTTTTCTTGCAATCTCTGCCTGCGTCTTATCAACGGCTGCAATTGTTACTTTACCTTCGTCATTTATATCTATCTCAGCTCCGCTCTCTGCAATAATGTGTCTGATATTCTTACCGCCCGGTCCGATTACTGCTCCGATCATTTCTCTTGGTACCATCATAGAATATAGATGAGGTGCAAATTTAGAAATGGATTCTCTCGGTGTAGTGATTGTCTTTGACATTTCTCCAAGTATATGAAGTCTTCCATCCCTTGCCTGAAGTAATGCTTTCTCCATTATCTCAAAAGAAATACCGCGGATTTTTATGTCCATCTGAATTGCTGTAATTCCTTCAGTAGTTCCTGCAACTTTAAAATCCATGTCACCAAAGTGATCTTCATCTCCTAATATATCAGAAAGTATCGCAACTTTATCACCGCCATCACTTGATTCTTTTATCAGTCCCATTGCAATTCCTGCAATTGGTTTCTTTAATTTTACTCCGGCATCCATTAATGCAAGTGAACCTGCGCACACTGTCGCCATTGATGATGAACCGTTTGATTCCAATA
>Ga0105044_10012153_pt1 | contig 11708 bp, 7 predicted proteins | sample MAT01_FD_78092 | JGI IMG/M metagenome (GOLD analysis project Ga0105044, IMG submission 78092) | Freshwater microbial communities from Lake Fryxell liftoff mats and glacier meltwater in Antarctica - MAT-01 | ecosystem: Environmental > Aquatic > Freshwater > Ice > Liftoff microbial mat | place...
CGCGATGTTCTTTTTTCTCCGCGATGGGAAAATCATCCTCGACAAGGTCCTTTATTATATTCCCCTGCGCCACGAAGACGAACTGCAGATGATCGAACGTTTCACGTCCGTGACGCGCGCGACGATCAAGGGCACGGTGATCATCGGCATCGTCCAAGGAACGCTGGCCGGGCTGGCGCTTTGGGCGGCCGGAATCGACGGCGCCGCTTTTTGGGGAACGATCATGGTGGTGCTTTCGGTCATTCCGGGTGTCGGCTCGGCACTGATCTGGGTCCCGGCGGTCGTCTACCTCTTCGCCACCGACCGGGTTTTGGCCGCGACGCTGGTCGCCGCGTGGTGCGCCGCGGTTGTCGGCACGATCGACAACGTGCTACGTCCGAGGCTCGTCGGCAAAGATGCCAAGATGCCCGACCTGCTGATCTTGATCGGCACGCTCGGCGGCCTCTTTCTGTTCGGTCCCATCGGATTCATCGCCGGCCCACTCGTTTTCGGATTGTTCCTGACCGTCTGGGACATTTATGGCGCAGCCTTCCGGGATATTCTCCCGCCGGTGAAACCATTGGACCGCACGGCGACGAGGAAGCAGTGAATGCACCGGGCGCGATTCGCGCTTGAGTCCGCCGCCCGCCCCGAACCGGCCAAACGGTCGTCGAGATAAACGTATCTCAATGTCAGATACGGGAATGACGAACCTTGCCTCTTACTAAGCGCCATTCCGGCCTGACACCTTCCGGATTGTCTCGACGGCGACACCTTTGAAGGCAACAAAACCGGATTGGCTGCGATTGACCGCACCATGCGCACGCTGCCGTTCCCGGTCTCCTTTCGGCACCGCGTACGGGTGCTTCAAGCTATCTTGATTTTATGAATTTCATAAAATCCGATTTTCAGAATGTGCAGAACCCTGACAGTGAGTCAGGCCTCGCGCGCTTTTTCGGATCTCATTAACCGCGTCCGTTACCAAGGGGAAAGCGCGGTTTTGGCGAAAAACGGCAAACCGGTCGCAAAAATAATTCCCGTAGACCAGAATATCACAGGGAAGGACTTGGCCGGATCGTGGCCGTCACTGAGTCATCTTACTGCAGAAGAAGCCCATCGTTTCGAGACGGACCTTTCCGAGGCCCGTAGCGCCCTGCCGTCGGTCAAAGACAAATGGGAGTAGTCCTCGACACGTCTGTTCTCATCGCCGCCGAGAGACAGAAACTGAACTTGGGTTCATTCGCTGCGGCGAATGAGGATCGTTCGTTTTTCCTCACTGCGATAACGGCGGCCGAATTTCTTCACGGGGTTGAGCGGGCACATCCGGCCACACGGCGCGCGAAACTTTCCGCTTTTGCGGAAAAGCTCTTCGCTTCAATCCCTATCCACGACTACGACTTGGCGGTGGCCCGCCGGCAGGCGACACTTTGGGGCACTTTGGCGACAGCTGGGAATCTCCTCGGACCTTATGACCTGATAATCGCAGCAAGCGCCTTGGAGTATGGCCACTCGCTCGCAACCCTCAACGTCGGTGAGTTTTCCTGGGGCCCAGGACTTTGGCTGGTCGAATTAACAGCCTACCTGGACACGTAGAGATGCCAGATTATCTGAAGACGACCGTGACCTCTTTTTTGGACATCCTATAATGTAAGCCCTCAAGCCACGCTCACCTCCTCTTCCCATTTTTCGAGCGTGCCCGTGCCCCGCGGCAAGCGGAGAAGCGGCCGAGCCCGCGAGACGGATCGCAAAACGCTCGCCGCCCGCCTGTTCGGTGGAGCGACGCGCTTGCACGTTGCACTATCGGGAGCAGCGACTTGACTCGTTTCCCATGAATGCCGCTGTGTCCGCGTCGCCGTTCGCCGGCAAGACCATCGTCTTGGGCGTGACCGGCTCCATTGCCGCCTACAAGGCCGCCGACCTCGCGAGCAAGCTCACCCAGCTCGGCGCGTCCGTGCGCGCGGTGCTCACCGAGGGCGCGAAAAAATTCATCGCGCCGCTCACATTCCAAGCCGTCACGCATCAGCCCGTCGCGCACGAGCTTTGGAGCGAGGATGACCCGGCGCAGATTGCGCACGTGAATCTCGCCGACCGCGCCGACCTGCTGCTCGTCGCGCCCGCCTCGGCCAGCATACTCGCGCAATTCGCGCATGGGCTCGCGCCGGATTTTCTAACGGCGCTCTACCTCGTGAATCGCGCGCCCGTGCTGCTCGCGCCGGCAATGAACGGCAAGATGTGGTTGCACGCCGCGACGCAGGCCAACGTCGCGACGCTGCGCGCGCGCGGCCACGTTTTCATAGGGCCCGAGGCGGGCATGCAGGCGTGCGGCTACGAGGGCGTCGGCCGGCTTTGGCCAGTCGAGGGCATTGTGGCGGAGGCGGAACGGTTGCTGGCGGTTTCCGGGAATACGCAGGTGGTGCGTTGTCTCCCCTAATCCGACGCTTATATCTCCGTTACTCGCAACGTGGCTGGTCCGTGCCGCCTATGCCTACACCTTCGTCGGGGTGATGCTGCTGCCCTGGTGGCACGTGCGCGGATTGCGCCGGCTCGACGCAATTGCAGGCACGGGCCCGTGGGGCTTTCGCGTTTTGATTTCGCCGGGGCTCGTCGCTCAGTGGCCTTGGCTGCTCGCGCGTGCGCGCAGCGGCGCCGGACATCCGCACGCGGAACGCAACGCGCACCGCGACGCCGCCGGGGGTACGCAGCCATGATTGCGCAGCTCCGCCGTCGTCATCGGCACGCATGGCTCACGCTCGCCGCGGCGCTCGCCGTTATTTTGATCGCCGCGTGGTCCGCGCGTCGGCCCGCGCCACTGATGGAGCGGCTTCCTGAGACGCTGCGAACCAATCCCGCCCCATGAGTGTCGGCTACCGGGCGGTCGGCTGGAGCCGGCAGAAAAAAATCTACGACACCGCGCTCGCCGGCGGCGTCGGTCTTTTCCTCCGGCTGCATCACGTGCCCGTGGCACGGCTACCCATATCGGCCGGAGACGGGCGCCTCGCCCGCGCCGTTCACCGAGAAAGTGCCGACGTTCGAGGACGCCGTGCGCGACGGCCGCGTGTGGCTCAATCCAAGCCCCAAACCCGCCGGCACGCGTGTCGGCCGAAGCGCTCGACGGCGGAACCGAGGGCGGCGGCGACGGAAGCTTCGTCGGCGAGATCGATGCCGCCGAGGAGCAGATGGTCGGCCGTGCGGTAGACGAGGACGGTGTGCGCCCCGACGCGTTGGAAGGCGCGAGCGGTGGCGGCGCCGAGGTTGCCTGAGGCACCCGTGATGAAAACGACGCGTTGCGAGAGCGAGGGGGAGGTCAAGGAGATGATGTAAGAGCGTGGCGAAGGGAAATTATTTATGTGCCGCGGCGGATTTTTCGGATCGATTCTTCGGAACGGAAACGAGCACGGCGTTCTCGTCGCCCGCGCGCGGATGAAGAAGTTTGGCGACGAGGCCGGTCCAACCGGTCTGGTGCGAGGCGCCGACGCCACGGCCGGTGTCGCCGTGGAAATACTCGTGGAAAAGCACGAGGTCCTTGAAGTGCGGGTCGCCGGAAAGCTTGGCATGGTATTTCAGCACGGGGCGTTCGCCGGTTTCGTCCTTGAGGAATACTTTCGTGAGGCGGCGCGAGAGTTCGGCGGCGACCTTCTCGATCGTGACGAACACGCGGGATCCGGTGGGACACTCGACCTTGAAGTCGTCGCCGTAGTAGTGATGGAATTTCTGGAGGGACTCGATGAGGAGATAGTTCACGGGCATCCAGATCGGGCCACGCCAGTTGGAGTTTCCGCCGAAGAGGCCGGAGGAGGATTCGGCGGGTTCGTAGCGCACGCCCATCCGGATGCCGTCGGAGTTGAACTCGTAGGGCGTGTCGAGGTGATGGCGCGAGAGGGCGCGGATGCCGTAGTCGGAGAGGAATTCGGTCTCGTCGAGCATGCGGCGGAGCAGACATTTCATGCGGTGGCCGCGGAGGAGCGAGAGAAGCCGACGCGAACCGATGCCGGGCTGATTCCAATGCGAGACGAGTTTCGCGAGTTCGGGGCGGTTCGCGAGGAACCACTCCAGCCGGCGTTTGAAGTTGGGCAACTCGTCGAGCAACGCGGGATCCAGCACCTCGACGGCAAAGAGCGGGATGAGACCGACCATCGAGCGGATCTTGAGCGCGCGGGAGTGGCCGTTGGGCAGATTGAGCACGTCGTAGTAGAACTTGTCCTCTTCGCACCAGAGGCCGAGGCCCTCGTCGGCGATGTTGTTCATCGCCGCGGCAATGGAGAGAAAATGTTCGAAGAACTTCGTGGCGATGTCTTCGTAAACGGGGTTGTGGCGCGCGAGTTCCAGGGCAATGCGCATGAGATTGAGCGAATACATCGCCATCCAACTGGTGCCATCGGCCTGGTCGAGGTGGCCGCCCGTCGGCAGCGGCGCACTGCGGTCGAAGACGCCGATGTTGTCGAGGCCGAGGAAGCCACCCTGAAAAATGTTACGGCCCTGCGCGTCCTTCCGGTTCACCCACCATGTGAAGTTGAGCATGAGCTTGTGAAACACGCGCTCGAGAAACGCGAGGTCGCCGGCGCCGCCGTTCTGCTTGCGGTCGATCTGGAAGACGCGCCACGTGGCCCAGGCGTGGACGGGTGGATTCACATCGCCAAAGGCCCACTCGTAGGCGGGGAGCTGGCCGTTGGGGTGCATATACCACTCGCGCGTGAGGAGCACGAGTTGCTGCTTGGCAAAGTCGGCGTCGACGAGCGCGAGCGGAAGACAGTGAAATGCGAGGTCCCACGCGGCATACCACGGAAATTCCCACTTGTCGGGCATCGATACGATGTCGGCGTTTTTGAGGTGAAGCCACTCGCGATTGCGGCCATTTTTTCGCTCAACGGGCGGTGGCGGTTGGCTGGCATCGCCGGCGATCCACCCGGGGATGTCGTAGTAAAAAAACTGCTTCGACCAGATCATGCCGGCGAAGGCCTGACGCTGCACGAGACGCGCGTCGGCGTCCGCCAGATCGCGTTGGAGCGCGCCGTAGAACGCGTCGGCCTCGGCGAGACGGGTGGCGAAAATTGCGTCGAAGTCGGCGAAGGAGGAGGGCCCTGAGGAAGAGCGGGCGGACGGAACGTCGGGACGGAGGCGGGCGCGGACGGAGACGCTGCCGCCAGCGGGGACGTTGAGGACGAAATGCGCGGCGGCTTTGGTGCCGGTGCGCGCGGGGTTCACGGCCTCGCGCCGGCCGTGGACGATGCAATCGTCGATGCCGTCTTTGAAAAATCCGGCGGCGTCAGGCTGGCCGTAATGACGGCGGGCATTGGTGTCGTTATCGCAGAAAATAATCTCGGCCGGGCCGTCGCAGTCGAAACGGTAGTCACCGAGGTCGGCATGGTGCGCGAGGACGGTATAGTCGCCGACGGCCGCGAGGGTCGGGCGCGCGGCGCCGGGCTGCCAGGACCAGGTGTTGCGAAACCAAAGCTGCGGGAGGACATGGAGCGTGGCTGCCTCGGGCCCGCGGTTATGGGCGGTGACTTTAAGGAGGAGGTCGTCGGGAGAATTTTTTGCGTATTCGACGACGACATCGTGGTAGCGGTCATCGTCAAAGATGCCGGTGTCGAGCAGCTCGAACTCGAGCTGGTCCTTGCCGCGCCGACGGTTTTCTTCGACGAGCCGCTCGTAGGGAAACTGCCGCTGCGGATACTTGTAGAGCATCTTCAGGTAGGAATGCGTCGGCGTGGCATCGACGTAGTAGTAGAGTTCCTTAGCGTCCTCGCCGTGATTGCCCTCGCCGTTGGTGAGGCCGAAGAGGCGCTCCTTGAGGATCGGGTCGTGGCCGTTCCAGAGCGCGACGGCGAGACAGAGGCGCGACCGGTCGTCGCTCATGCCGGCGAGACCGTCCTCACCCCAGCGGTAGGAACGGCTGCGCGCGTGATCGTGCGGGAAATACTCCCAGGCGTTGCCGCGCGGCGAATAATCCTCGCGCACGGTGCCCCACTGGCGCTCGGACAGATACGGGCCCCAGCGACGCCAGGCTTCGCGACCGGCGTTGGCGGCGGCGAGACGGAGCGATTCGGGGGAAGAGCGGGAAGGGGGAGATTTCATGAAGCGGTGCCGGTGGTGGGGAGTTTTCGAAAGTGGAGTGAGGAACGGGCGGCGGGGCGGGAGTTTTTCTCCGATCTGGTGCCGAAAAGCGCGGTCAGGCGGAGGAGTTCGCGTGCGACCACGCCTGCGATGGGCAACCGCGCGGGGTTTGAGGTGCGTCGGCATCGGCGATTTCAGAAACGTGGCCGAGCGCCGCCGAGTCGAGATGCGTTAGGAGCGGCATGAGGAAGGGGCGGCGCGCCGTGCCGCGCGAGTCGCCGTCGGCACCATGCACGTGCAGCCAAGCCTCGACGATGAGGACGAGAGCATAAAGTCGACGATCATAACAATAATGGTTGGAGCCTTCCGAGCGCCAAATATTCCCGAAGCCGGTCGGCCGTTTGTTGCCAGCCTAGGCGGCGCGCACCTCCGAACGGGGGGGGGATGGCCGGACTCGCCCGTGCCGGGAAAGCAAATGCTCGTCGGCATCGGCGCGAAAACGTTCGGATCGTAGAATGTACCGACACTTCAGACTGAGGGACGCTACTGAAAGCGATCAGGTCGATAGTGGTAGGGATTGAGTGAATAGGCGTAGTCACGTGCGGTGACTCACGCTACCGTGAGTCGAGCCAGCCGCCCTCTGCCCCTTGTCGGCGCAAATCGGGCCTGGCGGATCACGCCTTTGTTTTATGAGATCTCTCCTTCTGCCCGGCCGCGTTTTTCTCATCCGCATTTCTTCGTCGTCGATCCCACGGGCCCGACTGCTGCTCGTCTCCCTTCTTCTCTCTGCCAGTGCGCTCGCGCAGGACTTTCGGGCCTCCGTCGTCAAGGTGGACGTCACCCCGGATACACCGCAGATGCTCCTGGGTTATGCCGCCAGAAAGTCCACCGGCATCCTCCACCGGATCTATCACCGCATTCTCGCCCTCGACGATGGAAAGACCCAGTTTTTTATCGTTTCATCCGAGTTTTGCGTGAAGTCACCCGGCTACTATGACCAGGTCATGAGCACTCTTCGGGCCGAACTCGGCATCGAGGCGGTCAACGTCTGGTGGACCCTGACCCATACTCACTCCGCTCCTGAACTGGGCCCCCCCGGACTCCCCGCGGCGTTCATGAAGCAGCGGTACGAACACGAACCCGACATGGCGTATGCCGCGGTGGTGGAAAGGGCACTGATCGAGGGCATCTCGCGCGCCCGCGCGAGTCTCCAGCCCGCGACGCTCGGCGTCGGGTGGGGATACTCCCAAGCGAATATCAATCGACGCGCTCGCGAGCTCGATGGAACCACGTCCTTGGGGATGAATCCCGACGGTCCCGTGGACCGTCGCATCGGACTGATTCGCATCGACGCCCAGGACGGATCCCCGATCGCGGTGGTCGCAAATTACGCGATCCATGGCACCGTCCTCAGCGGAGCCCATCTCCAAGTCAGCGGCGATGTCCAGGGCGTGGTCGCTGACTATGTCGAGAGCGTGGTCGGCGCGCCAATGCTCTTCATCAATGGGGCCGCCGGCAATCTCGCGCCGATCTACAGCGTTTATCCAAACCCCCGCGCGGGACACTTGACCCAGTTCAAGGTTCTTCTGGGCGACAAAATCGTCGAAGGATACCGTGCGATCAAGAACACACGGGCGTCGCCAAAACTGCAGGCCGGCGCAATCACCGTCGAGACGCCCATGAAACCGGGCCTGGAATGGCCGGCCGACCTGGCCGGCTACGCACATAACACGCCGGAGGCCGCACCGGTCGTCAGGTTGCCGGTCAGATTTCTCAAAATCGATCGGGATGTGGCCATCTGGGCAGCGCCTCTGGAGCTCTTTTGTGAAGTCGCCAACGACATCCGCGATCGATCGCCCTTCGCCTTCACGTTCTTCTTTGGATACACCAACGGATGGCTGGGATACCTGTTGACGGACACCGAGCTCACCTACGGCGGATACGAGTCCACCGTCACGCCCTTTACCGCCTCGGCCGCGAAAGATTTGACCGACGCGGTCCTCAGTCATCTCCACGGACCGCTTCGGGCCCCGGCCGCGTCGAGGTGAGTCTGCCCGCTGTATTCATTTTTTGAACACGAAGGCGGTTCACGGCAGGCTCCTGCCGACGCTTCTGGCGAGTTCGCGGACAACGCCGATCGCATGCTCCTCCACCGCCGGATCGAACCGCTCGCCACTGTAGAGCCCCCGGGTCTCGTACCCGCCCTCGCGCAGCACTCTCGCGGAGGGAAGATATCCGAACACGTCGTTGTTGTACCCCGACAGCCAGAGACGGAGGGGACCGAGCACCCGTTCGATGCCAGCCACGTAATCGCCCACGACCTCCCCCGGCAGCGCCACCAACGTCAGGTCCTGGCCAAACTGCCAGAGCGTGAACGGCGCCCGGTAGGTCGTGAGCGGCACCACCCCCTTCTCCAGCTGCATGAGCATGTGACTGGCCGCCGCCTTCTGCCAGAGCTGGGGACTCGCAGTCAACGCCTCGATCTCCCTCCGGCTCAGCGGTGCGGCCAAAGGAAGGTCGGCAAAGACCTGCGCCGTTTTCAGGGGGCCATGAACCTCGACCAGCGACGTTCCCTCCAGAACCTGTTTGACCTCCGCTCCGAGCGTCGCGCCGTGCTGGCGGGCATAGTCGAGCCGACCGCTTGGGTAAGGACCGGCATCTCCGCCAAATCCTTGCATGAACATCGCCTGCACACCCGGGAACTGGTTTTCGAGGTAGTCCTGGGCGAATCCCGGATAGTCGCCGGTGACTTCATTGTCGCGCGGAGGAATCGTCGTGGCATGACAGGCCGCCCCAAAAACGATGCCTCGCAGGGTGCCGTTTACGTCGGCGACCCGCAACACCGGCACACTGCGGTCAGCCGGTCCGCGGGGATTGAAACCCAGCTTGATGCCTTGAGGCGTCGGTTCGCGACGATTCATCACGAAGGTGGCGATGCCGGAGCCATGGGACAGTTTTGCCGGACGCAAGTCCGCCAAGGCCGAGAGTGCCGTTTCCACGACGGAGTCCAGCAGACGTTGGTGATACCGCTCCCAACTCGTCGTCCCGGTGGCGTTCACGATCGTTCCGAGGGGTAATGAGGGGGCGGGCGCCGTGTGGGTATGGCTCGAGTTGAGCAGGATCTGCGACCGTTCCAGCCCGGATTGGGCACAGATGCGATCGAGGATCGCCGTGGCGGCCGGGGCGCGGAACCCCAAAACATCGCAGGTCAGGAGGACGACTCGAAAACCCCGCCCGTCCTCCAGGGCAAGGGCCTTGACGTGGAGATCTTGAATCACCCGCCTGTAGGGCTCCTGCCGGTTCGCGTATCCGCCCAGCATGATCGGTTCCGTAGGTGTAATTCGTGCACGCGCAAAACCCGCGCGCCACTCCACATCCGCACACGACGCAGAGGGCAGCAGGAACCAACCCAGGGAGACCCAGCCAACCAGAGCCAGGCAGAATCGATGGAACAGCGGGTGAGAGAAAGTCATGGATACGAAACGGAGGAAACGGCGCCCGGCAGCCGCGTTGCCCGGGAGCCCGTTGGTGAAGCCGTTGGGACGGCCGGCTGCGTCCACGGCGTTTTCCAATCTTCGCCGAAAAAGCCCGCGCGGACCGGTTCCTCCATTGGAACGTGTGCGGTCGCCGGGCCAACGTTTGCGTCGGTGGCCACTTTCGAGACCGCCCAGTCGCCGAGTCGCGGAAAGAGCATGTAGTTGGGGGCGGTGAAGTCCCGCTCGCCAAAGGTATGCCCGCTATTGATCGCCACATAGCGGTTTTCCGCGCCCGGCAGCGGGTTGGGACAAATCAGTCGCGGCACATGGCTTTCGGCCGGATAGGTCGCCCCACCCAGCGTCAACACAGTCGGGCTCCAGCCAAGGGGGAGTCCGGAGAGGACGTCGCGTATCCACCGGTTGCTGCCGGGGTCCCCAAAAAGAATCAGGTGCTTCGTGCGAAGGTCCTCCGACGTCACCTCCACATCCGTCTTCACCGGCAAATCGCCACCCATATAGCGGGCCCACTCGTAGCCAAAGCGATCCAGACAGGAGCGGCTCCAGGCGTTCACAGCCTCGTTCCACGGACGGCCCGTGCCACGCACGCAGAGAAAGGCCGCCATGAAAGCGTCGTCGATCGGACCTTGGAGCCCCGGTCGTTTGCCCGTCAGCATAACGGTCCCGCGCTCCTCCAAGACGTTCCAGTGGCCGTTCTCCCGGACAAACACCAGGCTGCGCGGCAACGGACCTGGTGCAAACCCGCTCAATGCCACCGGCTGCCCGGCGATTCGCAGCCGGGCGGAGGCACTTTGCAGCATCGGCGCGGAGATTGAGAACCTTGCCACGTTTTCCAAGGTCCGAATCTCGACCGACCCGTCGGGATCCGCCCAGGCATCCACCTCGGTCCGCGCATAGTGTTCATCCAGTCCGAGGACCTCGAGCCAGTGAGCGCGGCTGTACTTCAGGGTCCAGGTCACAAAACGCAGGTGCCTCGGCGCACGATCGAGTCCTCGATCCGCGAACGCCTTAATCAGGCTTAGCTGTTCGCGCTGTGTCACGGGATCGATCGCGTGGGCGGTACCCGGTGACACGAGGTTTACCATCTGGAGCCCTTCTTGCGTCATGGCCTCGGCCATGAACGAGTGATTCAGGAATCCGGGGTCTTTTTCCCCCATCGCCGCGATGGCCGGAACGATTCCGGCGTTGGCGGCGTATCCGATCGCATCCAACAGGGGAAGAATGCGATCCTGGTGCCAGGGCAGGCGATCGACCCGGACTCGGGGCGTAGGCGAAGGCATCTGCGAGAACCTTCGGGTGTCGACATAACCGCAGTAGGGACCGATCGCCACAAAGCGATCCGGCCGCTTGAGACCGATATGCCACGTCCCCGATGCACCCATGGAGAACCCACGCAGCACCATACGATCCCGGTCGATCCGGTAGTCGCGGCAAACCGCTTCAATCGCTTCAAAAATATCCGTCTCTCCCGCCCAGCGAAAACCGTTCTCAACGCGTCCGAGCGGGTGTAATTCAATGTAGTCGTCGTCAGGAACCTCCCGCTTGAGTGCGTCGACGGAGTCGAAGCGGGCCCCAAAGCGGAGCTCGCTCATGCCCACCGGTCTGGAGCTTCCGTGCAGGACGACATCCAAGCGGATGGGCCGAACACCATCGTAGTTCTTCGGAACGATCAGGCCGAACGGCTGAGTGGAACCGTCAATCTTCGAGACGTAGGCGCGCAAAAGTCGCCCTTGAGCCGCCCGCCACGGAGTACGTCCAAGCAAGGCCGCATCCGCCCGCTCGTTCCCGCGATCGAACGCGCGCTTGAGTTGCTCTCGATCCGCGGCGGTGAACACAGACTGATACCGCAACGCCCACACGATCCCTTTCCGGTACAGATCTACGTCAGGTCCCACGTCCGTCGGGCCGAGGGCGGCAACCTTACGTTCCAGTTCACGCACGCCCGCGCGGAGAATGGACCCTTCCTCGTCGGTCAACGCCCGCGGAGTTTCGGAAATCGATGACGGCTCCGTTCCCGCCGGCGGCGGAGGGCTCGGGCCGAAATGCCGGTCAAAGAAGACCTGCCCCGACCGGACAAAGACCTCGGGCGCGGCGGCAAACTCGGAACTGTCGGTTTCGAGCGCCATCACTCCTGACCACCCCGTTTCCTTGATGGCCGCAACCACTCCTCCGAGATTGACC
>Ga0105044_10012154_pt1 | contig 11708 bp, 9 predicted proteins | sample MAT01_FD_78092 | JGI IMG/M metagenome (GOLD analysis project Ga0105044, IMG submission 78092) | Freshwater microbial communities from Lake Fryxell liftoff mats and glacier meltwater in Antarctica - MAT-01 | ecosystem: Environmental > Aquatic > Freshwater > Ice > Liftoff microbial mat | place...
CATCGCCCGCTACCTCGCGGAGCATCCGGAGTCGTGGCAGGAGCTCGGTGTTTTCTTTCAGGGCAAGCGCGATCGCTTCAATGCGCTGCTGCAGGGTTCGGGGTTTCGCGTGCTGCCCGCGCAGGGCAGCTACTTCGAGTTGCTGGATTTCAGTGATCTGTCCGGGGAATCAGACGTCGACTTTGTCGAGCGCCTGATCCGCGATGGCGGCGTGGCGCCGATTCCACTGTCACCGTTCTATCAGTCGCGCCCGGCCCTGTCGCTGCTGCGCGTCTGTATCGCCAAGCGCGACGAGACGCTGGCGCTTGCGGCGGAACGACTGCACGCCTTTGCACGGCAGCCGGTCAATGCCTGACGCGACTCGATGCGCCTAGGCCTGCTGCAGCAGGAGCTTGCCTCGGAAGACCCGGTCGCGAATCGCTAGAGTTTTGCAGACGCAATGGATGCTGCGCCAGCCGGCGTTGATCTGTTCGTGTTGCCGGAGATGTTCACGACCGGATTCAGCATGCGCACGGCCGAGCTTGCCGAGCGCTCGCCCGGTGAGACGCAGCGCTGGCTGCTGGAGCAGGCACGGGCGCGGGATGCCGCCGTGACGGGCAGCGTGATGATCCGCGACGGCGAGCGGTGCTGCAACCGGCTGCTGTTTGCCCAGCCGGATGGCACGCTGGATTTCTACGACACGCGCCATCTGTTCCGGATGGGCGGTGAGGAGCCGCACTACGCGGCGGGCGACCGCAGCGTCATCGTGAGCTTTCGTGGCGTACGGATCGGGTTGCAGGTCTGCTACGACCTGCTGCTCTACGTTGCGAACTGGCCGGCCGCGCGCGCATCTGCCTGGCGCACCCTGCTCGCTGCGCGGGCAATCGAGAATCAGGCCGTTGTTGCTGGAGTCAATCGGATCGGCGCCGATGGCAATCGAGTTGCGCACCAGGGCGACAGCGTTCTGCACGATCCGCTGGGAGCTGTGTTGATGCAGGCGGGCGCGGCGTCCGGCGTCTTTGTCGCGGATCTGGATCTCGATGCCGTGCAGCGGGTTCGGCAGCGTTTTCCTGCGCATCTCGATGCCGACCCGTTTACCCTTGCGCGATGAAAAATACGACGCGTGTGAATCATCCGCCTACGGTCGATGTGCCGGCGGACAACCGCCCGCTGTCGATGCCGATCTACCAGAGCGTCAAGTTCGAGTTCGACACGGTTGAAGAGACCGTGCGGGCGTTTCGCGGCGAGCGCGACGGTTTCTTCTATTCGCGCGTCGGAAATCCGACCATCCGCCAGCTTGAGCTGCTGCTCGCCGAGCTGCAGGGGCGCGAGGACTGCGTCACGACGGCATCCGGGGTCAATGCGATCAACCAGACCTTGCTGTCCCTGTGCCGCAGTGGCGATCACATCCTGTGTTTCTACGAGACCTACAATCCGACGCGCACCTGCATCAAGCGGCTGCTGGCGCGCTATGGCGTCGAGCACACGATGCTGTCGGTGGAAGACCTGCCGGGAATCGAGCGTGTGCTGGCCTCGCGGCCGACCCGTCTCGTTGTATTCGAGAGCCCGACGAATCCGATGACCAAGATCGCCGATATCGGTGCGATCACGACACTGGCGCGCCGGCACGGAGCCGTGACGGTTCTCGACAATACCTTCGCCGGTTTCCACCAGCACGGTCAGTTCGACATCGACTACTTCGTCCACAGCCTGACCAAGTATGCGGCCGGTACTGGGGATGTCATGGGCGGGGCCGTGATCGCCAACCGTGATCTGCTGCGTGAACTGCGACCCGACTTTGGACTGCTTGGCGCGGCGCTGGATCCGCACGCCGCGTTCCTGCTGATGCGCGGCATGAAGACCTATTTTATTCGCTACCGGACCCAGTGCGCAGCGGCGTTGCAGGTTGCCCAGATGCTGCGCGAGCACCCGGCCGCCAGCCAGGTCCGTTATCCCGGTCTCGCCGGTCACCCGCAGGCTGCGCTCGTTCGAGCGCAGATGCAGGACCATGGCACCGTTGTGACGTTCGATCTTCGCGCTGGCGCGGAGGCGGGACGCGTCTTTGCCGAGCGCCTGCAGTTGTTTGCGATGACCGCCAGCCTCGGTTCGACCGAATCGCTGGTCATGCCGCCGCAGCTCCTCAAAGCCAGCGACTTCACGCCTGCCGAGCGTGAGCTGGCAGGATTCGCCGAGGGCAGCGTGCGACTGTCGATCGGACTTGAAGACATCGACGACCTGCTCGCGGATCTGCGCCAGGCGCTGTCCGCGATAGCGTGACGCGGTTGGCGAATCGTCGACCCGGCTCTGGACCGACACCTCGTTCGCCGCGAGCATCGCAGTCTGATTTTTCACCCCGGTTGGCCCAGATGGCGAATCGCCGAGCCCCGGCCCTGCACGCGCAGGGCGAAGCGGCCAGTCTGTTCATCGCTGCTGAGGCAGCCGTGGAATCCGCGCGCAACCAGCTGCCGCCCAAACCGGCCCGGCTGCGCCGACTACTCGATGCGTTTGCGCTCGGGGAGTCTCTCCCGGGCTCAACCCGCCCCGCAGATCTGGTGGCTGCGCTGAACGAGATTCGATCAGCGGTCTATTCTGCCGAGGGCTATACGGCCGAGTGTGCCGCGATGTGGCGCGAGGCCGTTGCAACCGCGTGGATTGCCGCCGCCCTGGCGCGGCGCAAGCGCGCCTCACCGGGTGCAGCGGGCTTGGCAGGGCTGCTGCATCGGTCCGGTGAAGCACTCGCGCTGCAAGCCGTATCGGCGCAAGAAGCCACGGCGGCGCTTTTGCTGGATCCGGCGACCCGTACCCAGTTTTGTGCAGAACATGGCGCCGAGCTGACCCAGGCACTGGCCAGGAAGTGGCGGCTGGCGACCCCGGTTGCAGTCGCGATGACTGGCTGGCGCCGGGTGGGCGAGAGTGCAGCGCTGGCTGAGGAAGCCAGGATTGTCTACGGCGGCCATACGCTGGCGACGCGCAGCCTGTTCTCGGACTTCCGGACACCGGGGCTCGAGTCGGCCCTGGCTGACACCTTGGGATTGAGCGCAGCGGACCTCGCGGCGCTGCAGCCGGAGCTGGATTCCATCCGGGACGCGGCAGTACGCTTCAAAGCCTGACAGGAGCGTTCAGGGAGGCTCGTGCAGCGATGCGGCGGACATGTTTTGCGGTTGCCTTGCTGGCCTTCAGCCCTCCTGATCTCAGCGCTTCGACCATTCCGATTGAAGTGTTCGCCAGGGCTGCGGAGATCGCTGCGCCGGCGATCTCGCCGAGCGGCCAGCAACTGGTCTACCTGAGCTATGTGCGCAGCGCGGATTCGCCACCGGTGCCGCGTGTGGTGCTGCGCGATCTGCGATCCAAGGTGCAGCGCGCCATTCTTGCGGGTGAGGCCAACGACTTTCGGATCGGGGGGTAAAGTACTCGTGCAGAATCGGCGCGGGGTTGTCGCGCAGGCCCCGACCACGTCCTGATGCAGATCGACGATGATGGGGACGTTTTTCCAACGGTCTTCAAGGTCAACGTCCGAACCGGCGCGATGCGGGCGGCGTTGCGCCAGCGGGCGCCGATCACGCACTGGGTCGCGGATCGCGACGGGGTCGTGCGTTTCGGCTACGGCTATCGGGAGCGCAAGGGCCAGTACATCGCTCGTGACTCGGAACAGTCGGAATGGCGCACCGTGTCCAGGTTCGACCGATTCGATGGCATGGACTGGCAGGTTTTGGGCTTCGGCTCGACGCCAAACGCGCTGCTGGTCTCGGCGGTTTACAACGGCCGTGGTGCGATCTGGGAGATGGATCTCAGTGACCAGAACGAGCGTCAGTTGCTGTTTGCGCCTCCACAAGTCGATGTCGACTCAGTGCTGACCGCGCCACGCAGCGAACGGATCATCGGCTTCGCCTACGAAACGGATCGCCCGAGCGTGCATTGGATCGATTCCAATGCCGCCAGCATCGATCAGTCGATCAAGGCTGTTCTGCCCAACACACACAACCGGGTGCTGGGCGGCTCGCGCGATGGCCGTCGACTGTTGATCTTTGCCTTCAGTGACGTGGATCCGGGCAGTTATCATCTTCTCGATCTGGATGCCCGCGCCATCGATCGGCTGGGACGGCGCAATTCGCTGCTGCCAACGGACAGTCTGGCAACGATGCAGTCCGTGTCGATTCCCGGACCGGATGGCATTCGTATTCCTGGATACCTGACTGTGCCCAATGGTCGCGAGCCACGTGGCCTGCCAGCCGTCGTGCTGCCGCACGGCGGTCCCTACGCCCGCGATTCCTGGGGTTACGATCGTCTCGTGCAGCTGCTGGCCAACAGTGGGTATGCCGTCCTGCAGCCGAACTTTTGCGGCTCGACCGGCTACGGTCAGGCCTGGATGGACGCGGGCTATCAGGGTTGGGGTACCGTGATGCACGACGACATCACGAGCAGCGCCCGCTGGCTGATAGAACAAGGCATCGCCGACGCTTCGCGGATCTGCATCGTTGGCTGGAGCTACGGCGGCTACCCGGCTCTGATCGGTGCGATCAAAGAACCGCGCTTGTATCGTTGCGCGGTCAGCATTGCAGGCGTCAGCGACATGAAGGATCTTCAGGCTGACAACTCGCGGTTCTACGGCGGCCGCGTCGCCGAGCAGCGGAGATCGCGGTGCCTGTGCTGCTGGTGCACGGCACCGCCGATCAGCAGGTCGTCGACGATCACTCGCGCGTCATGGCGCGGGCGCTTTCGCGGGAAGGCAAGGCACACGAACTGGTCGTCATCAAGGACGGATCCCACAGCCTTGAGCGCGAAGAGTGGGCAGTGCAACTCTACGCAAGCCTGCGAAACTTTCTCGCCAGGCATCTCGGCCCGTCGGCCGAGTGACATCGCTACGGCTTGGTGCCGGTGAGTCGCAGTCGCTTGGGATGGTACGGCAGCACTTCCAGCGCCTCGCCACCGTTCAGTCGCTCCTGGACCTGACGCCAGAAGTCAGCGGTGAGGATTTCAGCATGCACCCGCAAGAAGGCTGCGCGCTGCGCGTCGTTGAAGGCCAGGAAATTGATGAAAGTCTCGGGAAAGACGTCGTTGTCGGCAACGTAGAACCAGGCTTCGCCGCGCATTTCGTCCTCGTCGTTGCTGGCCTCGGGCAGTTCGCGAAAGCGGCATTCGGTCACCTGGCAGAGTTCATCGTAGTCGTAGAAGATCACGCGCCCATGCCGAGTCACGCCAAAGTTCTTCAGCAGCAGGTCACCGGCAAAGATATTTGTATACGCCAGATCACGAATTGACTGTCCATAGTCGATGACCGCACGCTCGGCATCCTCCGGTGAGGCGTCGCGAAGAAAGAGATTGAGCGGCACCATCCGGCGCTCGATGTACATGTGATCGAATATCAGGTCGTCGCCATCCGCCGTGACGGTCCCGGCAGTCTCACTGAAAAGCTCGTCTATCAGTTCCGGTGTGAATCGCGCGCGCGGCAGTCGTACGCGCTTGAACTCCTGCGCATCGATGAGCCGACCGGCACGATCATGCCGGAACACGAAGTGATACTTGTCGAGCACTTCCTGCCGAAGGATGTTCTTCGGATAAGGGAAGCGATCCCGGATCAGCTTGAACACGACGTCCAGCGAGGGCAGAGTGAAACAGACCATCACCAGTCCCCGCTCGCCCGGCGCATGCACGAACTGATCGGCCGAACGGGCCAGTTGCTGCATGACCTCTCGATACCGTTCAGTCTTGCCTTGTTTTGCCCTGCCCAGAACCGTGAACAGCTCGCTGACTGGTTTGCGCGGCATCAGTTGGCGCAGGAACAGCACGGTGTCGTTGACGCGCTCAAGGTCCACATTGAAATACGAGCGGCTGTAGCCGAACACGATGCTGATATCGTCCTCACCGAGCATCACCGCATCAACGAGGATGCCATCGCCGGTGTTCTTGAGCGCAATGACAATCGGACGAGTGAATTCGCGGCCGTTCAGTCTGCCGACGATGTAGGCGCGCGTGAACTGAAAGAAGACTGGCCGGATGATCTCGAGGCTTTCAACGGTTCGACGCTCGCCGATGGCACCCAGCTGCGCATTGATTTCCGCCGTGACCTGTGAGCAGGTCTTCTCTAGGTCGCGCCAGCTGGAGCGAAATCGCCGATCGCCGAGCAGATCCTCGATCAGCAACTGCAAGGAGCCGCGGTTGGCGTACAGCGTCGATTCCAGGCCCTGGCTGGATCGGGGCTCGATTTCGCCTAGCGAGTCGAGCTCGGTGGCGACGAACTCCAGCTCAGGCGCAACGCCGACGGTTCCGAACAGTCTGCGCGTGATCGAACTGAAGAACGTCTTCGAGAAGGCCCGATCCGGCAGCGGTGCAATCAGCGCGGAAAATTCTGCGCGAATCGCGCGCCACAGCTCGCGGTCGTGGGTGCTGTCGCCAAGCCGGAGCTTCAGGGCCGCGACGGTGCCGTTGACGCAGCGATCATAGAGTTCGATGCGCTCGACGGCATCCGCCTGGCTGGCCTTCCAGTTTCGATCGTCGAATCGAGCAGGGGCACGCCGAGTGACCGCGCGGAACTGCGCGTTGTAGTCCGCGAAGGAATCGCCGATCTGTCGCGCGCACGCCTGCGGCAGCACGGCGGCCGTCCTCTAGAGATTGCTGATCAGCGCGTCTGCAAACTCGCTGCACTTGACCTCGCGCGCGCCTTCCATCAGCCGCGCAAAGTCATAGGTCACCGTCTTCTGGGCGATGGTCTTGTCCATCGCGCTGATGATCGCATCGGCAGCTTCGCTCCAGCCGAGGTAGCGCAGCATCATCTCGCCCGAGAGGATCACAGAGCCCGGGTTCACGCGATCGAGATTGGCGTACTTCGGCGCCGTGCCGTGGGTCGCTTCGAACACGGCGTGGCCCGTGACGTAGTTGACGTTGCCGCCCGGAGCGATGCCGATGCCCCCGACCTGTGCCGCCAGCGCATCCGAGAGATAGTCGCCGTTGAGGTTCATGGTCGCGATGACATCGAACTCTTCCGGTCGGGTCAGCACCTGCTGCAGCGTGATGTCCGCAATGGCATCCTTGATCAGGATCCGGCCGGCTTTGAGCGCGGCCACCTGCTCATCGTTGGCAGCTTTCTCGCCGCTGGCCGCCTTGGTCCGCTCCCATTGCTCCCAGCTGTAGGTCTGCGCAGCGAATTCGCGTTCGGCGAGCGCATAGGCCCAGTTGCGAAACGCGCCTTCGGTGAACTTCATGATGTTCCCCTTGTGCACGATCGTCAGGCTCTTGCGCTCGTTGGCAATGGCGTACTCGATTGCAGCGCGAATCAGCCGATCCGTACCCTCCTGGGAAATCGCCTTCAAGCCAATGCCGGAGGAGTCCGGGAAGCGGATTTTGGCGTAGGCCTTCGGGAATGACTGCTTGAACAGTTCCTGGAACTTGCGGTTCTCGGCGGAGCCTGCTTCGAACTCGATGCCGGTGTAGATGTCCTCGGTGTTCTCGCGAAATATCACCATGTCGACCTTCTCGGGTGCGCGAACCGGCGACGGGACACCCTTGAACCAGCGCACCGGCCGCAGGCATACGTACAGGTCGAGCATCTGCCTCAGAGCGACGTTCAGTGATCGGATACCACCGCCGATCGGCGTGGTCAGCGGACCCTTGATCGAGACCAGGTACTCGCGGCAGGCCGCGACGGTTTCGTCCGGCAACCAGGTCTGAAACAGCTTGTTGGCCTTCTCGCCTGCATAGACTTCGAGCCAATGGATTTTACGTTTGCCGCCGTAGGCGCTGGCGACCGCAGCGTCGAGCACGCGCACGCTGGCGCGCCAGATGTCTGGGCCGGTGCCGTCGCCTTCGATGAACGGGATGATGGGCTGGTTGGGTACGACCAGCTTGCCGTTCTTGACCGTGATGCGCTCGCCGCCCGCGGGCGGACTGATGTTCGGTTTCGCAGCTGTCGACATGCGTGTGGGCTCCAGAAAAATCAGCGGCGAATGCTAGCACAGCCGATCTGGTTAGAATGCCTGCCACGCGTCCCCGAGGCGATCTGGAACGGCCGCTATCCGCAGATCAATGATTTCGAGCATCTGCTGCACGAAAGCGGCACGCGCGTCGTCAAGCTGTTGCTGTATATCAGCCGTGCCGAGCAGAAGCGGCGGTTTGAGGAACGCCTCAAGGAGCGCGCCAAGCAATGGAAATTCGACCCCGCGGACCTGCGCAAGCGCGCCCCGTGGTATGTGATACCTGCCCACCGCAAGTGGCTGCGCGAGCTGCTGGTCTCGCAGATCCTCGTGCAGGAACTGGAGCAGTTGCCACTGCGCTGGCCCAAGCCCGACTTCGACCCGGCAAAGATGCGCGTGCCGGTCTGATGGACCTTTTCTTCAGTCCGTACGCACGGCTGCGCGCCGTAGAATGGGGTGGGTCGCAAGCGGTGAGTGATCGACGCTGCGCGCATCGCTTGATCGGTGCGGGCAGATGCAACGGACGATCGCGCCGCCTTCGCGATGATTCTCGATGATGGCGTGACCGCCCAGCATGTTCGCCCGATAGCGCATCGCACGCAAACCCAGTCCGGTGAGCTCCATTCCCGGGTCGGGCAGCCCGCGACCGTTGTCGTGAACCGAGAGGCGTACTGAATCCATATCGACGACGAGTTGCACGGTGATACGGCTTGCGCGTCCATGCCGGACCGCGTTGTGCAGGGCTTCCTGGACGATCCGGTACAGATGACTCGAGCTTGATTCGTCGAGTTCAAGCGGCTGCCGCAACCGAGTGCGCAGCGTGATCGATACCGAGTAGGCCTCGCGTGCACTCGCGACGAGTACTCGCAATGCTGGAACCAGGCCACCGCGTTCCAGTCCGACAGGGCTGAGTCCGCGCGCCAGTGTGCGGGTGTTTGAAATGGATCGATTGACCAGTTTCACGATGTCGTCGATTTCCGGCTCCAGGGCCGGGTGCTCGCGTCGAATCTTCGTTGCAACGCCGCGCAACATCAGAGCGACGCCGGTCAGCTCCTGGCCGAGTCCGTCGTGCAGGTCATTGCCAATTCGCTGTTGTTCGCGATTGCCGACTTCAAGGATTTCGCGCTCGAGAATCTTTCGATCGGTAATGTCGTGCAGCACGGCCAGCCAATGATCGCGACCGTCGATCTGCATCGGTGTGATGACGCAGGCTGCGGTCAGCAGCGTACCGTCGAGACGCTGGCATTCGATCTCGACCGGATCTGAGGCGGCTCCGACCAGCTGCGCGCGCACGCGGCGCACAATCGATTCCCGGTTGGTCTCGCTGAGGCGGAACAGGGGTTCGACCGACAGTCCAAGCAGGCTTGGCTCGCGGGCCCTGAAGATGTGGTTGAAGGCCGGGTTTGTCAGGCGGATCAGGTTGTGGGAGTCGACCAGCACGACGCCTTCGCGCATGGTCTCGAGAATTCGCGCCTGCAGACACAGCATAGCTTGCTGGTGCCGCAACTCCGAGATATTGGTGGCTGAGACTACTGCACCGACCACCTGGCCCTCTGAGCGCACTGGCGAAGCGCGAAGTAGCACAATACGCGGGATTCCGTTCTCGCTCGGCAGCGTTTGTTCGATTTCCTGCGGCTCGCTGCCGCCGAGCACGTCCGCAAAAAAATTGACCATCTGCTCGCGGAATCCAACTGGTGAGAGCGTCAGTGCATCGATCCCCAGCAGTTGTTCCGGCGTCGCCCCGAAAACTTCCCGATTGCAGAACGCCACGCGTCGCCGGTCATCGATCAGCAGCAGCCAGTCGGGTGAGTTTTCGGCAATTGACTTCAGCCGCAGATGTGTGCGCCGCAGCTCGCTCTCAGCCTGCTTGCGATCGTGGACGTTGATGCAGATGCCGACGACGCGCTCTGGTTTGCCATCAGGTCCACGTTCGACGGCACGGCTGCGTTCAAGGATCCAGCGCCACTGGCCTGAGCGCGTCAGGATCCGGTATTCACATTCGTAGAGATCGTGGCGATTCTCGAGCAGCGCCGCGAAGTTTTCGGCCGCCTGCTGCAGGTCTTCCGGATGAATCCGCTGATCCCAGTTGTCGACATGCTCGGGCCCGTCACAGGGGAGGAGATCCTCGGACTCACACCAGCGACCAAACCAGCGCGCCACGCCGCTGGCGACGTCCAGTTCCCAGAGACCGACCTGGGCGTACTCGAGCGTCAGCGACAGGCGCTCGCGCGATTGCGCCAGCGCGGTGTCGACGGCGGGCGTCGGCGCGGCAGCAGGCGCAACCGCAGCCGGCGCAACCGCAGCCGGCGTCAGGGGCTGCTCAAACACCAGCAGGCTCGGCTGGCCGTTCCGTCGCGTAAAGCGCAGGGTTGATCTGTAGGGCGCCGTTCCGCCCACCGCGGCGGTCACAAAGTCCCCTTCGCCACCCGCCAGCGCACGACGATATTGAGCGCGGGTGCCGTCGCTCTGCGGCTGCAGCTCGAACCAGTGGCGGCCCTGCGCTGCGATCCGAGTCACGCCGAGTCGAGTCGCAAACGACTCATTCAACCAGACTACGCGCAGCTCACGGCTCAGCAGCGCGACGTCGCCCGGCCACAGATCAAGCGAGAATTCAGGGGACGCGGACGCGGACGCGGACGCGGCGGCGCCGGAATCAGGCAAGTGGAGTCCTGAATCCATTGCCGGACATTATCGGTCGCGCCGCCACTGAAGTTCAAGGAAAAAGCTCCGCTCGCGCCCCGGAAAGTAGCGATAGTCGCCTTGAGCGAAGTCCGCCCGATCTGCGTAGCGCCGATCTGCAAGGTTGGTCACGCGCAGCGTCGCGCGCAGTTCTGGTCGCGGCGTAACGCTCACGCGCAAGTTGGCGAGCACATGCCCCGGGTAGCGATTCTGGTTTGCCGCGTCGACGTAGTATCCGCCGACATGGACGAATTCGATTTCAGAGCGAACTGCGGCTGCCGGCTGCCAGCCGAGCTGCAGGTTCGTCAGCACCCTGGGTGCCGTGTCAATCTGGTTCCCTGGCACGATGGCCTCGTTGCCTTCGCTGACCCGCGAGAATGCGTACTCATGGCTTGCAAACGAGCCGGCTGCGCGCAGCGACCAGCGTGCCTGTGGTTGCCAGAGCAGCTGATACTCGACGCCCTGGTGGCGGGTGCGACCGCCGCTGACATTGAATCCTTCCGCATCGCGCAGAATGATCTGGTTGCGCTGCATCGCGAAGGCAGCAAGTTGCGCCCGAAACTGCGGCGATTCGAGCAGCCAGCCCAGCTCCAGGCTGTCGAGGCGTTCTGAGTCAAGCTCGGCCAGTTGCTGTTGCCGTTGCAGCCGATACAGCTCGGTGATTTCCGGCGGCCGAAAGCCACGCGTTGCCGCGGCATACAGCGTCTGTCGCTCACTGGGGCGCCAGCGAAGATCGAACTTGGGCGCAAAATTGACGAAGTCGTCGCGCCGATCCCCCGGTCGGCTGTAGAGGCAACCGCCGGGGCAGGGCTGCCCGAGATCGTCGGTGTTGCCATCCAGCATCAGGTTGTCGTAGTCGTAGCGGGTCCAGTCGGCGCGCAGAGCGGCACCTGCACGCAGGCGATCATTGATCTGCCATTCCAGGTCGGCGAATGCGCCCAGACCTGCGCCGTGCACGACGTAGTCGTAATGCCGTCCGGCCGGACGGATGGCGCGCGCCGCAGCGCTGCCGTCGAGCGTGGGTCCCGCTTGGAACTCCAGCAGCTCACTGCGTGCGCGCTCGGCCTCAGCGCCCCAGCGCAGACTGACAGCGGTGCCGACTGGACGCAGGCGGGAGGCGCTGATCGCGAAGCTCGTTTGACC
>Ga0105044_10012155_pt1 | contig 11707 bp, 8 predicted proteins | sample MAT01_FD_78092 | JGI IMG/M metagenome (GOLD analysis project Ga0105044, IMG submission 78092) | Freshwater microbial communities from Lake Fryxell liftoff mats and glacier meltwater in Antarctica - MAT-01 | ecosystem: Environmental > Aquatic > Freshwater > Ice > Liftoff microbial mat | place...
TCCGCGGCGTGGGCCAGCAGGATCCGGTTGCCGGATTCGAGCAGGGCGTCGGCATCTACCTCGACGACGTCTACCTGAACCGCCCGCAGGGCGCGATCCTCGACGTCTACGACGTCGAGCGCATCGAAGTGCTGCGCGGTCCGCAGGGCACGCTGTATGGCCGCAATACGATCGGCGGTGCGGTCAAGTACGTCACCCGCAGACTCGATCCCGATGTCTCAACGATGCGTGCGCGGCTCGCCTATGGCAGCTTCAACCAGATCGACGCTGTGCTGAGCGGCTCGCTGCGAGCGTCCGACACATTTCGGATCGGCGCTGCCGTCGGCAGCTTCAATCGCGACGGATTCGGCGACAACCTGACCACGGGCGACGAGAACTACGACAAAAAGGTGCTGGCGCTACGTGCGTCGATGGAATGGCAGCCCGTCGAGAATCTGCTCGTGCGTCTCTCCGCAGATTACACCGACGACGACTCGGCACCACGGCAAGGCTACCGATTGCTGCCCACTGTATCGACCGCACAGACGACACTGCTGGCTGATTCATTCGACACACTTGCCGGCGCGACGATCACGATGCCGATCAAGGACAACAGCGTCATTGCCAAGGGTGGACAGTTGCACCTTGAGTGGTCACCGAACGACGCCTGGACGTTCAAGTCGATCACCGCCTATCGCGAAGACGAATCAGAATCGCCGATCGATTTCGATTCGACCGCGGCCCGCTCGTTCGACGCGCCGGTCGTCTACACAAACGAGCAGACGAGCCAAGAGCTCCAGCTCCTGTATGCGCAGGACCGCTGGACGTTTGTCGCCGGTGCCTACTATCTCGACGCCAACGCCTACAACAAGTTCGATGTCGTATTCAATACCGTCACGCAGCTGACCGTGGGCGACGTGGACACCAAGACCTGGGCGCTGTTCGGCGAGGCGACGTTCGATCTGTCCGATCAGTGGAGCTTCACGCTCGGCGGGCGCTACACCGAAGACGAACGCAGCTCGGTGGTCGTGCGTCAGGTTTTCCTGGGCGTCAACTCGCCGCTGTTCGGCAATCCGGCAGCGGTCAGCATCACGCCACCGTTGCTCGTGGGCGGTGTGCAGGTCGTGCCCCAGTTCCGGGGTACGCGCACGGACACGGACTTCACGCCGCGGGCGATCGTCGCCTGGAAGCCCACCGAAGATCTCAATCTGTATGCCTCCTACTCGGAGGGCTTCAAGGGCGGCGGCTTCGACCCGCGCGGCAACTTTGCCAATGCCGACGTCCGTGCCGGCTTTCTGCCGGAGTCCGTCGATTCCTACGAGCTCGGCCTGAAGACGATCACCTGGGATCGGCGGCTTTCCCTGAACACGGCGATCTTTTTCGCCGACTACAAGGACGTGCAGATTCCGGGCTCGCTGGTGCTGCCCGGCCCGCCGGTGACCTTCGTCGGCACGGTCACCAATGCTGGTGCGGCCGAGATCTATGGCGTCGAGCTCGAGAGCGTGGTGCAGTTCACCGATCGCCTGACCGGCAAGTTTGCACTCGGCTATATCGACGCCGAGTACACGCAGTTCCTGCTGAACGGCGTGGATGTCTCCGCGCAGCGCGACGTGCAGAACACGCCCGACTGGACCGGCAACGCCAGCCTGACCTACAGCATCCCGCTGACCAGTGGCCAACTCGCGCTGACGGGTTCCGCTTCTTATCGTGGCGCTACGCAGCAGTTCGAGTTGGCGATCCCGCTGCTCGACTATGAAGCCTACTGGCTCTACGACGCCTCGGTGAACTGGACCTCCAGCGATCAGCGTTGGCTGGTCGGTCTGCACGGCCGCAATCTGTCTGATGAGCGCTACATCACTTCCGGCTACAACTTCCCCGGTGCGGCAACCGACAACTCGGTGCTGGCGTTCTACGGCAATCCGCGCACGGTCACGCTGACGGCGAACTACCGCTTCAACTGAAACCGCACATGCCGCGCGCGTTCGACACGCCGCAGCTGCTGCTGCCGGACGCCATCGCCCACCACGGGCGATGGCGGGCCGGCCGGCCGGCTCTGATCTGCGGCGAGGCGCGTCGCAGCTGGGCACAGTTCGACGCGGCGACCAACCGGATCGCCAACGGACTGATCGCGGCGGGCCTCCGCAAGGGCGATCGGATCGCCGTGCTGATGGCCAGCAGCATCGAGATGGTCGAACTGATGTTCGGCGCCGGCAAGGCGGGCGTTTCGGTGGTGCCGATCAACGTGTCGGTCAGTGATGCCGCAGTGGTTGCGATGCTGACGGACAGCGGTGCGACGGCGATTGCTGCCTCGGGCTCGCATTGCGGGCGGATCGACCAGATGGACGTTGCTGCGTTGCGCCTGAAGCTTGCCGTCGACGCTCCCTCACCGGCGCGTGACTGGACCGGGGTTGCGCACTGGCGTGACGCGCAATCGCCGACGTCACCGAACGTAGCCATTGCGCCAGGCGATGAATGCAACATCATCTACAGCTCAGGGACGACCGGTCTGCCGAAGGGCATCGTCCATAGCCAGGGTTGCCGGCGCAACTGGGCGATCGATCTGGGCCTCGCGCTGCGCTATCACAGCGGCGCGGTCACGGTCTGTTCGATCGGGCTGTACTCGAACATCATGTGGGCGACGATGCTGTCGACGCTGCTGCTCGGCGGCACGATCGTCGTGCTGCCATCGTTTTCGGTGCCCGAGCTGCTCGATGCAATTCAGCAGCACCGCGTGACCCACGGAGCTTTCGTGCCGGTGCAGCTGCAGCGGCTGCTCGAGCGCGGCGTGCAGGGCAGCGATGTCGGCTCGCTGCAGGCGATCATGTGCTGCGGCTCGCCGCTGCCGCTGGCCGTCAAGCGCGAGATTCCGCATCGGCTAGGCTGCGCGCTGATCGAGCTGTACGGCCTGACCGAAGGCCTGGTCACGACGCTCGATCCGGAGGATTTCGAACGCAAGATCGAATCCGTGGGCCGGCCGCTGCCGGGCCAGCGGCTGAAGTTGGTCGGCGCAGATGACCGGGAAGTCGCGGCGGGCTATGCGGGAGAGATCGTCGGTCTCGGCCGCGTCGTCATGGATGGCTATCACAATCGCCCTGATGCGACCCTTGAGGCAACCTGGACCGACGACGCTGGCCTGCGCTGGCTGCGGACCGGCGATATCGGTCGACTCGACGACGAAGGCTTTCTGTACCTGCTCGATCGCAAGAAGGACCTGATTCTCTCGGGTGGCCAGAACATTTATCCGGCCGACCTCGAAGCGGTGCTGCTGGAGCATCGGGCGGTTGTAGACGTTGCGGTGATCGGGATTCCCGATGAGCGCTGGGGTGAGACGCCCCTGGCGATCGTGGTGCCGCATACTGCGGATTCCACCGACGCCTGTATCTCGGCCGCAGAGCTGCGCGACTGGGCCAATGCGCGCCTCGGCAAACAGCAGCGCATCACTGCGGTGATCTTCGTTGCGCAGCTGCCGCGCAATCCGAACGGCAAGATCCTGAAGCGGGAGCTGCGCACGACGTATGCTGCTTTCCATGTCTGAGATGTCGCCAGTCGTTGAGCGTTTTGTGAAGTCCCGCGATGGGCTGGCGCTGTACTGCGCGTTGCGTGGCACGCAGCACCATGAAGCCGGGCCGAGCGTGTTGTGTCTGCCCGGACTGACCCGCAACTCGCGTGACTTCGCGCAGCTGGCCGAGTGGCTGGCAGGGAGCCGGCAGGTGCTGACGCCGGACCTACGCGGGCGGGGCCGTTCCGACTATGACCCGCAGTTCATGAACTATCAGCCTGCAAAGTACGCCGATGATGTGCTCGCAATGCTCGAACAGCTCGCGGTCGAGCGCGTGGTGGTCATCGGCACCTCGCTCGGCGGACTGATCGCGATGCTGCTGGCGGCTCTTCGTCCCGGCATGCTCGCTGGAGTCGTGCTCAATGACATTGGCCCCGAGATCGATCCGGCCGGTGCCATGCGCATCGCTCGCTACGTCGGTCAACTGCCACCCGTGACGAACTGGGACGAGGCCGCAGCGCAGGCGAGGCAGATCAACAGCACCGCGCTACCCGATTTTGGTCCCGACGACTGGATGCGCTTCGCGCGCTGTACTTATCGCGATGATGGGCATGGTCGCCCGGTATTGGATATGGATCCGATGATCGGCGCCGCGCTGCTGGCCGGCGCGGGTGCCACGCCGGATCTGTGGCCGCTGTATGGCGCGCTGGCCTCGATCCCGACGCTGCTGATCCGCGGTGAAACGTCGGACATTCTCAGCGACGCGACGCTGGCGAAGATGCTCGAGCGCAAAGCGGATCTCGAAGTGTTGCGGGTGCCGAGTCGCGGTCATGCGCCAACCCTCGACGAGCCCGTCTGCCGCGCGGCGATCGCGGCGTTCCTGCAGCGGGTTGGAGCAGCCGAGAAGGGTCGCTGACGTGGCCCTTCGCACTGGGGCACTGGTTGCAGCAGCGATGCTGCTCGCAGCCTCTGCGGTAGCCGCCTCCGCCGCAGACCTGCGATATGAGTTCGATGGCGTCAGTGACGATCTGCTCAGCGCCGGACTTGGTGCGGTCGGACTACGAGGTCCGCTGCCGGCCTTCGCGGATCCAGTGCAGCCAACGCGCGCAGAGCTGCGGCGCCGCGCGGTCTATCAGAACTACCGCGGGCTGGTGGATCTGCGCGCTGAGAGTGGCTTCGGCACGCGTTACGGCCCCAGGGCAGGCGCGCCGGGTATCGCTGGCGTCGAGATCCTGACGCGACTGCGGGCTGCCGACGGTGCGACCACGGCCGCGATGCTGCAGATCCCGCGCGACTTCAGCATCGGGAAACCGTGCCTGATCGTCGCGGTGTCTTCGGGTTCACGCGGCATCTATGGAGCCTTGCCGACGGCAGGCGAGTGGGGTCTGAAGCGCGGTTGCGCCGTCGTGCATACCGACAAGGGCACTGGCATGGGTCTGTTCGACGTCGACCGTGGCGCCGGACTGCGGATCGACGGCACCGTCACGACGGATGCCACCGATCCATTGATCGGTTACGCACCCGACGCGGCGGCGGTAGAGGCGCTGCGCCGCCGGGCGCCACACACGTTGCTGCTCAAGCACGCGAACTCTGGCGTCAACCCGGAAGCCGACTGGGGCGCGAATGTGCTGCAGGCCGCGCAGTCAGCGTTGCAGCTGTTGAATCGTGAGCTGAAACCAAAGCTCGACACGCCGCTGACGCCGGTGAACACCGAGGTCATTGCCGTCGGCATATCGAACGGCGGCGGAGCGGTGCTGCGCGCGCTGGAGCTCGACCGCGGCGCGATGTTCGATGCAGCGGTCGTCTCCGAACCGAACATCAACGTCAGCGGTGCGTTGACGGCCTTGCGCCTGCGCCTGCGCCAGGGAGAGGGCGAGGGAGAGGGCGAGCGCGTTCGAAAGTTGCCGCCCCTGCCTCTGTATGACTACGCGACGCTGCATGCTTTGCTGCAGCCTTGCGCGATGCTTGCGGAGTCTGACGCGACCGCCCCGTTGCTGGCGCTGGTGCTGCTCGCACGCGAACGCCATGTGCAGCAATGCGCGGCACTGGCGCGCGCCGGACTCGTTACGGGCGGCGATACCGATGATCAGGCGCGCGAGGCTCGCGATCAGCTGATCACTGCGGGCGTGTTGCCGCAGGCGCTGCGGCTCGGCCCGCTGAACGTGCAGTTCGAGCTCTGGCTCAGCGTTGCCGCGACCTACGCCAGCGCCTACGCCGGATCCGGGAGCAACGCGATGCCCTGCGGCTTCAGCTTCGCTGCGACCGATGCAGTCGGTGCGCCGCGACCCCTGACAGACGCGGAGCTGGCGGTGGCCTTCAGCGATGGCAGCGGGATCGCGCCGACGGGCAGTGTTTCGCTGGTTCGTGACGCAGGTGCGGGGCGCAGTGCGTCAGCCGCGCGCAGCTTTGACGCGTTGCAGTGCCTGCGCGAGCAGCAGACGGCGCTGCGTCCGGCGATCGTGGCGACCGAGTCGCGCGCGCGGCCAGGGCGACGGCCGGTCATCGTGCTGCACGGCCGGCAGGATGGACTGGTGCCCGTGAATTTCAGTTCGCGTGCCTACTATCAGGCGGTGCCGAAGCGCTCGCGAAGTGAGCTGCGCTACTACGAAGTCGAACGCGGCCAGCACTTCGATGCTTTCCTGCCGCTACCCGGCATGGCGGATCGCTACGTCGCGATGCAGCCGCTGCTCAACGATGCACTCGATCTCGTGCAGCGCCGGCTCGAACACGGCACACCCCTGCCTCCCAGCCAGGTCGTTCGCACCGCCATCGTCGCACGCCCCGGCGCCGATGCGATCCGCCAGCAAGGATCCGTCCTCGTGATCCCGGAATAGAGCACCTTCCATGCTGAGTCTTGCCGGCCTCGTGCTGGGTCTTGCGCTGCTGATCTACCTGACTCTGCGTGGTACCGAGCTGTTGCTCGCGGCGCCGCTGTGCGCTTTGTTCGTCGCCGTCACGAGCGGCTTCGCATTCTTTCCGCAGCTGGCCGCAGAAGGCGCACCGAGTTTCACCGATGCTTACATGAAGGGCTTCGTCGGCTTCGTGCAGGCCTGGCTGTTCATGTTTCTTCTCGGTTCGCTGTTCGGCAAAGTCATGGAAGCCAGTGGTGCGGCCGACAGCGTCGCGCGCTGGATCGTCGCGCGGATCGGCAGCCGGCACGCGGTTGCCGCGGTCGTGCTGGCCTGCGCGGTGTTGACCTACGGCGGCGTGAGTCTGTTCGTGGTGGCGTTCTCGGTCTATCCGATGGCGCTGTCCTTGTTCCGGGTAGCCGATCTGCCGCGGCGCTTCGTTCCGGCGGCCCTCGCTTTCGGATCCGTGACGTTCACGATGACCTCGGCCGGATCACCGGAGATCCAGAACTGGATTCCGACGCGCTTTCTCGGCACCACTCCCTATGCGGCCTGGGAGGTCAGCCTCGTCGTCGCTCTGCTGATGGCAGCGACCGGCTACCTGTGGTTGTCGTGGATGGTGCGTCGGGCGGTTACCGCCGGAGAACGCTTCGAGGCGCGCGATGATGATCCGGCCGTCGAGCAGCGTGAGCTGCCGGCGATGTGGCGCGGCCTGCTGCCCTTGCTGACGGTGCTGCTCGTCTCATTCATCTGGCATGACGCGCTGAAAGAATCCGCGCTGATCGTCGCGCTCGGCGGCGGCGTGCTGGTGGCGATCGCGTTGAACTGGCGCTTCCTGCGTGGACGGCTCGGCGCTGCTGCGACCGGCGGCGCGCTGGGCGCGCTGGTTGCGATTGCCAACACGTCTGCAGTCGTCGGCTTCGGCAGCGTCGCCAAACTGACCGGCGGCTTCCAGGCCGCGGTCGACGTGATGACCCACCTGCCTGGAGATCCGCTGATCGGCGCAGCGGTCGCCGTCAGCGTGATCGCCGCGCTGACAGGTTCCGCCTCGGGCGGGCAGTCGATCGCGCTGCCGCTGCTCGCGCCTCACTACCTCGACCAGGGGGTCGATCCGGAAGCGCTGCATCGTGTCGTTGCGATTGCCTCCGGCGGGCTCGACTCGCTGCCGCACAACGGCTATGTGGTCACGACGCTACGCGCGATCTGTCGCGAGACCTACTCGGCAGCGTATCCGGCCTTCGCGGCGATGACGGTGATCGTGCCAGTGCTCGGGGTCATCGTTGCGCTGCTGCTGCTGTGAACTGCGCGGCCTGCCTGAACTGCGGTTGCCGCCGCTGCCGCGCCATTCCTTCACGGCCACTCTTCCGCAAGGAGACCATAAAGATTGCTGTCGTGGGCCTTGCCCTTTTCGAGGGCGCATAGCCATCGCATCGAACGAGTGACAAAGCACTGCACGGAGTGCTTCGCTCCGGAGACCCTGGCCCCAGTGGGCGCGACCCGACACCTATCCCAGCTCTGCCTGCCAACCACGCCTCAGCGTCCTGTGCCGAATGCCACGCTTGGTACGGGAGGAACCGTGTTGTGGCGGGGTCTCCGTTGACCGCCATCAAGTCTTCAAGGTGTTCCGGGCCTGCCGCTCGAATCACGAGGCGCTGAGATACAAGCTCCATTGTTGGGACGTTCACGGGAGCGATGGCAGTCGCCACTCGTGCTCCCTGACCATCAGGCACGTTGGGAGACACCTGGTGCCGTCGATTCTTGTCGGATGACCGGGCGGCTCGCCAGTGTTTCGATGCAACTGGACCGCCAGCGTCGCGATGCAGGTGCAACGCCAGCCGCTAGTTCGACCTTGCGACGCTGCGGTTATAGCCGATCGACACCAGGATCGAGATCGCGAGGATGCTGCCGATGATGCCGAGCGACCACTGGATCGGAAACTTGCCGCCGAAGGCTTCGTTGAGCCAGACCATCTTGAGTCCGACGAACACCAGAATGATTCCCAGGCCGTACTTCAGGAACTGGAACGCGCGGACCATGTGCTGCAGCACGAAGAACAGGGAACGCAGCCCCAGGATGGCGAAGATGTTCGAGGTGAACACGATCAGCGGTTCATTGGTCAGCGCGAAGATCGCCGGGACCGAATCAATGGCAAAGATGATGTCGCTGAACTCGATGAACACCAGCGCGACGAACAGCGGGGTGACCCAGGTCTTGCCATCCACCTGGATCCAGAACCGGTCGCCATGGAACTGCGGCGTGACCGGGAAGATCCTGCGCACAGCGCGGATGATGGGATTGTTGTCGGGGTTGAGCGGCTTCTCGGGCAGGAACAGGATCTTGATGCCGGTGGCGATCAGGAAGATCCCAAACACGATCACGACCCAGTGGTACTGCATCAGCACCGCGCCGAGCGAGATGAACAGCGCGCGGAATGCGATCGCACCGAGGATGCCGTAGAACAGTACTTTCTGCTGGTACTGCACCGGTACGGCGAAGTACGCGAACACGGCGACGAATACGAACACGTTGTCGACCGCCAGCGCGTACTCCACGACATAGCCGGCGAGGAACTCGAGTGCGGTGTTCTGCGCGAGCGCTTGATAGTCAAGACCGGCAAGCTCAGGTCGCCCGGGCAGCGACTGCAGCATGTAGTAGTACAGCCCGAGGTTGAAGCACAGGGCGAGTGAGATATACGCCACGCTGCGGACCGAGGCTGCCTTGACCGATACCTCACCCGAGCTGCGTGAAAACACGCCGAGATCGAACGCGAGCACAGCCAGCACGAACACGACGAAGCCGGCGTAGAACCACCAGTAGTTGGCAAACGGAAACAGCAGAATATCCTGCATCGAAGCTAGTCCTGATTCGGAGCGCCCGCTGCGGGCGGCGCTGGGCGGTCGGACTTGCGGGCGGCGAGCACCGACTTGACGAGCAGGTGGGCACTGACGGGCGCGGTGATGAACAGGAAGATCGCAATCAGCGCTGGCCGCAGGTCCGGCTCGCCGGCCTGCGTCCCGAAGAACAGGGCGGACGCGACCAGCAGGCAGCCCACGCCCAGTGTCGAAGCCTTGGTCGGCCCGTGGATACGCTTGTAGAAGTCGTGCAGCTTGGCAAAGCCCCACGAACCGATCAGCGCGAACGCGCTGCCAATCAGCAGCAGTGCGGCGATCAGCACATCAAAGAACATCGCGAGGCTAGTCAATGATGTCTCCGCGCAGCAGGAAGCGCGCCAGCACGACCGTGCCAATGAATCCGAGCAGACCAATCACCAGTGCCGCTTCGAAGAACGACGGCTCCGAAAACCGGATGCCGCTGGCGATCAGCACTGCCAGCACATTGATATAGAGCGTATCGAGCGCCAGGATGCGATCGGCCGGCGAAGGGCCGCGCAACAACCGGTAGCCGCACAGCAGCAGCGCAAGGCTCAGCATCACGATGGCGGCGGAAGCCGCGATGAGTACGAGCTCGCTCACGGAAAGATCTCCCGCAATGGCGCTTCATAGCGCTGGCGTATCTCGGCGATCAGCGTCTGTTCGTCATCCAGGTTGAAGACGTGCACCAGCAGCCAGTGGCCATCCTCGGAGATGTCGACGGACAGCGTGCCCGGCGTCATCGTGACCATCGCGGCGAGCACGGCCTTACCCTGCTGGCTCTCGATGGTCAGTGGCATCCATACGAATCGCGAGTGGATCTCGTCCTCAGGGCCCAGAATCCGTCGCGCGACTTCGACGTTGGCGACGACGACGTCACGTAGAAAGACGCCCAGCAGTCGCAGCGCGACCAGCGGGCGCTGCATGACGGTATCGCGCGGCCACAGCGATGCGAGCATCGGCGGCACGGCCATGCCGATCAGCGCTCCAAGCAGCAAGTGCGCCGGGTGCAGCGTCTGATTCAGCAGCAGCCACAACAGCAGCAGCATCAGGCTGCGCAGCGGGAACGGCAGCCAGCTCATTTCTTGCGCTCCACGGGGGCCGTCGTCAGCACTGCCTGCACGTAGCGTTCGGGGGTGGCGATCTGGGCGCCAGCCTGCATCGCATAGCGCTGCAGCGGTGCTGCGAACACCACATAGGCAATGCCCGCGCCGAGCATCAGTACCAGCGCTGCGACGGTGCCGTGCGCACCGGCTGCAGGCGGTGCCGGTCGCGGCGCTTCGGGATCAGGCTCGACGGCCATCGGCTTCCAGAACAGCACGCTGCCCGCGCGCGACAGAGCAATGATTGCGGCGAGGCTCGCTGCCAGCACGAACAGCCAGATCGCAGTCGCCGAAGGTGCTGTGGCGACGCTCGTCAACAGCACTGCCTTGGCGATGAACCCGGATGCCGGCGGCAGCCCGGCGATGACTGCCGCGGCAATAAAGAAGCTCGTGCCGAGCACCGCGGCGTGCGGCATTGGCGCTGCAACGGAAATCCGGTCCGACAATGCCGGCCCGCGGGCGCGGGCGATCAGGTCGGCCGTCAGGAACATCGCCGCTGCCGCGAACGTCGTATGCGGGAGATAGAACACTGCGGCGCCAAGACTCGCGGCATCGCCAACTGCGCCGACGGCGACCAGCGTTCCGGCGGAACCTGCGATCAGCCAGCAGTTCAGCGTGCGCAGGTTGCGCGCAGCGAGCGCGCCGCAGGCCGCGAGCGCAATCGTTCCAAGTGCCGCGACCAGCATCCACGGCGCCCCGATGCCGGACAGCACACCGGCCTCGGCGCCGAACACCAGCGGATAGACGCGCAGGATCGAATACACGCCGACCTTGGTCATGATCGCGAACAGTGCCGCGACCGGTGCCGTTGCTGCGGCATAGGTACCCGGCAACCAGAGACCCAGTGGCAGCAGGGCCGACTTGATCGCAAACACGATCAGCAGCACGAGCCCCGCGCTGTGCGCGAGCGCGACATCCTGGGGCGCCAGCTGCGGTATGCGGACCGCAAGGTCCGCCATGTTCAGGGTGCCGACGACGCCATACAACAGGCCGACCGCGAACAGGAACAGCGATGAGCCGAGCAGGTTGATCGCAATGTAATGGACGCTGGCGCGGACGCCGTCGCGGCCCGAGCCCTGCAGCAGCAAGGCGTACGAGGCGATCAACAGCACCTCGAAGAACACGAACAGGTTGAACAGATCCGTGGTCAGGAACGCCCCACAGAGTCCGGCGATCTGGAATTGCAGCAGGCCGTGAAAGCCGCGGCCGCGCTGCACCAGTGAATCACCCGCGGCAAGCTGGCAGGCGAGCGCGACCAGCAAGGTTACGACCAGCATCGCGCTGCTGAGCCGATCGACAGCCAGCGAGATGCCGAAGGGCGCAGGCCAGTTGCCAAGCTGATAAGGGATCACGCTGCCGTCGGCGGTGGCCAGTGCGAGCGCAATGCTGCAAGCCAGTAGGCCCAGA
>Ga0105044_10012158_pt1 | contig 11704 bp, 11 predicted proteins | sample MAT01_FD_78092 | JGI IMG/M metagenome (GOLD analysis project Ga0105044, IMG submission 78092) | Freshwater microbial communities from Lake Fryxell liftoff mats and glacier meltwater in Antarctica - MAT-01 | ecosystem: Environmental > Aquatic > Freshwater > Ice > Liftoff microbial mat | place...
ATAGGATATATAGCACTTGGTTATAAGCGATATCGAGAGATTAAGAAGAAGTAGCAATTATGAGGAAATTCTTGAAACGCATCTGGCGGGCGATACCACAAGGCAGGTTAAAAACCAAAATCCACTGTACATTTTATAATCGAGAAGGTTTTTCATTTTCTTATAGTGCTGGTGTTTTTCAGGTTCGCGGCCCGAAGGGAGCACACATGCTCACGAACGAGGCGCCCTTTAACCTGATCAAATACTACCGCTGGTTTTTGAAACACTACACACCAAAAGCCGGTGATACGCTGGTGGATGCCGGGGCATATAATGGTCACGTGAGTATACTGTTTAGTAAACTTGTTGGACCTACCGGTCGCGTGATTTCGTTTGAACCCGATCCATCAAACCGGGCGCTTTGTTCGGCCAACATGGTGTTAAACAAATGTGAGAATATTACGCTGGTCGATAAAGTCTATGGACGGAAGACACGGTGCTGGAATTTCACAGCAGTAACTCGGTTGCTTCTTCCGTTTATTATCAAGCGGAGGATGCCCATAAAATTCAGATTGAAGTATTATCGCTCGATCATTTTTTTCAACGTAACAATTTGTCCAACTGCCATTACATGAAGATGAATATTGAGGGTTCTGAAATTATGGCGTTAAAAGGTTCGGCCGGAATTCTCGAAAAATATAAACCCGCGCTCATCATCACTACCGATCACGTAGTGGATGGTAAACAAACAACCGAGCCGGTTGAACAAATCCTGCGGTCGCATCAGTATAAAGTATGGACCGAGATTGACGGATCTGCTAAAATCACGTATGCGGTATAGCAGATCCACATTGAATGATCGCCTGATCATATTTACGCATGTGTTGCATTACCGGGTGGGCGACAAAGTGGTAGCCCACGGACCTTATGTGAACGAAATTAATGAGCTGGCTAAACGTGTCCCTGAAGTTGTCATTGTCGGACCTCTTGTACTACAAACTGAAAGTATATCACCGGACAATATTCCGTATGTAAAGACACCTCGCATAATTTCACTTCCTGTGGTGGGTGGCAATAGCGTGTTGAACAAGTTAAGTTACCTTTGGTATGGTCCGGTGCTTATATTTCAATTACTAAAAGGAATACGAACTCCGGGCACTCTTCATCCACGGGCACCGGGCAGTGTTGCCTTGTTAGCGATGATCCTGATTGCACTAGTTGGTCGTAAGAAAAAGAAGTTTGCCAAGTTTGCAGGCGAGTGGGATTCACCACGAGCAATGCCCACAACTTTCCGCTGGCAAAGAAATTGGCTCATAAAGAAATGGCTTTTTAACGGGCCTGTATTTGTTTATACTAGTCTTCAGAATCCTTCTCACGTTATTCCGTCTTTCACATCTAACCTTAGGCAAGAAGAAATTGTAAAAGCAAATATGCTAGGTGTAAAGAAACAACTTGATGGTAAACTTATTCTTGCTGTTGCCGGAAGGCTTGTTAAGAATAAAGGAGTGGATGTGTTATTGCAAGCACTTGCCATTGTAAACAAGGCATCAACGGAATGGGAATTGTTGATCATGGGTGATGGCCTTGAACGCGACACATTGCAAAAGCAAGCCGAAGATCTTGGCATTGCCAAAAACATAAAGTGGCTTGGCTGGTGTTCGCAGGAATCCATGAGGCTTTACTTTCAGCAGGCTCACATCATTTGTCAACCTACCCGGTTTACAGAAAGCTGGGGAAAAGTGTTGCAGGAAGGAATGGTATATGGATGTATTCCCGTGGCGAGTGCTATTGGAGGCCTTCAGCGACAGCTTGCCTCCAGGCCCGAGTTGCTTTTCGAACCCGGTAATGCTGCACAATGCGGTGCAATAATTGGTAATATTGTAACTGGAAAACTGAACTATGAAACGTTGAAGAATTGGTCCATTGTTCAATCGGAACTTTATTCGTTAAATGCCTTGGTCGATTTTACCTGCAACAAGTACAATGAATACTACCCTTCTTAGCAGGAAAAAGAGCAATACTATTACAACTGTACGGATTTTTAATCCAACCGGGATTTATTCGTTAGTGGCTATGGTATTTTTTGCGGCCCTATTTGCTATTGGTTTATTCTTTAACAAAGCCATTTTTGCGACTTTGCTGGTAGGTGGTTTTAGTATTTATGGAATTTATAGTTTAAACCGCCATGACTACGGAGGCTGGTTTTCGGTAGTTTGTTTTTTCTGTGGAGCAGAATCCATTCTTCGCAATGGTCTTCCGGCTGCTTACATGTTCCTGTTTTTCTTCCTTGTTATCTCCGGCTTGCTATTCTGTTTTAATCATGCACCTAGTCAGCGCTTCAAAATACTATCAGCCACTGGTTTTATTTTGCTTTTAACCCTCCTTCATTTTCTTCACCTTGACTTACAGGAGTTACGTTTCGGAATTGGTAAGTCGGGATTGATTTGGGCGGGTCTTTTTTTTGGTATGTGGATTTCCCAATCGTTGAAGTTGAACCTGCAGTTCTACGATTTTATCTGGTTTTATATGTTAGGTGCTGTTACGGTGCTGTTCTCATTCCTGATTGCTCCGCAATATTTTGAAGGACGATACTGGCCCACGTTTGATGGTACAGGCCCCGTGGCGGCATCCACTGGTCTTCTTGTTTTGGTGCTTGTTCAACAAGTTAATACCAGGCAATGGGTATCTAATAAGAATATTTTATTGGGCTTTCTTCTCATTATGTGCATCATTGCGCTTGTTATGCTGGGATCGCGTGGGACTTTTTTAGGACTTGCAGTTGTAACGGTTTTCTTTTTATTTACGATGAGAGGATTTTGGAATAAGGTTCTAATTTCATTTGCTATTGTTATTATGATTGGGCTCATTTATTATATAGATCAATCGTCACTTGGCAACAAAGTCTTATCTTCAAGAGTAGAGGAGGCAACCGAAGAAAATTCGCGCGAAGGTCGAAAGTTTATTAATAGTGCAGTGTTATTAGCTTTTCCGGAAGATCCGATTTTTGGTAAGGGTACGGGCTCGTGGCGACATTACAACAATCAATACATCTCTGCTGTCTATGATCGAAGCCGATACCCTAAAGATCTTATTATGACGGATGCGCATAACACAACCTTACATTTGCTTTTTGAACATGGTATTATCGGAGTAGGCCTTTTTCTGGGTGCCATTTTCTTTTTGGTGAGACGTGGATATTCCTTGTCACGCTACACCGGAATTTTTATACTCCCACTTGTGCTTTTCTCGTTTACGCTTGGGTTGAGTACCATGCATAAACAAGCCTCCATGTTCTTGCCTTTTTTTATTGCCATGGCACACCTCAGTATTACTTCTAAAAAATCATGAAAGACTTAACGAAATCGGATTTTCTGAGCACCAATTTAATAGACCAGGAGGATAGGTCTTCAATTAATAGTTTTAACACGGAAGCAGTAAAATTTCAAAAGAATAGTTACCCAATTATTCATGAAGTGCCTGTTCTGTTTGTAAAAAGTAATGGGTTGTTTAATGTAGAACAAATTGCCAATCATCGTGCAACAACGCAAAATGTGAATTTTCATGACACCGGTCAATTGAAGAACAGAGTAAGGAAAGCCTTGCCTTTGCTGGCGAATGATACAAGACAAGTGCAACGATATTCAGAACTTAACTTGGCATTGTCACCTAATAGTAATGTACTGATTATCGGCACAGGCAATAAGTATTCTTTCTACCAGAATATTTTTAAGAATCATCTGGTGATCAATTCAGACGTGCATAACCAGTTCAAAGTTGATGCTATTTTTGATGCTCATCAAATTCCATTTAAAGATGGTTCATTTGATCTGGTGTTAAGTTCACAGGTGCTCGAGCATACCATGCGGCCTTGGATTGTTGCGAAGGAGATTATGCGCGTTACAAAACATGCCGGGATGATTCATACAGAAGTTCCCTTCTGTTTTCCGTACCATGGTCAACCCTACGATTTTTTCCGTTTTAGTCCTGGTGGATTGCGCATCATCTTCGATCAATGCACTTTAATCAAAAGTGAAGTGATTAATGGTGATGGAAGTGCCGCAGCGTACATGCTTTCTGAATCGTTGATTAATAAGTTTAAAAGAAAGAAGCGATACTTGAGAATGGCTTCCTTATTTGTTTCCAGAATATTGTTTTTTTGGTTCAAATACTTTGAACGATTAGGGCCTGGTCACCAAAAATATAAAGTTGTTGCCGCCATGAACATTAGTCAGACTATGAGAAAAGAAAATAACGCAACGATAGATAGTGTGATGATTGAAGAGATTAATGAGAATTTTGTGCAGTAGCTATGTGTGGTATACTGGGATATATAAGTATTCGATCTGTATTAAATGATGGAATAATTCAACGGTGTCAACAATCTTTAACCAGGCTTTCTCATCGCGGACCTGATGCATCGGGTGAGTTTTATGATCAATCAGTTTACTTCGGCCACAGACGTTTAAGTATCATTGACCTTTCTGTCTCTTCGAATCAGCCATTCCATTCCCTGAAAAAAAATGGTGTTATTACTTTTAACGGAGAGATTTATAATTATAAGGAGCTCAGCACAAAACTCAATGGCCTGCGAACAAGTTCGGATACCGAGGTTATTCTGGAAGGCTATTTAAAATTTGGAATTTCATTTTTCCATTCTCTTCGGGGAATGTATGCATTCGCTATTTATGACCGGGTGAATAATAAGGTAGTACTGTACCGCGACCCTTCAGGCATTAAGCCCTTATACTATTCGGACGTTTCTGATTTTGTTTTTGCCAGCGAAATAAAATCAATTATTCCGTTACTGAAAAATAGACCGACCATAAATGAGCCGGTACTAAAATCCTATTTAGCCTTAGGGTACTGCCTTGAGCCGTACTCTATTTATAGTGAAATACAAGCGGTGCACCCAGGTGACTGCCTGGAAATTTTTGTTTCAACCGGAAAAATTGTGAAACATAGAATCAGAAAATTTGATTTTACACATTCTAATGATTTTAAAAAAGCACACAACTACGAGGTTCTAAATGAAAAACTAGATGTTGCAATCGACCGGAATCTGGTTTCGGATGTCCCTGTTAATTTTGCTTTAAGTGGTGGTATTGATTCATCCCTGTTATTTGCCAAAGGGCACCGTAGCGATAACACTGCAATTTCTGTAAAGTTTAATGATAGTGCATATGATGAAACTTCAGTTGCACAAATTTATGCAAGACATTTACAAGCGAATTTGAAAATAGTATTAGCAGAAAAAAGCATAAGTAATTTTGAACTTCTAAATAGTATATTGGTTCACATGGATCAGCCCTATGCAGATTCATCAGCTGTGCCCTTTTTTATGTTGGCTAAAGAAGCTTCTAAAATTTCGAAGGTATTGATTGGTGGAGATGGGGGCGATGAGATTCAAAATGGGTACCCTGCATTCCGGGTTCTGCCTTGGTTACAGCAATTGGGGAAGTTGGGATCAATTCGTTCTGCCTTGCGTATGATCCTGAATTATCTGCCAGCCGAAACTTCAAGAAAAGTGTCACGGTCATTAGCAGTGAGTGAGGGTAAAAACTGGGATGCAATGTTATGCGAATGGCAATCCTGGTTCCCGGCTACTACGAAGTTCAATGGGAAATCTCCGTTCCTTTTTGAACCTGATGATATTTATCAGGCTTATAGTAGTTCATTCAAGGATATAAAAGCGGAATCCTTTCAACAGAAAATCACGAAGGATTTATACTATAAGCGCATGTTGAGTGATTACCTCAGGAAGTCTGATATGATGTCGATGATGATCAGCTTGGAGTATAGAGTTCCTATGCTTGATGAAGATCTTGTTGAGTTGAGCCTGGGTATTCCTTATAATCAAAAGAGTAATCAACGTGCGGGAAAAGTACTTTTTCGTCAATTACACGCTACGTTGTATCCCGCTTCAACCTCCCGCCTTCCCAAGAGTGGATTTTCTATTCCGTTAGACACCTGGCTTGCTGCAGAAGATATTCTTGCCATGCACAACTTAATCCTTCGTGAAGACGGAATCGTGTGTAACTACATTGACAAAAACTATATTGACTTTCTCTTTAAAGCGGTTGGAAGTTCTTCCTATCGAAAAGAAATAAGTCGAGCTTCGGCCTATCAGCGAATTTTGATTTTGTACTCCCTTCAATATTGGTTCTTTAATCGCAACAACTAGAGGTAAGAGACAATGCACATTGTACAAGTAACGGATACACTACAGCAAGGAGGAGCAGAGCGGGTTGCTGTTGATCTTTCCAATGTATTATTTTCAAGAGGTCATAAAATATTTTTTTGTACCACTAGAATGCGAGGACCTTTGGCAGCCGACTTGAATCCATTGATTCCATTATTCTGTCTTGAGCGCATCTCAATTTTTTCTGGTTTGCTTAAGTTTCGGAAGTTTGTCAAGCAGAATAAGATTGAAATCGTACACGCCCACGGGAATAGCTCAGCAGAATTTTGCATATTATCGTTGATTGGTATTCCTTCTGTTAAGATCATTCACCATGATCATAATCCTGTTTTAATACGAAGAAAACGCTTGAGGGAACAAATTATTCTATCCCGAGCAGATCGATGGATAGTCGTTTCTAAACCCATACGAGATTGGGTTTTAAAGAAAGTGAAATACGAGCGTGCCAAATTGATAATGAATCCTATAAATATCAGTAGGTTTCAACCTGCTTCGGTTATTTTAAAAAATCCGGTTAGGGCTGTGGCGCTCGCCAATTACAGAAGTGAAAAAAACTACAAAAATTTATTAGAGGCTGCACGTTTAATAAAAAATAAAGGTCTTGAAGTTGAATTTGTTTGCTACGGAAGTCATTATGAAAGTGAGTACTTCACTCATATTAAATCACTTCGTGATCAATATGGACTTGAGAAGATTGTCAAGTTGAATCCACCCACTATGGATGTTCCGCAGATTTTGGAGGAAGCCGATATTGGTGTCCTATTTTCAAGTCATGAGGGGTTACCTATAAGTCTACTAGAATATATGGCGAGCTCTTTACCGGTGGTTGTAACTGATGTTGGAAATTGTGGAGAGATCGTTAGGGCAAGTGGATGTGGTGAAGTCGTAAATGTTGACGATCCTTCAGCCTTTGTGAATGCGATCCGAAATATCATTCTTTCATCGAATAGAAGTCAACTTGGTGAAAACGGAAAGAAATATGTACATCAGCACCATTCGCTAGATGCTTTCGGAACCAATATAGAGGAGGTATATAGAACGTTATGATTATTTACCTCGGCAATAACCTTTCCCTTCATGGTAATACCCCAAGTTCCATTGAGACGCTTGGAAATTTGTTAGATAAACGGTATGCCATGAAGCGATTTTCTTCTAAACGAAATCAGGTATTGCGTTGGTTGGATATGATGTATGCGATTGTTCGGTATCATCGCACAACCAATGTGGTGTTAATAGATACCTATAGTTCGCTCGGATTTTATTATGCGTTGGGTAGTGCTTTTCTTTGTCGCCTTCTTTCTGTCCCCTATATCCCCATTTTGCGGGGTGGAAATTTAAAAAGCAGGTTGCAGCATAACCCAACACTTTCTCGTTTTGTCTTTGGTGGAGCCAACCTGCTTGTTGCGCCTTCTGGTTATTTGTTGTCCACTTTCACGGAATTTGGATTCAGTAATATCCAGTATATCCCGAATAGTATTGAAATTGGTTTATATGAAATGAAAAAACGAGAATGCATTATGCCAAAACTTTTATGGGTTCGTTCATTTCATAAAGTTTATAGTCCTTTGATGGCTATGAGGGTATTTGAGAAATTATTGGTTCATTACCCAAAGGCAGAATTAGCAATGGTGGGTCCGGATAAAGATGGGAGTTTTATGGAATGTAAAGAATATGCAAGGAAAGCCGGATTTGGTGAAAGGATAAAATTCACAGGTGTACTGCCTAAGGCTGAGTGGCACGCGCTTTCTAAATTGTATGATATATTTATTAATACAACAACGGTTGACAATACTCCGGTTAGTGTGATAGAAGCAATGGCTCTTGGATTACCAGTAGTTTCTACGAATGTTGGGGGTGTACCATACTTGATTGCCAATAATGTAGATGGCGTTCTCGTTGAATCTGGAGATGTGGAGAAAATGATAGAAAAAATTTTATTTCTTATCGAAAACTCTAATCAAGCAATGCTTATTGCAAGCAAGGCACGACAAAAGGCGGAGCAGTTTGATTGGAATCATGTAAAGAGTGAATGGTTTGAGTTATTGGATAGATTTGAGTTAAAAAAATAATGCATGGAATGTTGAATATTTTTCTTGAAAAATTATTATTTCCTATTGGAGACCTACTCCTAGGGACGAGTTTTATAAAAAATATTAAGGTTTGTCGTGAGTTAGCAACACGTTCAGAATCAGAACTCACCGCATTGCAAAATAGGAAACTGAAAAATATTCTTGAATATGCCAGTGCTAAAAGTAGTTATTACTCCAAGATTTTATGGGACAGGAATGAGGAGGTAGTTACATCGTTAAAAAAATTTCCTATTCTGACAAAAAGTATTGTAAGAGCAGAGGAGTTGAATCTTCTTACAAAACCTATCAAAGAGTGCATTGTATATGAAACAAGTGGTTCATCAGGAATAGCTACACGAGTATATGTTGATAAGGAGGAAGAAAGTATTTTTCGAGCCATACTGATTAATTGGTGGGAGTGGACGGGATACTATCTAGGTAAACCCATTTTGCAGACTGGAATGACGATCAAAAGAGGAATAGTAAAAAAAATTAAAGATATCTTGACCAATACAGTGTATTTAAATGCCTTCAACCTTCAAGAAGATCAGATTGAAATTGCCTTTAAAAAAATAAAGAGTAAAAAGAAAAGTTATTATTTTGGCGGCTATGCTTCCTCATTATATGTTATCGCGCAGATTGCTGAAAGGAAAAAAATTGACATTAAGTTTGATGGAGTGATTAGCTGGGGTGACAAAATGTTTCCTCATTATCAAAAGAAAATAGAACAGGTATTTGCGACCAGCGTATATGAAAATTATGCTTGCAATGAGGGAATTATGATTGGTCAAAAGGTGGATATCCCTTATTTCTATATTTACTTACCAAATGTTTACTTAGAATTGATCGATGATCATGGGAATGAAGTTGTTGATGGTGCAATAGGAAGGGTAATCGTTACAAAGTTGGACGGATATGCCATGCCTTTAATACGCTATGAAACAGGAGATCTAGCTGTGAAGCTTCCACGCGAAAAATACCCAATGAAAAGGCGATTTAATTTTCCACTGCTTGAGCGTGTTATTGGCCGCGATACTGATATTATTAAAACACCTGAAGGCAATACATTAATAGTACATACATTTACAGGTATTTTTGAATTCTATCGCGAGATTAGGCAGTTTAGGGTTATTCAAAATACTATTGATGAAATTTTGATTGAATACATTCCTGATGAAGGTTTCCATTCAAACGTATTGGGTTTAATCGAAATTAATTTTCGGGTCAAGACAAAATCAAGTATTAAAATTAAATGGTCTGAGGTTTTTATTATTCCTTCTACAAAGTCCGGTAAGCCGCAAATTATATTGAATGAGCTTGTTAGAAAGGAGAAGTTATAAGCGTGAAAAACCTATGAGACTGGTAATTCTCACCCAATATTTTCTTCCTGAGATGGGTGCGCCTCAGAACCGTTTATTCGATATGGCGAAAGGCTTGCAAAAACTGGGCTGGGAAATAAGTGTGGTTGCGGCAATGCCAAACTATCCTACGGGAAATATTTTTTCAACGCACAGAAATAGGTTTAGCCAAACTGATTGGATTGACGGAATAGAAGTAATGCGGTATTGGCTTTATCCATCCAATGCACCGAAAGCACTTCCACGGATTATAAGTATGGTCTCTTTTTCGTTCACGAGCCTCTTTTCACTTTTTTTTATTCGTACAAAAAGGCCAGCATATTTGTTGGTTGAAAGCCCACCGCTAACACTTGCTTTCTCCGGATGGTTACTAGCCAAATTGTCGGGGTCGAAGTTAATTCTGAATATTTCTGATTTATGGCCACTTTCTGCGAAAGAGTTGGGTGCTATCGGTGAAGGGAGAATTTACCGGATGTTAGAGTGCTTAGAAAAATTTTTATATCGCAAGTCATTTATCTGCACAGGACAATCACAAGAGATTGTGGATTATATTGCCAAGACCTGTCCGGATAAAATATATTTATTTAGAAATGGTGTAGCCACGAATCGGTTTGCAGAAAGTCGATTTGATCCGTTTAAGAGAAATCATATTGTATATGCTGGCTTGTTGGGAGTGGCTCAAGGGATTCTTTCGATTTGTGAGAATATTAACTTTAACGAGTTGAATGCAGAGTTTCATATTTACGGCATGGGAGCTGAGCAGGAGAGAATTGTATCTTTCCTTGAGGAAAATCCTAAGCGTGGAATTAAATACCACGGCATTCTGAAACGAGATGAGATGCCAGAAGTGCTAAGTTCGTTTGGGGGGTCACTGATTCCGTTAATAAAAAATATTTACGGAGCGGTGCCCTCAAAAATTTATGAAGCGATGGCAGCTGGTCTTCCAATTCTTTTTTCGGGTGAAGGGGAGGGGGCTTCCATTATTAAAAACGTTAAGGCTGGATGGGTCAGCAAACCAGACGACTGGAACGGCTTAAAAAAGAACATAGATGAATTCTTAAACGTTAGCGATGTCGCCTATTTTGAAATCCGAAACAATAACACCAGCACTGCGACTAAACAGTTTGACAGGACAAAACAGATTGAAGCCTTACATGAATTTCTTAAAGGGAAAATAAATGCATAGTCTATGACTGAAATAAAATTGGCACATCAAGAAGATCTTAAACGGATTGCCGAATGTCATTGCGCTGCTTTTCCGGATTCTCTTTCCTCTGCTCTTGGACTTGTCTATGTTAAAGTGATGTTGGGTTGGTATTTGTTCAATGAAAACACATTTTTGTTTTTTATAGAAGAGAAGGGAAAATGCTTAGGTTATTGTGGTGGAATGGTAAAAAAAGTTTGGGGTGTTGGTTCGGCTTCCAGTATGGCCCAATATAGTTTCAATGCTGCCAGTATCGGATTTTTGAGAAAACCATGGTTAATTTTTCATCCGGAAGTCAGGATGAAATTTCCGTTCATTCTTAAAAATATTGTCAATCGGGTTATCAGAAAAGGAAAACTAAAAGGCGAGCCATCTGTAATTTTTGAACCATATGCAGGCTTAGTGGTTATCGGTGTAGACACAGAATATCAGAGAAAAGGTTATGGATCAATGCTATTGAACCAATTCGAAAAAATATCGATCGAACGAGGGTTGAAGAAAATAATTCTTTCTGTGAGATCAGATAATGAACAAGCTATTAAGTCATATGCCCGAAATGGATGGAAGATTACAGAGGTCAATGCCAAATCAACATCGATGGAAAAAACAATAAATAGCAATTAAACTTGATCAACAAGCAAAGGGTAACGGACTCTGGATTTATAGTACATGTGAGAAAGAAAAACTAAATAGTTAGAAAAGAATTTATTGAATGAATATCAAAATAACATTAATCGCAGGTGCTCGCCCTAACTTTATAAAGATATCACCGATTATCAAGGCGCTGGAATTAGCGAAAAGCAACGGTGAAGCAATTGAATACCGGTTAATACACACTGGTCAGCATTATGACGATGCGATGAGCCAGTCTTTCTTTCGTGATCTGGGTATACCG
>Ga0105044_10012160_pt1 | contig 11703 bp, 10 predicted proteins | sample MAT01_FD_78092 | JGI IMG/M metagenome (GOLD analysis project Ga0105044, IMG submission 78092) | Freshwater microbial communities from Lake Fryxell liftoff mats and glacier meltwater in Antarctica - MAT-01 | ecosystem: Environmental > Aquatic > Freshwater > Ice > Liftoff microbial mat | place...
CCGAACGCAAGGTCTGCGTGGTCAGCGGCTCCTCATCCGGCATCGGCGCGGCCACCGTTCGGCGCTATGCCCGCGAGGGCTGGGACGTGGTGGTCAACTACTCGCGCCAGGCCGCACCGGCCGAAGCCGTGGTCGATGAATGCCGCGCGCTCGGCGCACAGGTGCTGTTGGTCAAGGCCGATGTCTCGCTGGACGCCGATGCCCGCCGCATGGCCGAAGAAACGAAGGTGCGTTTTGGCCGCGCCGATGTGCTGGTCAACAACGCCGGCACCACCAAGTTCGTGGCGCTGAAAAATCTGGATGGCCTGGATGCCGAAGACTTCCAGCGCATCTATGCCGTCAACGTGGTGGGTGCCTTTCAGCTGTCGCGCGCCTTCGTGCCGCTGCTGCAGCAGCAGCCGGGCGCGGGCATCGTCAACATCTCGTCGGTGGCGTCGATGATGGGCCGCGGTTCTTCGATTGCCTACATGGCCAGCAAGGGCGCGGTGAACGCCATGACGGTGGGGCTGGCGCGTGCACTGGGGCCGCAGATCCGCGTCAACGCCATTGCGCCGGGTCTGGTGGCATCCAGCTGGTTGCAGCAGGGCATGGGCCCCGAGCGTTATGCCGCGCACCTGAAAGCCTGGACCGACACCGCCGCGCTGGCCGAGCCGCTGACACCCGAGGACGTGGCCGATGCGGCCTGGTGGCTGGGTGCGGGTGCGGCCAAGACCACGGGCGAGGTGCTGCTGCTGGACGCGGGATTTCGCATCACGAAGGGATGAGCTTTTCGACGGGCGGCTCCGGCGCAGGATGCCGTCTCGTATTCGATCGCGCCCCATCATGCGATCGCACCCAGCCGTCAAAAGCCTGCAGCAGCGGCGCGTAGTGCGCCGGCCGACCTTCCAACTGGCCCAGTGCCAGGCATGCCGCTTCCAGCGTGCTGCGCTGCTCTGGCAGCTGGGCCTTGCGGATGGTGTACAGCGAAGGCGGCGGGTCAGGCAACGACAGCCGGGGCAGTTGTTGCAGCAGCGGGTTCAGGTGCAGCAGCTTGCGTGTCTTGCGCCAGGTGCCGTCCAGCAGCACCAGGCGACGGGGCCGTGCTTCGGTGGTGGGTGCTGCTGCCAAGCCCGGGTACAGCAGCACCGTGCCGTCGGTCAGCCAGGAAGTCAATGTGGGCTCATCGAAGCGCTCGCCAACTTCCACGCGGCAGTTGCGCAAGCTCAAGTGAAGCAAGGTGGTGCTGCTCTTGGCGTGGGCGGCTTCCAGCGAGTGTTGCAGCACCAGCACCGGCAGCTGCGTGTCGGTGGGCCGCACCCAGGCGCACAGGCAGCGGCGATCAGGGCGCTGGCAGCGTGGGCATCGCAGGCGGGATGGCTGATGGTCAACGTGCTTTGCGGGGTTGGCGGGCATGGTCAGGCCGCAGGCTATCCTGTTGTGCATGCCTGATCAGCCAACCGCCTTGGGGCAGACCGACACAAAGCCCGTCGCCGACACCTTTGCGGCCCTGGGACTGGAGGCCGTCCTGCAGCAAGCCGCTGTTGCCGCTGGCTGGCGCCAGCCCACCGACATCCAGCGCGCCGTGCTGCCCGCCATCCTGGCCGGGCGCGACGTGCTGGCCCAGGCGCCAACAGGCGCGGGCAAGACGGCCGGTTTTGTGCTGCCCATCCTGCAGCGTGTGCTCTCGCAGCCCGGTGTGGTTGAAGAGCGACCGCGCCGCCTGATGGCGCTGGTGCTGGCACCCACGCGCGAACTGGCGGCGCAGATCGCTGCGGCAGCGCAAGGGCTGGCGCCACAGCTCAAGACCGTGGTGGCGGTGGGTGGCCTGTCCATCAATCCGCAGATGATGGCGCTGCGTGGTGGCGCGCACCTGCTGGTGGCAACCCCGGGCCGGCTGCTGGACCTGACGCGTCAGAACGCTCTTCGCCTGGCCGACCTGCAAGTGGTGGTGCTGGACGAGGCCGACCGTTTGCTGGACGCCGGCTTCGAGCAGGAAACACGCCGTGTGCTGGCGCTGCTGCCGCGGCCCCGGCAGACGTTGATGTTCAGCGCCACGCTGCCTGACGGGGTGCTGGCGCTGGCCCACGCGGTGCAGACCGATGCCTTGTTTGTCGAGGTGACTGCGCAGATGCATGCCGCCACGACAGTTGCTGAATCGGAGGCCGGCCCGCCACCTGGCGGCTGCCCCGAGCCCGGCACGGCCGAACCCCACATCACCCAGCGTGCCCTTGTCGTCGACACCGCACGACGCACGCCGCTGTTGCGCCACCTGATCGCCACCCAGCGCTGGCGCAAGGTGCTGGTCTTCGTGGCGACGCAGCACAGTGCTGAACACGTGGCCGACAAGTTGCGCCAGGCCGGCCTGGCCGCCGCCGCCCTGCACGGCGACCTGAGCCAGGGCCGGCGCGCGCAGGTGCTGGACGACCTGGCCAGTGGCCAGCTGCAGGTGCTGGTAGCCACCGACCTGGCAGCACGCGGGCTGGACGTGCCGGCCATCGACGCGGTGGTCAACCACGACCTGCCACGTTCGGCCATCGACCACACCCACCGCATCGGGCGCACCGGCCGTGCCGGTGCCTCAGGCGTGGCCGTCAGCTTTGTGCTGGCTGACGCACCGGGCAGCGAGCTGCACTTCCGGCTGATCGAAAAACGTCAACAGCTGAGGGTGCCGCGCGAACAGCTGGTGGGCTTCGAGCCGGTAGCGGGTGTGTTGCCGCCATTGCCGCCATTGCCGGCAGATCCCCACGGCGGTGTCAAAGGCAAGCGGCCAAGCAAGAAGGACAAACTGCGCGCCGCTGCGGGTAGGGGTTAGCCTTATCTCATCGGACGCGCCGACCGCACCGGTTCACTCCACCTTGCCGATCTTGCGCACCGCTTCCGTCATCAGTTTGGCATCGCTGTCCCAGTAGGCCTGGAATTCAGGCGCGTCCTGGTACTCGATGGGGCTGCCGGCGCGGTTGATGGTCTCCACCACCTTGGGGTCGCGTGCGGCCTTGGCAGCAGCCGCGCGCAGCTTGGTCACGATGTCATCGGGTGTGCCTGCGGGCACAAACAGCGCGGACCACTGCGCGAACGTGGCACCGTAACCGGCCTGTTTCAGGCTCTGCACATCGGGCACCGAAGACACGGGTTTGTCGCCCCAGTGTGCCAGCGCGCGCATCTTGCCGGCCTTGATCTGCTGCGCCACCGTGCTGGGCCCGCTGGCGATGGCGTCCACCTGGCCGCCCAGCAGCGCCAGCACGGCGGGCCCGGCACCGCTGTAGGGGATGTGGGTCATCTGCACCCCGGCGCTGGCCTTGAGCATTTCCATCGGCACGTGCATGGTGCCGTAGTTGCCCGAACTGCCGAAGTTGATGACACCCGGCCGCGCCTTGGCATCGGCCAGAAATTCAGCCAGTGTCTTCCAGGGGGAATCGGCGCGCACCACCAGCACCGTGGGGTCGGCCGTGAAACGCGCGATGGGCTTGAACTGGTCCAGCGTGAAGGCCGGCTTGCGGCCCAGGATCTTGTCGGCCTCGGGCAGGATGGAAATTGACGACAGGCTCAGCAGCACCGTGTAGCCGTCGGCGGCCGCGCGCGAAGCCGCGCCGATGCCCGTGGCGCCGCCGGCACCGGCGCGGTTTTCCACCACCACGGTCTGCTTCAGTTCGCGGCCCAGCGCTTCAGCCACCGGGCGGGCCACGGTGTCGGCCACGCCGCCGGGCGGGAAGGGCACGATCATGGTGATGGGTTTGTCGGGCCAGCCCTGGGCCAGTGCGGCGCCCGTGGCGGCCAGCCAGGTGATGCTGACGATCAGCTTGTTCATTTGGGTGTCTCCTCGAGGAAGGTGTTTTCCAAGGTGCCGATGCCATCGATTTCGATGCGCACCACGTCGCCGTGCCGCAGCCAGCGTGGCGGTTTCATGCCCATGCCCACGCCGGCCGGCGAGCCGGTGGCGATGACGTCGCCCGGCAGCAGCGTGATGCCGCGCGAGCAAGTGGCGATGAGGGTGGGGATGTCGAAGATGAGGTCGGTGGTGCGTGCGTCCTGGCGCAGTTCACCGTTGACCCAGCAGCGCACGCGGGTGTTGTTGCCGTCCAGTTCGTCGGCCGTCACCAGCCAGGGGCCCATGGGGCAGAAGGTGTCGAAGCTCTTGCCCAGGTCCCACTGTGCGTGGCGCATCTGCACGTCGCGTGCCGTCACGTCGTTGACGATGGTGTAGCCGTAGACGTGTTGCATCGCGTCGGCGGCGCTGATGTTGCGGCCACCGCGGCCGATGACCACCGCCAGTTCGGCTTCGTAGTCGATCTGCTCCGACACGGCCGCGCCGGGCAAGCGCACGGTGGACCCTGGCCCCACCACACATTCGGGCACTTTGGTGAACACGATGGGCCAGGCGTCCACCGTTTTGGCGTTGTCCTTGAAGACCGAGTCGTGCAGTTCCTTGGCGTGGGCGTGGTAGTTGCGGCCGACGCAGAACAGGTTGCGGCGCGGTGCGGGCAGTGGCGCCACGAAGTGCACCTGCGCCAATGGCAGGCTGCCGTTGACGGCGGCCAGGGGCAGCCCGCGGGCCGCGGACTCGATGAGTGCCAGCGCGCCCCGACTGCCATCGACATCGAAGAGTTCGATCGTGATGCCGTCTGCCGATAGCCGGCAGACTCGCAGTTGGCCCTGGTGTTCGATGGTGGCGATGCGCAAAGCGGTCTCCTGATGGCCTGAACCACTTGGCCCAAATGTTACCATTCAGGCCCGATCTCATTCTTTTCGGTCCGGCGCGTTCGCCCTTTCGCCGTCCCCTTTCGCCGCCCGCTCTGGCCGCCCCCATTTGTCACCACATCGAAGCTCAACACCCGCATGGACACGGCCGCCATCCTGCGCGAAACGATCCTCGACAAGCTGCGTTCGCGCGTTTGGCGGGCCGGTCACCGCATCCCCACCGAACGTGCACTGAGCGAACAGTTCGGTCTGAGCCGATCCACCGTGCGCAGGGTGCTGCTGGAGTTCAAGCACAAACGCCTGATCCGGCAGACCGTGGGCAGCGGCACCTATGTGGCCGAGCAGGTGCATGAGTTCTTGGCCGAACTGCTGCCAGCCCCCAGCGGGGCCACGGTGAGCCCTGCCGAGTTGATGAGCGCGCGCCTGGTGCTGGAGCCGGCGCTCATCGAGATGGCCATCGGCAACGCCACGGCGGCCGACTTCCAGCGCATGGACGAGTGCAACCATCATGCCGAACGAGCGACCACGCTCGAAGACTTCGAGAGATGGGACGCCGCACTGCACGAGGCCATTGCCGAAGCCGCGCACAACGGCTTCATCAGCGGGGTGTTTCGCCTGATGAATGAAGCACGTGCGCAAGGCGAGTGGGGCATGCTCAAACAACGCAGTGCCACGCCCGAGCGGCGCCTGGAGTACCAGCAGGAACACCGCGCCCTGGTGGCCGCACTGAAGGCCCGCGACGCCGTCAAGGCCAAGGCGCTGTGCATGGCGCACCTGGTGCATGTGCGTGTGAACATGCTGGGGCACTGAGGGCCCGGTTTTTGGCCCGCTCTTTTTGGTCCGCTTTTTTCGGTCCGCTTAATTTGCCCAGTTGGCGCCAGGGTGTCCTCGTGCTTGGACGCGTTCTCGGCCGCGTTCTCTGTCGCTGCCCGGCTGCCGCGCAGCCTCAGCCGGCGCGTGACGCGTCAGCCGCCTGCTGGGCCCGCATGCGGGCATGCACATAAGCACCCTGTGGCACGTGCAACAGGTCGGCCACGCGCCACATCACGTGGCGTTCGTGTTCGCTCAAGTGGCCGTCGGCATAGGCCACGCGCCACATGAGTTCGATCATGCGCAGCTTCTGCGGCATGTCAAAACGTTCGTTGATGCGCGAGGTGTAGGCAAACAGGTCGGTAGCCTGCGAGGCCGTGGTCTCGGCCAGTTCGGCCAGGCGCTGCGCTTCGTCGTCGCTGAGGCCGAACTTGGCCTGCAACGCTTCACGCACGGCTTCGCGCTCGCCCGCGTGGAAACTGGTGTCGGCGCGCATCACCTCCACCAGCATCACGGCCGAGGCCAGTTGCAAGGTGTGCTCTTCGTTCTGCGGCGCACGACCGAAAGACGCGGACGCAGCGGGCGAGAGGCTGTCGAAGAGGTCTTTCAAGGTCTTCAGCATCGAGCCATCATGGCACGCACCCGGGAGGCCCTGCTGGCCTGTGTGGGTGGGTCTGCGGGTCGGCCGCGTTGACCCGAACGGGCGCGATTGGTGCAGGCGACAGGCTTGGCCCAAATCAAACCAATTAAACCCAAACCGGCAGAGGCCATCAATCCGCTCCGCCGCAGACAGCCATGACCCAGATGCATTTTCCGGTTGGCAGACAAGTTGGCACAACAAAGGCCGACGCACGACACGGCCGAGTTCTGATCACATCGCCTTGAACAGGTACACGTAGGCGCGGCTCACCGGCAGTTCATGCGCGTGGCCCCTGATGCGCAGAAACAGCCGGCTGACTTCGTCGCGGCGGGTGCCCGCCAGGTGCGCCAGGTTGACGATGGTGCTGCGGTGCATCTGCACGAACAGCGCAGGGTCCAGCTGGCTGGCCAGCTCGGCAATGGGCGTGCGGATCAGGTGCTCGCCGCTGATGGTCTGCACGCAGGTGTACTTGTCGTCGGCGCGAAAGAACAGCACCTCGTCCACGGCCACCTGGTGGGTGATGTCGCCGTTGCTGGCGCGCACCCAGCGCAGGTGCTCGGGTGAGGCTGCCGTCGCAGCGGCAGCGGGCACCAGGCGCTTCAGCGCAGCCAGCAGCGCGCCTTCATCTGCTGCAGGTTCTGCCAGTGAACGTTTGATGCGTTCGATGGTGCGCAGCAGTCGCTCGGCCTTCACGGGCTTGAGCACATAGTCCAGTGCTTCCTGCTCAAAGGCCTGCACCGCAAATTCGTCGTAGGCGGTGACGAACACTACTCGGGTTTCGCCCTCGATGCCCTGCGCCACTTCCAGCCCGGTCAGCCCCGGCATCTGGATGTCCAGAAAGGCCAGGTCGGGCTTGAGCGTGGCGATGCACTCGGCGGCTTCGACGCCATTGCGTGCCATGTGCAGCATCTGCAACTCAGGCCACAGCGAGGCCAGTTCGCTGGCCAGGGCACGGGCCAGGTGCGGTTCGTCGTCGGCCAGGACGGCGGTGGTCATGCGGCAGAACCTTCGATGGGCAAGGTGATGCGCGCCAGTGTGCCCGGGTGGGCTGCCAGCACCTCCAGCGTCGCGGCGTTGCCATAGCGGGTGAGCAACCTTTCGCGGATGTTGGACAGCGCCATGCCGGCGCCGGCCCGTGCACCCTGCCGTGCGGGCGCGTCCAGGCCGCGGCCGTCGTCCTGCACCTCAAGCACCAGGTGCTGCCCGTCGACCCGCGCACTGACACGCACGGTGCCGCCTTCTATGCTGGGCTCCAGGCCGTGCACGACCGCGTTTTCCACCAGGGGCTGCAGCAGCAAGGGTGGCAAGGGCTGGCGACGCGCGGCCTCGTCGGCGTCGATCGAAAACTGCAGTCGGTCTTCCATGCGGGCTTGCAGCAGCTGCAGGTAGTTCTGCGCCAGGTCCAGCTCCTGCGCGACGGCCGAACTGGCGCTGCGCAGTGTGGTCAGCGAAGCGCGCAGGTAGTCGGTGAAGGACATCAGCATCTGCTTGGCCTTGGGCGGGTCGTGGTCCATCAGGCTTTGCACGTTGGCCAGCGTGTTGAACAGGAAGTGCGGCTCGATCTGTCCCTGCAGCAGGCGCAGTTGCGCTTCGCTGGCACGCTTTTCGGCCGCCAGCTGCTTGGCTTTGGCCGCGAAGTAGAAGTGCAGCAGCAAGGAGGTGCCCAGGCAGAACGTCGTGACCAGGGCAATGGACTGGGTGCTGCCCAGCAAGCGCGGCAGCATGTCGGCAGAGCCACTGAACACCATGCCCACCGGCCAGCCGATGGCCACGCCCAGCAGCGGAATACCGCCGAAGAACACGCTGCGCTGCCAGTCTTTCAGTTTGCGCAGCGCCGGCGGGCCGCCCAGCAGCCAGGCGCCGGCCTCGAACATCAGGTGGATGAGCGCAGCGATGGTGAAGCAGACGACGAAGTTCTTGCCATACCAATAGCCCCAACCCTGCAGCGTATGCGAACCTGGCAGCTTCGAAGCGAACATCACATAACCCAGCAGCGTAAAGCCGACCGCCAGCACGGCGCTGAAGATCAGCGTCCACACCCACTGCAACCAGCCGGGTCCCGCACGCTGCATGTCGTTGGAGATCCAGGAGTGCCAGGACTCGCGCAGGGTCCACGTCGACCGTAGTTTGCCGGCGGCACGGGGGCTTGGGGTGGCGTTCGGGTTCATGGCGGGCAGTTTAGGCAGTGCAAGCGCGCTGCTGCGAACGGGCAGCGACGAATCGACGGCGTCGGCGACGACTGGCAAGCGAAAGGGCCGGCTGGCTCGGGCCACGGACACTCGGGCCACGGACAGACCGGCTGCCTACAATCGCCCGACATCCCCAGCCGAAACCTCGCCGCATGCAAATTGATCCCACCATTTTCAAGGCCTACGACATCCGCGGCATCGTCGGCAAAAACGTCGATGAACCCTTTGCTGAACACCTGGGCCGCGCCTTTGGCAGCGAAGCCGTGGCTGCGGGTGAAAAGGCGGTGGCGGTGGGCCGTGACGGGCGCCTGTCGGGCCCGGGGCTGGCGGCAGCACTGATCCGCGGCCTGAAGAGCACGGGCCTGGACGTGGTGGACATCGGCATGGTGACCACGCCCATGCTCTATTACGTGGCCGCCACGCGTGGCAAACACGGCTGCAACAGCGGCATCCAGGTCACGGGTAGCCACAACCCCAAGGACTACAACGGCTTCAAGATGGTGATGAGCGGCCGTGCCATCTATGGCGACGACATCCAGAAGCTGCGCCAGCGCATCGAGACAGAGACCTACACAGCCAAACGCGGCCGCAGCGCCAAGATGGACATCGGTGCCGAGTACGCGCACCGCATCACCAGCGACTGCAAGCTGAGCCGCCCGATGAAGGTGGTGGTGGACAGCGGCAATGGCATTGCGGGCGCCACCGCGCCGGCCATCCTGCGTGCGCTGGGCTGCGAGGTCATCGACCTGTACAGCAAGGTCGATGGTGATTTCCCCAACCACCACCCCGACCCCAGCAAGCCCGAGAACCTGGCCGACCTGATCAAGGTGGTGCACGCCACTGGCGCAGAAATCGGTCTGGCCTTCGACGGCGACGGCGACCGCCTGGGTGTGGTCACGGCACAAGGCCACATCATCTACCCCGACCGGCAAATCATGCTGTTCGCGCGCGACATCCTGAAGCGCCACAAGGGCGGCACCATCATCTTCGACGTGAAGTGCAGCCAGCGCCTGCCGGTGGCCATCAGACGAGCGGGCGGCAAGCCGCTGATGTGGAAGACGGGGCATTCGCTGATCAAGGCCAAGCTCAAGGAAACCGGCGCGCCCTTTGCCGGCGAGATGAGCGGCCACCTGTTCTTCGGCGAACGCTGGTACGGCTTTGACGACGCCATGTACACGGCCGGCCGGCTGCTGGAAATCCTGAGCCGCGAGAAGAACCCCAGCGCGTTTCTGGATGCGCTGCCCACCAGCTTTTCCACGCCCGAACTGAACGTCAGTTGCGCCGAAGGTGAGCACCATGCCGTGGTGGCCGAATTGCTGGCGCGTGTGGCCGACGGCCGCTTGAATTTTGAAGGTGGCGAGGTGGGCACCATCGACGGCCTGCGGGTGGACTTTGCCGATGGTTTCGGTCTCATTCGCGCCAGCAACACCACGCCGGTGCTGGTGCTGCGCTTTGAAGGCCACACCGAAGAAGCGCTGCACCGCATCGAAGCCCAGTTCATGGCCGCGCTGCGCAGCGTGAAGCCCGACGCGCAGGTGGGTGCTTCGGCCCACTGAGCGGCTCGCATGAAGCAAAGGCTGGCCCGCAGCGCCTATTCGCTGCTGTTGTGGCTGGCCACGCCGCTGTACTTTCTGCGCTTGTGGTGGCGCGGGCGGCAGGAGACTGCCTACCGGCAGTGGTGGCCCGAAAGGCTGGGCCACAGCGCCGCCCCGGCATCACCCGGCCGTTTGTGGCTGCATGCCGTGTCCCTGGGCGAAACACGGGCGGCTGCAGCCTTGATCGACGCCTTGCGTGCGCAGCGGCCGGGTCTGCGCTTGCTGCTCACACACGGCACCGCCACGGGTCGTGAAGCGGGCACCGCCTTGCTGCGCGAGGGTGATGTGCAGGCCTGGCTGCCCTACGACACACCCACTGCCGTGCGCCGTTTCTTGCGCCACCACCGGCCGGTCGTTGGCGTGATCATGGAAACCGAGGTCTGGCCCAACCTGCTGCACTTTGCACAGGCGCAAGGCTTGCCTCTGGTGCTGGCCAATGCACGCTTGTCCGAGCGCAGTGAACGCAAGGGCCGGCAAATGGCGGCATTGATGCACCCGGCGATGGCTTGTTTCACCCAGGTGCTGGCGCAGACCGAAGCCGATGCGGTGCGGCTGCGAGCTACGGGCGCGCCAGATGTCCAGGTACCCGGCAACCTCAAGTTCGACATGACTCCCAATCCGGAACTGCTGGCGCGTGGACTGGCCTGGCGGCGCCAAGTGGCAAGGCCCGTGGTGCTGGCTGCCGTCACGCGCGAAGGTGAAGAGGTGCCGCTGCTGCAAGCCTGGCGCGCGCTGACGGCGCCCCGGCCGCTGCTTGTTGTGGTGCCGCGCCATCCCCAACGTTTTGACGAAGTGGGCGCTCTCATCACGCGGGCGGGCTTCAGCTTGTCGCGCCGCAGTGCCTGGGGCGAGGGAGCACCTACAGGCGCCGATGCCGATGTCTTCCTGGGCAACAGCCTGGGCGAGATGCCGGCCTTTTATGCCGCCGCCGACGTGGCCTTGCTGGGCGGCAGCTTTGCGCCACTGGGCGGCCAGAACCTGATCGAAGCTGCAGCCTGCGGCTGCCCCCTGGTGATGGGGCCGCACACCTTCAACTTTGCCCAGGCCGCTGAGCTGGCGCTGGCGGCGGGCGTCGCATGGCGGGTGCAGGACATCGAACAGGGCGTTCAGCAGGCACTGGCGTTGACCCAGGACCCGCAGTTGCCGGCGCTGTCGGCCCGTGCCCGGGACTTTGCGGGTCAGCACCGGGGTGCGGCTTCTCGCATGGCCACATCCATCCTGGCGCTTGCACCGGCCCCGGCGCCAGCCTGAGCGCGCTGCGCTCTCAGGCTGCAGTGCCGCGCAACAAGTCCAGTGACGCCAGACCGGCACTGCCCGGCAGCACCAGGGCATCCAGGGCCGCGCGTGGCACCCGCAGGTGGTCGGCCAGCAGCGGCCTGATGACGGCACGCAAGTCGGTGGTGACGCGCAGGTCGCGGCCCTCGAAACGGTCCTTGCTGGCCAGACCGGGCCAGTCGCTGAGCACACGACCGCCCTTCACCGCACCGCCCAGCACAAAGGCGGCACCGCCCGTGCCGTGGTCCGTGCCCTGGTTGCCGTTGACGACCACTTCGCGCCCGAACTCGGTGGCCACCAGCACCACCGTGCGGCTCCACGTGCCGCCAGGCAGCAGCGCTTCGCGCAGCGCAGCCAACGTGGCGTCCAGGGTGCGCAGGTTGTTGGACAGGGCGCCCGTTGGCGCACCCTGGTTGGTGTGCGAGTCCCAGCCGCCCAGCTCCATCACGGCAACCTGCGAGCCGCGCTGCAGGAACTCGGCGGCCTTGCGGGCCAGCAGCACCGCGGCGTTGCGGCCGCC
>Ga0105044_10012167_pt1 | contig 11700 bp, 8 predicted proteins | sample MAT01_FD_78092 | JGI IMG/M metagenome (GOLD analysis project Ga0105044, IMG submission 78092) | Freshwater microbial communities from Lake Fryxell liftoff mats and glacier meltwater in Antarctica - MAT-01 | ecosystem: Environmental > Aquatic > Freshwater > Ice > Liftoff microbial mat | place...
CACGGCATTAGCCGTACGGTGTCAGCCGTACGGTGTCAGCCGCGGTTTTCGGCTATTGAATGTAGTTTGGGACCATTGTCCCGAACGAATCATCGGACGGGACGATGGTCCCATCCTACGGTACGGCACCTTGTGCATCAGGTCCAAATTACACCGAAAGATTAATGCACTTATGATTAGTTTCCAACTGTAGTCAGAGCTCAAAACGAGAGCGACGACGAAAGAAGCAAGTCGGATCACCAAAACCTCATCACTTCATTCGCTTTATTTACTTGGTTTCATGAGCGCGTTGGCTAAATCCATCAAAACGTGGCGTTCGTTCTCCGCAATTTTCTCGCCCATCCCAAGAATCCCGCCGGACGCCTCTGCCACACGGCGTGCTCGCCCGAGGGTCGCTTGCTGAAAGGCCGACAAGCTGGCATCATCCAACTCGCGAGCCACCGCTCGAGCATAGGACTGCCATGCCTCGATGACGTTCGCGGCGGGACGTTCTTCAAGCCATCGATTTAGCAATCGGTACGCTGGCGTCCCATACTCAATGCCTTCTTCGGTCGCTGCCTTCAGGATGAATTCAAATTCACCGTCTTGGATCTTGGCGTCAGCCCACGCAAGACGTACGAGCGGTAGGAGCATGAATGCGGTCATGGATGCCGAAGTAACGCCGATCCGTTGGAGTGCCTCGAGTACTTGAGGGTCAGCGATACCAGCCTTCGTTTGCAGCTGGTCTCTTTCTTCCTCTTCGGTAGTTTTGGTCTCAAACGCTAGAAAGTCCAAAAGTTCTTGGTCGCGATCTTCAAAGAATGCATCATGAAGAGCTTGACGATGTTGAGCGAGCGATTCGAAATTCATGCGGGACCTACTTAGGGTTAAGACCAAGTCATCACTATAGTTATCCGCCAGGATTTGGTCGAGCAGAATCTATCACAACCAACGAACTGAATTGGCTTCGTCGAAACTGGTGAGCCCCTCTCCCACCTTCTTGAGCGCTTCGGTCGTTAAGCTGGCGATTCCTCTCGATCGAATTTGGTCGCGAAGTTCCACTTCCGTTGCGTTGCGGGTGATCGCCTGGGCCAGATCGTCATCAAAGCTTACGCATTCGAAAACGCCAATCCGTCCCTTGAATCCGGTGCCTCTACACGCCTCGCAGCCGACGGGATCATACACCTGGGCCGGCGCGCTCAATCCACTGGAAGCGAATGCCTCTTTACATGGCTCCGATGGCTCGACTGCCTTTCGGCACTGGAGGCAGAGTTTTCGGACCAATCGTTGGTTCACGACACCCACCAAGTTGGCCGCGAGAGAATGATCCGTACCTCCCAAATCGCGAAAGGCTGTAATGGTTGATGCCACGTCGCGAGTGTGAAGTGAACTGAAAACAAAGCGTCCAGAGCTCGCCGCACGCATCGCGATACTTGCGCTCTCCGGATCCCGTATCTCACCGAGAAAGAGGATGTCAGGATCCATACGAAGCAGTGTTCTGAGACCGCTGGCCATCGTCACTCCATGCCGTTCATCGACATTCAATTGCCGAACAAACGGCACGTCGAATTCAACTGGATCTTCAATCGACACGATATTGCAGTCTTTTTTCCCATAGGTATGCAGCATGGAGTAGACCGTCGTCGTTTTGCCTGATCCCGTCGGTCCCGTAACTAATATCAAGCCTTCGGTTCCCCGCAGCATCCTAAGAACTGTTTCCAGTCCAGTGTCACTAAACCCAAGCCCCTCTAGAGGCAAGAATACATTTTCTTTCGAGAACAATCGCAATGCCATCGCTTCGCCACCAGCTACCGGAGTTGCCGTCAACCGCGCTTCGACTCCCTGCATGGTGGCTGGCAGTTGTAACCTGCCCTCGCGTGGTCGAAACGGCTCGGCGTGGTCAACGCCAGCTAACGTCAGATACTGTTGGATCAAACGCTCAGCTACTCCCTGATCCATCGCGCAATACGAGATGACACTTCCATCTATACGCAGCCGAACGCCATACTCCTCATGTTCCAATGGGTCAATATGAATGTCAGTCGCCCGTAGACTGATGGCTCTAGCGAGCAAGTCCAATGCAGGAGAATCCGATGTCTTCAGACTCAAGTAGGTATTAGTCGCTTCGTCTGGGGCGGAATGATGGTTGTGATTGTCCTGCGTGACCATCATCACTGGGCATGGAGCGTTTTTCAAAATGCGTTGCGCAACGCTTCCCATCGCCAATTGCAGGAAGGGAGATCGTCCTCGCGACCCCATGACGATTAAATCTGCATTGCACTCATTCACGTATTTCAGCAATGAATCCTGAACTCTGCCGCTTAGTACATGGCGGTGTACTTTGTTTTGAAGCTCATAGGCTGGTGGTACTGCGGCCAACAATCGATCCAAGGCAACACGCTGATAATCCGACTCGGACTCCCCTTCTTCGACATGCACCAAATGCAGCTCTGCCCGAAGCTGCTCAGCCAGCTGGCATGCTTTCTCAATCGCTAACATACTAGTGGGGCTGAAGTCACAAGGGGTTAGGATGGTTTTGATGGTCATGGATCAGCTTCCCTTGGTGCTCGCTCAATCGAATTTCAACCTAAACGACAGACATTGCAACTTGTGTTCCAATCAGCGACACAATTCATTGGTGAACCGGAATACAGTTGGGCACCTGTCGTTATCGAACAAAGCTAGCAGTTTCCGTGTCTGCACTGGTCACAGGCTACCATTGGATGTGACGCAATTTTGATCATGTGTGCAAGATTGGCTCACGCGCGGGCCTTGCGAAGTCACTCTCGGCAAGAGTGACCCACCGTGGGTCACACCTGCCGGGTGTGACCGTGAAGTGAAAGCAAAGTGCAACTCGTTCCCAATCGCCAGATTGGGAACGAGCTCAATTCAGAGGCTGGAAGGCTATGCCACGTCTGTAGATCTCAGCGTGCCGCTCCCCTTTTCTCCTCCCCCGCTGCGGTTTCAAGTGCCTTTTGCATACGTGCGACGCGTTCCGCTAGGGTCTCGCTGCTCACTCGATCTCTCAACTTATCGACCATCAGCGAAAACGCCAGTGGCGTTACTTTCGGTGGATACATCATTTTTATTTTCCCTCCCTCCATGCGTTCCAATGCACGCCGTAGACGAGTCCATTCCAGCTGTTGTTCAAGTACCTCACGTCGACATTGCTCAAGCAACAGATTTCCAGGATCATGTTCGCTAAAAGCATCGAAAAACAGATTGCTGCTAGCCTGGATGTGACTGGTGCTCTTGCGTTGCCCGGGCAAGCCAGCTTGAATTAACCCAGAAACCCTCGCAATTTGGCGAAACTGCCGCTTGGCCATCTCGGTCGCGTTCATGCTCTGGCGAACATCGTCCTCGAGCCGATCGGTGGCGAACAAACCTTCTGCGATGGCTTTTTCGATTGGAATGGCATGGGGTGATTGCAACACAATTCCATAGTCGTTGCATGCCATGCTCATCGTTGTTCGCTGCTGTCGCGTTAAGCGATACGCCAACACAGAAGCCATCCCTTCGTGTACCAAGCGTCCTTCGAACGGGAATAGGAACACCTGGTACCCAGACCGCTCGCGAATCACCTCGATCAGAAGCTCATCCGTTCTCGGCAAGATGCTCCATCGTTGTTGAAGATCGAACAGACCTTTCAACGATCTCATTTCGGGTCCCGTCAAGTTTCCGTCTGAAGCCTCGTGGATCTTTTCGCGCAGGGCAGCGCTCAATTCGCTGGATAGTGGCATGCGTCCACCCATCCATCGCGGCACTGCATCAGGTGTTCCTTTCGAACGCTTGACATAGGCGATGTTGTCTCGCACTATCACTAGTTCGACCAGTTTTCCAGCGAACAGAAATCGATCCCCCTGCTTGAGCTTCGCGATAAAACTCTCTTCGACTGTCCCCATCGTGCTACCGCGCATGTACTTCACTTTCATCGCTGTGTCGGAAACGATCGTCCCAATGTTCAAGCGATGCAAAGTCATCACGCGCCGCATCGCTACGTGATATCGATTTTCATCGACCTGGACCCGATGGAATTCGGGGTACGCACCGAGTGAACTGCCGCCGTGGACGATAAAATCCAGTACCCACTGCCACTCGTCTTCGGTCACGGACTCAAACGCTTGAGTTGTTCGGACTTCTTGGAGTAACTCTTCGGAGGTGAATCCACCACCGATTGCGATTGTGACAGCGTGTTGTACCAGCGCATCCAATGGCTTTTTCAGAAGTGGCCGAGCTTCCATCTTGCCGTGTTGGATCGCTTCCTTGGCCGCCGCTAGTTCGATTAGCTCCAAGGCATTCGTCGGAACAAATATAAGGCGGCTCTCGGCGCCGGGTTGATGCCCGCTGCGGCCTGCACGCTGCAGCAAGCGAGCGGAGCCTTTGGGGCTGCCAACTTGAAGAACCAGGTCGACGGCGGAAAAGTCGACTCCTAAATCGAGACTACTCGTACAAACAACAGCCCGCAGTTTGCCGTTTCGCAATCCGTTTTCAACCCAATCTCTTACGCTCGTATCCAGCGAACCATGGTGCACTGCGATCTGCCCCGCCCAGTCAGGTCGATGCTGCAGCAGGTGTTGGTACCAAATTTCCGTTTGCGATCGTGTATTTGCGAAGATCAGTGCGCTTTGAACTTCCTCGATTTTCTTGGCAGCCTGAGGAACCATTCGAGTCCCAATATGCCCAGACCATGGGAAGCGTTCCATCGTGTCCGGAATCAAGGAATCAAGTCGCAATCGCTTTTTAGTCGTACCCTGGATGATCGTGCACGGTTGAGTCGATTTGCATCCGACCAGTGCTTCACCAGCCTCGGTAAGATTGCCGAGTGTTGCGGATAGGCCCCAAGTTCGAAGGGAAGGATTGAGTTTGCGAAGTCGTGCTAACGCAAGCTCGACTTGAATACCTCGCTTGCTTCCGAGTAGCTCGTGCCATTCGTCCACGATCACCCCTTCGATTGCACTCAACTGCGATCGCAACGAGGCATGCGTAAGCAGCAGACAAAGGCTCTCGGGGGTTGTGATCAAAGCGGTTGGTAATCGCTTGAGTTGTTTTGCTTTGATACTTGCACTGCTATCGCCCGTCCGAGATTCCAAGAGCCATGGAAGTCCCATCGCTTCCAGGGGAGCGCGGAGAGCATTTTCCGTATCTGCCGCCAGAGCTCGAAGTGGCGTGATCCATAGGATGCGCAGAGACGGCGGATTCTTCGGATTCCACTCGCTTCTATTCTTGTTCTGCCTAAGCCACTCCAAAATCGGACCAAGCCAAACGGCCAAAGACTTTCCGGTACCCGTAGCAGAATGCACCAAGCCGCTAGAACCTTCAGCGTAGGCTTTCCAAGTATCCCGTTGAAAACGAAAGGGCTTTTGTTCCTTGCTGTCAAAGTAGTCAAGGACGGTCTGTAGCGGTGTTCGACTCATGTTGGATTTGACGCACTAGCCTGGATTGTTCATAACCCGATGCGGTTGCGAATCGCAGAGTCACCCTCGGCAAGAGTGACCCACGATGGGGCGCACCTGCCGGGTGCGACTCTCGCAAATGTGTCATCGTCCAACGCGTTCGGTATAATTTCAAAATCGCGGACCCGCGAAACTGCCCTATTCTAACGTTGGCAATAAATTCATTAACTCAGCGAGTGTATTCGCGTCCTCGGGTTTCTTATCATGCCTCCAGCGAACGATTCTAGGGAACCGCGTCGCTATTCCGCTTTTGTGGCGTGGACTGCGTTGTAGACCTTCGAAGGCGATCTCCATAACCAGTGCTGGTGCCACGCTTCGAACTGGGCCGAAGGATTCTCGCGTGTTTTGTCGAATGAATCGGTCGACCGCTTTGATTTCCGCGTCGTCCAACCCACTATAGGCCTTTGCAAAGGGGACCAATGTCTCACCCTCCCAAAGCGCAAACGTATAGTCGGTATATAGCCCCGACCGTTTTCCATGCCCTTTCTGAGCGTAGATAAGCACGGCATCGATGGTGTAGGGCGAAACCTTCCATTTCCACCAAACACCGCGGACTCGCCCCACTTCATAACTAGCGTCCCATCGCTTCAGCATTAGACCTTCGGCATTCATCTCGCGGCTTTGATCGCGGATCGTCGCCCATTCGTCCCAAGAAGCTCCCTGGAGAAGCCGTGTTCGGCATAGGTTGGGGTGATCAATAGTGGATAGCAAGCGATCAAGTCTCTGTCGTCGCTCTGAAAACGGCCGCGAGCGAATATCCTCGCCCGCGTCTTGAAGAATATCGAAGGCTTGGAAAACAACCGGCACTTCTTTCAACAGTTTGTTACTTACTGTCTTTCGCCCGATCCGCTTTTGAAGATTAGCGAACGGAAGAACTTGATTCTCGCCAAGCGAAGCCAAGATCTCTCCATCAAGCACGGTCCCGTCAGGCAATAGCTGAGCGGCCGATTCGATTTCCGGCCAACGGTTCTCCATGAGGTCTTCTCCTCGCGACCAGATAAACACTTGTTCCTGCCGTCGAATGACTTGGCCTCGTATTCCGTCCCATTTCCATTCCGCTGCAAAGTCCTTTGCTTCCCCAATGCTTTCAGGGCCAAGTTCATGATCGATCGGATGTGCGAGGCAAAATGGAAAAGGCTGGCTGGCGATCGTGTCCTGTACCTCCTTCGAGATCAGGTTTTCAAAGAATAACGCGGTGGGTTTCCATGTCCCCATCAGTCGATGCGAGATAACATCGGACGATACCCCCGCATGTTTTGCGATAGCGCGAGTCACAATCGATTTGCTCACACCCACTCGGAACGCGCCCGTTACCAACTTTAAAATCACTAGCCGTACTTGCATGGGCGATTGTCTCCAAATCGAAACTACGGCGTCTCGTTGTTGCGATGCTTCCATAGCTCGAAGCGGTATCAATCGTTGTTCGACCCAATGGGAAAGAGAAAAATCATCCACCATTTCCCCGGGTGGCACAATCAAGGTCAGGGTTTCTGCCAAGTCTCCAACCGAATGATAGGATTCTTCGAAAAGCCAGGATGGAATATTGGCTTCTTCGGCAGCCCATACGCGAAGCAGTTTCGTCGGTACCAATTGCCTGAGCTTGTACCCGCAGAGGAAGTATGTCGCCCACGCGGCATCGGCTTGGCTCGCATCGCGAAAGTAACTGAGCAAAGCACTGAGCTTTTCATTGGTTTTGGTCGTTCTATCAATTGCATCAAACAGTGCAGCAAAACGCATCATGATGACTTTGTTTCCCCAGACGGCGAATCGTTGTCGTCAATGGCGATATCATCGATGACATCCTCGTCCCCTTCATTCCTGCCATGTGAATCGAGTACTCTGGCATCGCGTCCTCGTTCAACGAGATAGCGAGCGACCGAAGCGGTATAACCGTGTGTCAACCAGACGGTCTGCGGATCGCAAGCATCGATCGCGGTCAATAGAGATGGCCAGTCGACATGGTCACTGAGGACAAAGCCGCGATCGACGGATCGGCGTCGTCGAGCTCCACGCACAGCCATCCAACCGCTCGCCATCGCCGTACTGCATCGACCAAATTTCTTGACCCATGGTGTCCCGTGAACACTGGGGACGGCAACAACCATCGCTCCTCGCCAATCGATTTTGCCCGTAGCAGAACCGACGTAGGTCGTTTCAGGCAGCGTGATGCCAGTGCGACGATAGGCATCGTTTCCTTTCTCGACAGCTCCATGGCAGTAGATCTTGCCTATGTTTGGATCTAGCCCAGCGAGCAGTCGCTGGCTCTTGCCGATAGCGTATCCGTAGAGCAAGCAACACTTACCCTCATCGCGGCACTCACGCCACCACTGGTTTATCGAATGGAACACGCTCTTTTGTGATGGCCAGCGATAGATGGGTAACCCAAAGGTGGATTCACTGATCATCCAGTGGCAGCGAATAGGCTGCCAAGCTTCGCATGTCGAGTCCGCCCCAAGTTTATAATCTCCGGTGACCAAAACGACTTGGCCTCGATACTCAAGTCGGATCTGGGCCGAGCCCAAAATATGCCCAGCCGGGTGAAAGCTAATTTGAACACCGCCTATCGTCAGATTTTCTCCATAAGGTAGAAATCGGAACTCAGCATCGGGGCTCATTCTCAGTCGGAGCAATTGTTCGCATTGCCCTGCGGCAAGATACTTTTGGGAGCCCCAGCGAGCGTGATCCGAATGCGCATGCGTAACCACGGCGCGAGGGACGGGCGAATGAGGGTCAATGTGGAAATCACCGGGAACACAGTACAACCCGCTCGGCGTATGCTGCAAAATCGCGTCCAATTCAAACGTCTTTCAGCTTCAAATGGGTAGTCATTCCTTAGGACCGATGAGGCTGGCTGATGCCCGCACTAGGTCTTACTCCCACGATTTTTAAGAAATCCTTGGGCTGCTGCAAAAGCCGGATACAAACTAAGCAAAACAACAATCGCTAGAATGCTACCACCGATCGAATCCCAATCAAAACGGTCTCGACCGAGACTCGTTTGCCAGACAGCGTAGAGCAAAAATAGTACTTGAGCAGCAAACGCTGACTGCACAATGCGAACAGAATAGTTTAATCCAAGTATTCGAGCCAGCCAAGCAACGATCGGTAACATCTGGATCGCGTGAAGCGCGACTCCATGCGGAAACTTCAAAACACCGGCTCTACCCCAGAGTTCGTAGGAGCGCCCTCCAGCCAGGCTTACTTCACCCAGTATCGAAGTAACGATGCCCAACAGGCACGATAAAGCGAGCAACCCCATTCCACCTCGAATCGCGATAGCCATGGCAGGATCAATCGCTAGCAGCCGACGCGTTCGCCAAGTCAAATAAAAAATTCCGCCAGTCACGAAACAGATCAAACCGAGCATAGTAAACTCGATCGCAGCATCGAAGATTGTCGAGTGGTTGAAGTGCGATGGAACGCCTCGCCAGTATTGTAACGTGATGAGGCCTACCTCGATGAGTAACGCAATCGAAAGCAAATTGAGGAGCAATCGATCAAACGCTTTCGGTTTTAGTTGAGTCATCAACCAAGCGATCGACCACAACGTCATCCCGCCCGATATACCGAAGAGTGCCGGTTTGCGTAGCGACAGCGGGCCATGCCAAGTGGTTCCAAGGATCGCAAGTATTGCCAGATGGACACAACCACTAACCAGCAACAATGCGGTTACTAAGACTGCGAATCGAAACGAAAGCACTGTTTCTGATGGTCGATCGTTCGCTAGTGAGTGGAGAGTGAGCATAGCTGTGTCTACCGGTTCAAATAAAACTTCCAAAGCAATCGGGTCCCAACGCTTCGCCATGGACGCCAATGCTCGGTCATCGCCTCGAGCGCCTCGTGCGTTGGTCTCGTCTCAAGTCCCTTCAAAACGCGAAACGCCTCCTGAACGCCGATATCTCCCGTAGGCAAGATGTCACATCGTAACAGACATTCCGAAAGATAGATGTCGGATGTCCAGTTCCCGATCCCTTTATGTTTCGTCATCGCAGATCGAACGAGTTCATCGGACAACGGAGCCAATGACTCAAACAAGAAAGCTCCAGATGCAACCTGTTCGGCTAAGAGTCGAGTATACAAGATCTTCTGACGCGTAACGCCAAGCTCCTTGAGTTCCGCTTCCTCCAATTTCAGCAATCCCTCCGGCGTAACCGATCCACCAAGCTTCCTTTCCAATCGAAGAAATGTTGCGTTGGCCGAAGCGAGTGAAACCTGCTGCTCCAAGATAATGTGGACAGTCGTAGAAAAACCAGGCTGGCGGGCCCACATGTCCGGATAGCCATGTTCATCGAGAACACGTTTTAGCGCTGGATCTCGATCGGCAAGCCATCGGCTTGCAAATCGCAACCGTGTTGGCGTCAGCTTGAGAATTGCTTTCTCTCTAGCCATGAAGCTTCTCTAGAAAACGATTTGCCGTACTTCGGTGCTGATCGAGTTTTGAGCCCATCCGGTCTAGTTGGCCGACCATGACTCGCATGCGCGGATTTGCACTGAAGAACTCGCGTTCGCGATCAATAAATCGCCAGTAAAGTGCATCCCAAACCTCGCACCAATCGCCTCTGGCATAGTCGCTCATCTTGAGAATATAGCTCGAACCGCTTATGTACGGCTTGGTCGTCATCAGTCCCCCATCTGCATGTTGGCTCATGCCATAAACGTTCGGAACCATCACCCAATCGTAGGCATCGATAAACAACTCCATAAACCATCGATAGACCGCGTTGGGATCGATATCGCACAACAACATAAAATTACCTAGCACCATCAACCGCTCAATGTGGTGGCAATAAGCGTATTTCAGGCTGCGTTTCACACTTTGATCGAACGGTACAATGCCGGTCGAACCTGTATAGAAGGAGGCGGGAATCGTTCGCGATAGATTCCAGGCATTCGTGGTGCGTTGTCGCGAACCCACATGAACGTAGACGAGACGAATGAACTCCCGCCAACCGATGACTTGTCTTACGAATCCCTCAAGCGAGTTGAGCGAAACCTCGTCGCTCTTTGCGATAACTCGGTTGATAATCTGCTCTGGTGTCACCAGTCCAATGTTCAGCATGGGCGTCAGGACACTGTGGAAAAGAAACGTTTCCTCCTTGGAAATGGCGTCCTCATATTCGCCAAACGAAGCGAGGCGATTATCAATAAACGCATCCAGCCAGGTGGCAGCCTCGTCGTGTGTGACGGGGTAACCGAAATCGTCGATTTCACCGAGCGTCTTTGGAAACTCTTTGGCAACATAACGTTTGGCCTCGGCAACGCTTGGAAGCTCGTTTGGCGATTTCAACTTTGGAACAAGTACTCCTTTGGGCAATCGTTTTCGATTTTCGGTATCGAACGTCCACTTGCCTCCCATCGGCTTGCCTTTCTCGTCGAGCAAGAGTCCTAGCCGTTTGCGCTGCTGCATGTAAAAATCGGTAAAGTGATAGTGCTCTCGTTTCTCCGCCCATTGCTGCATCACCTCGGTAGGGGTTAGAAACGAGGGGTCCGCCATCCATTCGAGTTCGATTTTCGCCTCGCGACAACCGTCTGACACGCGTCGCTTAAGCCAGTCATCGGTGGGTTCAACAACGAAGGCTTTCGAAATCTTCTTGCTTTTCAGGAAAGCCCCTATTTCACTCGACCGAGAAATCGACTTCGAATCAATTCGGTGAACTCGCTTGTCCAATCGTTCGCATCGCTGCATAAACTCGGTCATCGAGGCGCGGTGCAGCACCAGCTTTTGGATGTGAAACTGACACTCCGTAAAGAACAAAGGGTCCTCTACCAGGACCACAATTTGCGCAGCCGCGACTGCTGGATTTATCGCCCAGAGTTGGTGAGGATAAACAATTGCGGCTGATTTCATGGTCATCTGGTCGGAGTCGGTCACTGAGTGGCAATCGGCTGGCGGCCTATCTTACCAGACTAGTGCCTCGTCCAATCAATAAACTGGGTTTTGTAACCTTAGTTGCACGACGCTCCGCGTCGTGATTCTTGAGACGCGGAGCGTTGCACAACGAAAGGCTAACCCAAAAACCATCGCTTGCACTAGCCCCTTGTGTAACTGTGTTATCTAGGACGAGTTAACTTTTGCCGCGAGACTAGGGCTTAGAAGCTGGTCCGCTTTAGCAATAAACCCAGTCGCAACGGAGAGCGAGTCTACACAGAATCACTCAAACAGCCCGTACTTTTTTGTTTCTAAGATCAGCGTTGCAAATCCGATTACGAATAAGACCAAAACACTGCCCCACAAGAAAACGTCAAAGAGCCGCGAAGGTTTGAGTTC
>Ga0105044_10012169_pt1 | contig 11698 bp, 12 predicted proteins | sample MAT01_FD_78092 | JGI IMG/M metagenome (GOLD analysis project Ga0105044, IMG submission 78092) | Freshwater microbial communities from Lake Fryxell liftoff mats and glacier meltwater in Antarctica - MAT-01 | ecosystem: Environmental > Aquatic > Freshwater > Ice > Liftoff microbial mat | place...
CGAACGAAAGCACCGCCGCAACGTTCGGAGCGCTCGACACCGGTCCTGACTTCGGTGACTCATACTCGAAGCGGGTGTAGCGGTGGCAACCACGAAGACCTTCGCCTACACGGCGCGGGACGGAAACGGCAAGAAGGTCTCGGGGCGTATCGACGCGGCATCCGAGGGCGCGGTCCTCTCGAAGTTGCGAGTCATGGGCATCGCGCCGGTCACCGTAACGGAGGCCGACGCTGGCACTGGACTCAACCGCGAGATCAATCTTCCTGGCATCTTCAGCCCTCGGGTTGGCGGTAAGGATCTCGCCATCATGAGCCGGCAGATGGCGACGATGATCGTGTCCGGCTTGTCGCTCATCAAAACGCTGACGATCCTCGCGGAGCAGACCGAGAACAAGAAGCTCGCAGCGGCGCTGGTAGAGGTTCGGGGCGATGTCGAGGCCGGCGGGGCTCTCTCTGACAGTTTCGCCAAGCATCCGATAATTTTCCCGCGCCTCATGATCTACCTCGTCAAGGCTGGTGAAGCTGGCGGCTTCCTCGACCGTGCTCTCGACTCAGTCGCCAAGAATCTCGAGTCAGACGTCAAGTTGCGGGGCACCATCAAATCCGCGCTCACCTACCCGATCGCGGTGCTCATCATGGCTGTAGTCGGTGTGTTCGCGATGCTCATCTTCATCGTTCCAGTCTTTGAGGGGCTGTTCGCGAGCTTCGGGGGAGTGCTGCCATTGCCGACTCAGGTACTGGTCACTCTTTCAAAAAACATGATCTGGATCGTGCCCACCGTCATCGTGTTGGTAGCGGCCTTCAGTATCTGGTGGAACCGCAACAAACACACCGAACAGGTCCGTAAGTTTGTTGACCCGCTCAAATTGAAAGCACCCGTATTCGGGGTGCTCGCATCCAAGATCGCGATCGCCAGATTCTCCCGCAACTTCGCGATCATGATCGGCTCCGGCGTGCCAATCCTGCAGTCCCTGTCCATCGTCGGAGAGACCTCCGGCAACTGGGTCGTCGAGAACGCGCTGCGAAAAGTGCAGGAGTCCGTGCGAACGGGCAAGTCGATTGCGGCGCCGCTCGCTGAGGAGCCGGTGTTCCCTTCAATGGTTGTGCAGATGATCGCGGTCGGCGAAGATTCGGGTTCACTGCAAACCATGCTCGACAAGGTCGCAGACTTCTATGAAGAAGAAGTCCAATCGACCGCTGAGTCGCTGACCGCCCTGATCGAGCCGCTCATGATCGGTGTGATCGGCGTCGTCATCGGCGGGATGATCGTGGCGCTGTATCTGCCAGTGTTCAGCATCTTCGAGCAAATTCAGTAGTATTACTCGTGTTGCGGCCACCCTTGTTCTGGGGTGTCGCGCCTAAGCCGGTCAAAGGCCAAGATAGTGCTAGCAGGGCAGGCCAATTCGGGGCTGCTTGGCCTGATTCCAAACTTCAAACGATAGGAAAGCACATGCACAAGTTCTTCAATACTGCAATTGCGATTCGCAAGGGCGAGCTGAAGGAGGGCCAGAAGGGCTTCACGCTCATCGAGCTCCTCGTCGTCGTCATCATTATCGGCATCCTCGCCGCAATCGCCATCCCGGTCTTCCTCAACCAGCGCGAGGCCGCCTGGCGCTCCTCCGTCGAGTCAGACCTCCGCAACGCCGCTCTCCAGGTCGAGACCTTCTCCACCCAGAACAACGGTTCCATCGCGGGCTTCGCCGGGGCCTTGATCGCGAGCGATGGCAACACGATCACCTTCGCACAGACCGGTACTAGCCAGAACTACACGATTACCGGGGTCAACGGCAACCTCCCCGCAGCAAGTGACACCCTGGTGTACACCAGCTCCACCGGCGGCCTCGACGGCGCCAACTTCAACTAATTTGGCGAACAATCCAGACAATTCGAACGGGATGCTGCTAGCGCAGTATCCCGTTTGAGTTGTAGCCTCTGACTTGAACCAATCTCACCGAAGCTCGACTCCGAATACTCTCCGTACCCAAAGGAGGCGCGTAAGTCATGTCAAAGAAGATTCAGACGAACACCTTCCGTCCTGGCGGCGAGGAGGGCTTCTCGCTCGCTGAGGTCATCGTTGCGATTGCTATCCTCGGCACGTTAGCGACGGCTTCGCTCTACCTGACTATCGGTGGTCTTAACTCGAGCGAATCGCAACGGCGCGGCAACGTTGCAATCACGCTCGCGGGCAACGCCATGGAGACGGTTGTCGCCCGTTCTCCAGCGATCAATGCGACATCGGGTGTCAGTGCGGTTTACAACGGCCGAGCCCACGCCGACACTGTAGCTACATGGGTGGTCAACCGGTTCATAGCGGGTGTTGATCGGATGTATCCAGGCTGGCAGCCGGGCATCCCAGCCGGGTCTGTTCCGGAGATTCCCTTTGCCGAAACCGTGACTGTGAATGGCACTGAGTACTCTGTGCAGACGATGATTGGCCGGTGCTATCAGCCCCTCGCGGGCGGGCAGTGCACAATTCTCACAGGATTTGCGACAGCGCCAGCGACAGCCCCCACTGGCTTTGTCGAACTGACTCGAGTGACCACAGTGGTGTGGTGGTTCGCAGGGTCAAACTGCGTTGCTGGGTGTTCGTATAACGCGTCAACGCTTGTTGACACTTCATCGGACTTGCAGTGGATCGCGAACTGACAAACCGTTGCCTCGCAGGCACGCGGCCCTCCCCACGGAAGCGCGAGGCGGGGTACACACTCATCGAGCTCAGTGCAGCCATGGGGATTTTCACGATCTTCATCGCGGTTTTTCTCGTAGCAGTTGTCGGCGTTTCGCGCGGGACAACGACTGCTCGAAATACAGCTGAGTCATCGAGTAGCGCCTTGATCGTTTTCCAGAATCTTGACCGCCAGGTTAGGTACGCAGATTCGATCAACTTTCCCGGAGCCGGAGGAAGCGGGGCCCGCTACATCGAGTTCCGCACTCCGGCCGCCAACTCAGCCACCGGCGTAGCCATATGCACTCAGTGGCGCTTCGTTCCCGGCGATGAGCGCGTCGAATCTCGGAGCTGGAACAATGTGAGCGGGGCGGCTCTCCCCGCATGGACGAACAAGGTCAACGGCATTACCGACCTCGGCGGTGTCGGGTACCCCTTTTCGATGATCCCAGCCGCCCCGGGTCAATCAACTCAACAACAGTTGCGGCTGACTCTGGAGTCTGGCGATGCGGCGATCGGCGGCGAGACGTCGATCGACAGCGTTTTCGTAGCCAGGAACAGCTCGGTATTGTCGCCGAGCAATATTGACGTGAACAACGACGGCAACAGCGACAACCCTGTCTGTCGCCCGACCGGAAGTAGGCCGTAATGACCAGCCGTTTTCTGATCTCTTTGCGCAACTCCACGTTGCACGCTTCGACGATGCGTCATTCAGTTCGTTTTCAAGATGATGCCGGCGCCGCACTGATTAGCGTCATGCTGTTTGTCATCCTGCTCGGCGGTCTTTCGCTCGTGCTTCTTGCAACACTCCTTGGTCAAATCGCTCCCTCGTTCAGTGCACAGCAGAACACCCAAACGGGCTACGCAGCCCAAGCCGGTTTGCAGGCAGGGGTGGCCGCTCTGCGCTCGGCCGGTGCAGCCCCGGATGCACAGGGCATCATTTATGGGGATCCAGACCGATTGCCCTGCGGGTTCACCGGGAACGTAGACAACACAGCCCAGACGATCTGGTACGACGTCAGCATTCAGTACTACAACGCCGATCCCACAAATGAGAGTGACATTTGGCGGGACGCTAATGATATGACGTGCCTGACGCCCGGCGGCGTGACACAAGTGCCGCGTTTCGCGCTGCTTATCTCAGAGGCCATTTCTCCCGCTGCAGCCAACGCAGTCACCGGTCAAAGTGAGCGGGTCATCTCGGCCGTGTACGCGTTCAAGGTAACGAACATCAATATTCCCGGTGGACGAATTTGGGACTTCAACGGTGAGTTCTGCATGCGAGCCGTATCCGCAACGGCAGGTTCCCAGATAACCTTCAACTCGGCGGCCAACTGTCCAGAAGACAACCAGCTCGCGCTTTGGATCTACGACACCGATTACCGCATTAAGCTCGCAAGCACCACCGTGGCCGGTCAAACTCCATTGTGCATGACCGGGCCGATCGCTGCGGCTGGAAACAATCGAATGCAGTTGCAGCCGTGCATTGCGGCGGGCGACGCGGCCCGGTGGAATCAACTCTGGAATTTGTTTGCTGGACCGGTCTGGTACGGCCAACACCAAGCCATCGCGACCGGCCGAAGCAATGTTTGCATTAGCTCAGGTTTCAACAACGGCACCAATCTCGTGAACCAGTTCGTCCTCGCGCGTAACGGCTGTGTTGGAAGCCAGCGACCAGAGGCGAAGGTTGGGGCTGGCGCAGCCAGCAAGTCCACCAACCAAATCGTCAGCTACAGCGAGTTCGGGCGTTGCGCTGACGTCACAGACGAGAACATCAACCGCACATTCATGATCGTTTATCCATGCAAGCAGGATGCTCGTGGAAGCGGCGTCGGCATTCTCTGGAACCACAAATGGTTCTACGAGGAACCTGCAGCCGGCGAGTCAGAGGCCCTTGATCAGGACGTATTCATCCGCCTTCATGACAGCATGGCCGCAACGAGCAAGTACTGCATGCAAACCCCACTTGACACATCGACGAGCGTGTATGTCACGTTTTCGGTCTGCAACAACACCGTGCGCCAAGACTGGGATCGAGTCCAGGACTCCGGCAACTACGACACCAGCTACCTGTTCATTGACAAGTACGGGCGCTGCCTGACCGCGAATCCGAATCCTGCCGACCTTTATGCAAACGCTTATTCGAAGATGACGGTTGCTTCTTGTAACGGCACGCTTGCACAAAAGTGGAATGCGCCTCCTGGCCAGACGGATTCGAGCTTCGGTGGCTTCCGTGAGTATGGCGGCTAGCGCGCGCACCGCAGCGCGGAGCGGTGCGTGACCGAAGCGCCCATCTTCATCTTCGGTCTCGGTGTTGCTCTTGTGTTCGGTCTGGCGATTGGGTCATTTCTCAATGTCGTGATCTGGCGGGTTCCAGCGGGCAGGAGCGTTGTGTCTCCGCCGAGCGCGTGCACGAGTTGTGGCACGCCGATCGCGCCCCGCGACAACGTTCCCGTGCTGTCCTGGCTGCTGTTGCGTGGTCGGTGCCGTCGCTGCGAGACATCAATATCTGCGCGATATCCGGTTGTCGAAGCAGTCACTGGCATTGCATTCGTGCTCGTGATCGTTGGCGCCTCTGTACCTGCCTATCCTCTCGCCTTCGCTCTTCCGCTCCTCTATTTCGTTGCAATGTCAATCGCGCTCGCACTCATCGACCTCGACACGCACACACTGCCGAACAAGATCGTTCTTCCGTCCTACCTCGCTGTCGCTGGCCTACTGGTGATTGCCTCTGCGCTCGAAGCCGACTGGGTGCGCTTGTTGACGGCGGCGCTGGGAATGATTGTTTTGTTCGGCTTCTATTTTCTCCTTGCGATGATCTCACCACGCGGCATGGGTTTCGGTGACGTGAAGCTTGCCGGAGTGATCGGCATGCTCCTCGGCTGGCTCGGGTGGGCGGCTCTGGTCGTCGGAGGTTTCTCGGCATTCCTGCTCGGGGGAGTGTTCTCGATTTTGCTCATCGCCGCCAAACGGGTCCACCGAAAGGGCGGGATACCTTTCGGCCCATGGATGATCGCTGGCGCATTTGTCGGCGTCGTCGTCGGAGACCCCCTGATTGAGTGGTACCTGTCCTCGATAGGTATCAGATAGTGTGCACACGCGACGAAAACTCCGAACGAGGTGACTCTTGGCAACACGTATAGTCGGCATCGACTTTGGCAGCCGCGCATTGCGCGGCGTCGAAGTTGAGGGCGCACTCAGGGATCGTCCGACTCTGCGTCGGTACTTTGAAGTGCCGATCCCGGCAGGCGTCGTACGCAGTGGTGAAGTGATTGACCTCGCGGCAGCATCCGCCGCAATTCGGCGCCTGTGGAGCGGCGGCAAGTTCAGCACAAAGAACGTGGTACTCGGTGTTGGCAACCAGCGAGTGCTCGCTCGTGACATCGAATTGCCTCGAATGACGCAAGCCCAGTTGCGCGAGTCGTTGCAGTACCACGTTCAGGACAAGCTCCCGATGCCCATCAACGAAGCTGTGCTCGACTTCTTTCCTATCTCTGAGGGAACCGGTGAGGGCGGCCCAGTGATGAATGGGCTACTGGTAGCGGCATCCAAGGAGGCCGTCCTTGCAAACGTCAATGCGGTTGTGAAGGCAGGGTTGAAGCCAGTCGAAGTCGATCTCATTCCGTTCGCCGTAACCCGCACGCAGTTGCGCGGCCTCCGCGGCGATGGCGTCATCGCTTTGATCGATGTTGGTGCAGAAACGACCACGGTAGTCGTGACCGACAACGGTGTTCCGCAGTTCGTGCGGATGATCCCCGCCGGTGGAAGCGACGTGACTCGCGGAATTATGTCGCGGCTCAGTCTCGGTGAAGAGGCGGCCGATGGAACGAAAGTGCGGATGGGACTGGTCGCCTTTGGCGGGGGAACCCCCGACCAGCAGTTGGCGATGGAGGCGATCACTTCAGTGACAGGGGAACTCCTTGAGAGCATCCGAAACACCATCACCTATTACGACAACACCCACGCTGCCGCGCGCGTTGACCGCATCGTCCTGAGTGGGGGCGGCGCGCGCCTCGAGGGCTTTGCAGCCGCACTTCGCGAGTTGGCGCGCACAAACATCGTCGTTGTCGATCCGCTTCAAACTCTCAACGTTGCCCGCGCACTTCGAACCATGGGCGCGGCAGAGCGTGACTCGCTTACCGTCGCGCTCGGACTCGCACTTGGGAGCAAGAATTGAGCCTCCGCAATTTTGGTCGTCCGACCGCGAAGCCAACCGCTGCTCGCGTTAACCTTCTCCCCCCGGAGATCGAGCAAGCCAAGCGCTCCTCCAGAACGCGGTCTGGGGTCGTGGGGCTCGCAATCTTGTCAGTGCTCGTGGTCGTCGTAGCAACTGGAGTGACTGTGTTTCTTGCAGCGGCCGCTCAAGCTCGATTGCTCGCAGCGCAGAACGAAACAATTCAGATTCTTCAGCAGCAAAACGAGTTTGTCGAAGCCCGAACATTGGCGCAGCGAGTCGAAACAGTCAAAGCCGCGCAACTTACGGGAACGCTGACTGAAATCGAAATGCAGGCGCTCGTTCGCGCAGTGGATGCCACGCTGCCCGCTGGCGCTCTCATTACGTCCTTCGCGATCGACTCCGGTACTCCAATCGAAGACTTCCCACTTCCATCGAGCCCGCTTGAGCGGCCGCGCGTCGCGGCACTGATCCTGACAGCGTTGGTTCCCAGCCTTGACGCCATTCAACAGTGGGCTACCGGACTGAAAGCATTGGACGGGTTCGCAGACGACCTAGTTACAAACGTTGCGCTGGATGAGGACACCGGTCTCTACGAGACGATCATCACCATCAACGTCAACAGTGATCTCTATCGAGCGCGGTTTGCGCCGGTCGATGAAACAGCACCGACGGACGATCAGGGTTCCGGTACGACAGATCCGACTTCAACCCCGACTCCATCTCCTGAAGCCGAGGTCACAGAATGAACGGACTTTCAAGTACGCGCAACTGGACCATCGGTGGGGTGCTCGTCACCCTCGTGGTGTTGCTTCTCGGGTTCTTCCTGGGGGTACAGCCGCAACTTCAAGCAGCCGCTATCGCACAACGAGACTTGGCAGGGGTCGAGGCACAGAACCAGATCCAGCGGACGGAACTCGAAGCATTGAGGCAACAGTTTGAACTGCTTCCAGAGATTGCCGCTGAACTCCAGGAACTCCGGCTGTCAATTCCAGCCACGTCCTCAATCGATGAATTCACGACCCAGCTTTCCGCGCTGCTTGCTGCCACCGGTGTCACCCTGGTGACCTTTACTGCGTCTAATCCTGCCCCGTTTGTGGCGTCTCCCGGAGTCGAAGCGCAAGTGCCTCCGGGAGTCGACGCGGGCATCTTCGTGACGATTCCATTCCAACTCAGCGCGGTGGGGCCGCGCGACGGAATTATCGCCATGATCTCGGGCCTGCAAGACGGTCGTCGACTTGCCTTGGTCGACCAGTTCACGATGCTTAATGCGGGAGATGACGGTGCAGTTGGAGTGGACCTCTCTGGCCTGCTGTATGTCTTGCTCGATGAACCGGCCGCCACAGACGTACCTGCCGACGGTACTACTCCAGCTGAACCTGATGTTCCGACTGCTCCGTAGTTGCTCGAGACCCTAGACCTCGTCGCGACCATTGGTAGAGTATGACCGTCTCGGCAAGCCAACTTCCGAGCGACCAAGGAGTCAATGATGAGTGACGCCACACCTGAGCCAACGTCCGGAAGACGAGCGCGAACCACGAAGCCTGAAGTCATCGAAGACGCCGTCGTCGTCGACGAAGCCACGGGTACTGAAGTCGAGGTCGAGACAGTGCACGCCTCTGCAACCGAGCCCGTTGTGGCATCCACCGATGCGGCGTCGACTCAAACAGCTACTGCCGTAGCGCCGACCGCCAGTCCCGCCAGCGCCCCTAGCGCTGGCCCTCAGGTCGTCTACGTGCAGGCCCCGCCCGCGCCCAGGAAGCTCGGCAACCGAGGTTTCGGTGTGCTCGTTGCGCTCCTCTCATCAGTGTTGTTCGCACTTCTGCTCGGTCTATCGACCGCGGCGTTGGAGATCTTTATCAACGGTCAGGCTCGATTCGGCTTCTTCGCCAGGGTCGAGTTCTACATCCCCGTGTTGTTCTTCCTGATCGCGTTCGTGATTTTGGTGGTGGTGGCCAACCGCGCGAACTGGTGGGCGTACATCCTGGGCAGCATCTTCGTGGCGGTGGTCGTCTACTTCGGGAGCATCGGGCTAATTCTCCTGAGCACCGGCGTGATCTTGAACACCCCAGAGGAGGCAGCTGCGCGGTTCTCGGCACTGCTCGTGAACCCGATTATCATCATCGCTACGATCCTGGCGCGCGAAGTGTCGCTGTGGCTCGGCTCAGCCATCAGCCGCCGCGGACGCAAACTGAAGGTGCGCAACGCCGAAGCGCGCACTGCATACGAGCGCGAGCTTGCGGAGAAGCCCACCGCGCAAACGGCTGCCGCCGCATAGTTACATGGGCTGGGCAGCGCCACAATGCCCGATCTCCTGCCTCATGTTTGACCGGCACAGCTTCGGTCGCTAAGATCGGGAAGGTGTGCGCACTGTCGTGCGCTCGACGCGTGCCTCGGCACTGGCGGGCAGCGACACCCGAGCACCAGCGGGTTCGTTCATCGAGCGGCCCCCACGGCATACCCACGAATCTTCCGTCAAGGAAACCAATGGGTCCAGATGAACTCGACTATTGCATGTTCGTGAAGAACTGAGGTCGTCGAATGCTAACCATCAGAACGCTGTCACCGTGCAGCAACAACAAGGAGTAATTGAGTGCCCACCATTCAGCAGCTGGTGCGCAAGGGTCGTTCACCGAAGGTCGTCAAGACCAAGGCTCCCGCCCTGCGTTCCAACCCGCAACAGCGCGGCGTTTGTACCCGCGTCTACACGACCACCCCAAAGAAGCCAAACTCGGCTTTGCGCAAGGTCGCTCGAGTCAAGCTTTCCAACGGCACCGAGGTGACCGCGTACATCCCGGGCGAAGGCCACAACCTGCAGGAGCACTCGATGGTGCTCGTGCGTGGCGGTCGCGTCAAGGATCTCCCTGGCGTGCGCTACAAGATCGTTCGCGGTGCCCTCGATACTCAAGCGGTCAAGAACCGCAAGCAGGCCCGCAGCCTCTACGGTGCCAAGAAGGATAAGAAGTAATGCCTCGTAAAGGACCAGCACCGAAGCGTCCCGTTCTAGCGGACCCGGTCTACGGAGCTCCAATCGTGAGCCAGCTCGTTAACAAAATCCTGCTCGATGGCAAGAAGGGCCTCGCTGAGCGCATCGTCTACGGTGCCCTGTCAGGCGTTTCTGCCAAGAACGGTCAGGATGCCGTCGTCACGCTCAAGAAGGCTCTCGACAATGTGCGCCCAACCATCGAGGTGAAGTCACGCCGCGTTGGTGGCTCCACCTACCAAGTGCCGGTCGAGGTCAAGCCTCACCGCGCAAACACCCTCGCGCTGCGCTGGCTGACCAGCTACGCGAAGGGTCGTCGCGAGAAGACGATGACTGAGCGCCTGACCAACGAGATTCTGGATGCCTCGAACGGGCTCGGTGCGGCGGTCAAGCGTCGCGAAGACACCCACAAGATGGCCGAGTCGAACAAGGCCTTCGCGCACTACCGCTGGTAACCAAACGTTGATTGAGCCTGTCGAGATCAGCGATCTTGACAGGCTCGATTTTCATTCGTCTTCAAAGGATAGGAACACCCCGTGGCACAAGACGTGCTCACCGACCTAAGCAGGGTCCGCAACATCGGCATCATGGCCCACATCGATGCTGGCAAGACGACGACGACCGAGCGCATCCTGTTCTACACGGGCATCACGCACAAAATCGGTGAAGTTCACGATGGTGCAGCAACCATGGACTGGATGGCGCAAGAGCAAGAGCGTGGCATCACGATCACCTCTGCCGCGACGACCTGCTTCTGGGACAAGCACCAGATCAACATCATCGACACCCCGGGCCACGTCGACTTCACCGTCGAGGTGGAGCGTTCGCTCCGCGTTCTCGACGGGGCGGTTGCGGTCTTCGACGGCAAGGAGGGGGTCGAGCCCCAGTCCGAGACCGTCTGGCGGCAAGCCGATAAGTACGACGTACCGCGCATTTGTTTCGTCAACAAAATGGACAAACTCGGCGCAGACTTCTATTTCACCGTCGACACGATCATCAAGCGCCTCGGTGCCAAGCCCCTGGTCATCCAGTTGCCAATCGGCTTCGAGAGCACCTTCGAGGGTGTCGTCGACCTGGTCGAGATGCGCGCGCTCACGTGGCGCGGCGACTCAAAGGGTGACGTCGAGATGGGTGCCAAGTACGCGATCGAGGAGATCCCCGCCGACCTCGTCGAGAAGGCAAACGAGTACCGCGCAGCGCTGCTGGAGACCGTCGCCGAGACCGATGACGAACTGCTCGAGCGCTTCTTGAACGGTGACACAGACTTCTCTGTCGCCGAGATCAAGAAGGCGATTCGCAAGCTGACGGTCAACAGCGAGATCTACCCGGTGCTGTGCGGCTCTGCATTCAAGAACCGTGGCGTGCAGCCGATGCTGGATGCCGTCGTTGACTACCTGCCGAGCCCGCTTGACGTGCCAGCTACCGAGGGCCACGACGTGCGTGACGAGGAGAAGATCATCGAGCGGCGCCCGGTCGCCACCGAGCCGTTCGCGGCGCTCGCGTTCAAGGTCGCGGTGCATCCATTCTTCGGTCGACTCACCTACATCCGCGTTTACTCAGGTCGGGCTGATTCTGGCGCACAGCTCGTCAACTCGACCAAGGGGAAGAAGGAGCGCATCGGGAAGATCTTCCAGATGCACGCCAACAAGGAAAACCCCGTCGACGCGGTGACCGCCGGCCACATTTATGCGGTCATTGGACTCAAGGACACCACAACCGGCGACACGCTCTCCGACCCGAACAACCAGGTTGTTCTCGAGTCGATGACCTTCCCGGAGCCCGTCATTGAGGTGGCGATTGAGCCGAAGACGAAGGCCGACCAAGAGAAGCTGGGCATTGCCATCCAGAAGCTCGCTGAAGAGGACCCAACGTTCCGC
>Ga0105044_10012170_pt1 | contig 11698 bp, 8 predicted proteins | sample MAT01_FD_78092 | JGI IMG/M metagenome (GOLD analysis project Ga0105044, IMG submission 78092) | Freshwater microbial communities from Lake Fryxell liftoff mats and glacier meltwater in Antarctica - MAT-01 | ecosystem: Environmental > Aquatic > Freshwater > Ice > Liftoff microbial mat | place...
ATTCGAGCGTCGCCATCAGCATGCCGACGCGACCACTGGTGGTAGTCTCCTGCGCGAACATCCAGCTGAGTTTGGCTTCGCGCGCGGCGCGCATGGCGTCGACCAGCGCGTGGATTTTATGCTCCAAAGGCACGTCGTCGTTGAGCACCGTGCGTGGGCCAAGGCGGTGGAGGTAAAGCAGCACGCCTTCCCAGGTCTCGTACAGCAGGCCGGCGTCGCAGTTTTCCAGGTCAAGGCCATCTACTTCTTCGGGGTCCTCGGGGATGATCTCACGCAGGCCGCGACCGACACGTTCGAGTTGGAAGCGCTCAAACTCCGGCAACAGCTGCGTCGCTTCCTTGAAGCGGCGATACGCAAGCAGTTGGCGGATAAGGCCGCCGCGTGGATCGAAGACGTCCTCTTCGTCCTTGGTTTCTTCGTCGCCTTCCTTGGGTTCTTCCGCCGGCATCACCAAACGGCTCTTGAGTTCGAGCAGCGTCGCCGCCATCAGGATGAAATCGCCCGCAACATCCAGATCGAGATCCGGCGTGGTCTTCAGCATCGCGACGAACTGGTCGGTAATGGTCGACACCGGGATGTCGGCGATGTCGACCTCGGTGCGCCGCACGAGGAAGAGCAGCAGGTCGAGTGGACCAGAGAAACTGTCGAGGGTGACGTGGTAGCCGAGGTCCAGTTCGGCCGGAGCGGCAGGAGCGGGATCCGACGGAGGCACCACAGTGATCGGTGCTTCAAGCGTGGCGTCGGGCGCGTCGCTCATTGGCGGAAGACTAGTTGGGGCGCGGGGGACTCAAGATCAGCGATGCCTTTTCCTGGGGGCGTGGGCGGCCCGCCCGCGCGAGTGGGATCAGTAAGAGCGTCGATTTCAGCCAGACGACCAATTGCCCCGCGCGGGCGAGCCGCCCACACCCCCAGGGGGAAGTCACGTCGCTGGTTGGGCGGCGATGATCGCGCGCACACGGGCGTGGACCGCTTCGATGACGTCCTGCGGGGTGCTGGTGCCGGCGGTAATGCCGACGTGCTGTTTGCCGATAAACCAGCGTTCATCGAGGTGCTCAGGATCCTCGATATGATGAGCTTCGATGCCTTTGACGGCGATCAGTTCCTGGAGCTTGCGGGTGTTCGCGCTGTTCCTGCCGCCGATGACGATGCCCAGGTCGATGTCCTGCTCCAACAGCAGGCCGATGGCATGTTGGCGTTCCTTCACCGGCTGGCAGATGGTGTCGCAGAAGCGCAGGTCCTCGACCCACGGCTTGGCGCGGATGGCGGCGAGCAGGCGCTGCACCATCTCCGGCCGGTTGGTGGTCTGGCTGACCACGCCAATGCGGCGGTGACCTTGCAGTTGTTCGATGTCGGCCTCGTCGTGCACGACGACGGCTGAGCGCAGGTTGCCGACCACGCCACGCACCTCGACGTGGCCAGCCTCACCGATGACGACCGGGAAGTAGCCTTCGCGTTCAAGAAAGCGCGCGAGCTTGTGCAGCCGGATCACCAACGGGCAGGTCGCGTCGTAGACGGTGAAACCCTTGTCGCGCAGCATCTGCTTGGTGCCGTCGCTCGCGCCATGCGCCGTGATCATCACTGCCTCTGTCGTGATCTGATCGACCTGATCGCGCTCAACGATGCGCACGCCGTTGGCCTTCAACCGCTCGGTGGTCTGCGGATTGTGCACCAGCTGCCCGACGATGGTGAGCCGATCCTTAAACGCGGGATCGAGCGCCATGTCGATGGCATCCTGCACACCGAAACAAGTGCCCATGGCCTGGGCGAGGGTGATTTTCATGCGGTGGGCATCGTGCGCTGCGCGTCGACGAAGGAATAGGCGATGCGCGCATGATCGACGAAAAGGCGGATTGCCCCTGCCCGGCTGGAAGCCGGCGCTCCCAGGAGCTGCCACTGACCTGCCTAATCACCGCGTGCGATCCACGGGCGGGACGCCCGTGCCACGAAGAAAACACATCCGTAGTCGCCTGCACATGGGTCACGCAGAAACCGAACGCCGGGGGTACGGGGGGCTGTAAGCCCCCTGTGCAACAACCCCCCGAGCAACGCGAGCGGGGGCGAGGGACTGGCGCTGCCCCGCAGCGCCACCAGCGCCCCAGCGCTGGTCGGCGGCGAAGCCGCAGAAGTCCCGAAGAATGCCCCCACTATTGTGCCGTCTCGAGCAAGCGTCCCTGAACCTATGTTCAGGTGGGAGCCTCCCCTTCCAGGCATGGCCTTTCCGGGCGGTGGCTCCCTAGGGTATTGAAAGGCCAGGGGGTAGCGGCCGTCCTCGAACACAGCAGGGGCATGGGTGTTCTAGTACAGCGCACTGATGATCGCCACCGTCAACCGGCCAGTGCTTCGGCGCGCTGTTGAGGCCACAAGTAACTGCTTGCCAACTTGTGGGGCAGCGTTGGAAACGTTACCGGGTGCTATGCGTGGGAGCAGCGTCGCAGACGTCCGAAAACCCGTTCACGCTTGCGCGGCGATGGAAAGGGCCTTTTCAGGCGTTTCGCCGCCCACCACCGCCAACACCTGCGCGCCATAGCGGGCCGCCTTGCGTTCACCGATGCCCTTGAGGCCGATGAGTTGATCCAGCGAGGTCGGTTTCGCCGCCGAGATCGCTTGCAGCGTGCTGTCGTGGAACACCACGTACGGCGGCACACCGGTTTTGGCGGCGAGCAATTTGCGCAGCGTGCGCAGGCGTTCGAACAAGCCCTGATCCGCTGGACCAACCGCAGCAGCGGCAGCCGAGGCAGACGGCGTGCGCGTCTTGCGCTCACTGCGCGCGGCACGTTCTTCAACCACGCCAAGACGCACCGCGCCTTCTCCACGGCAGAGCGCACGTCCGGCATCGGTGATGACAAGGAACGAGTAGACCCCCTCTTCACGCAGCGCGAGGAATCCTTGCACAACGAGTTGATCGATCCACGCGCGCACCGCGGTTTCACCCGCGTCCTTGAGCAAACCAAAAACCGTCAGTCGATCATGCCCAGCACGTTCGCTCTTGTCGGTGGCCTTGCCCATCAACACGTCGACGCACTGGCCTGGGCCGAAACGTCCTTCGAGGCGCCACGCGGCAGAGATGATCTTCTGCGCGGTGGTGAGCGCCTGATCGGCCGGCAGTTCCTTGGTCTCGCCGAGACAGACATCGCACGATCCGCAGCCCTCGCTACGCGCTGCGCTTCCCGGCGCCGGATACGGTTGCCCGAAATGTTCCGTCAGCAGGCGATGGCGGCACACTGGCGCGACGGCGTAGCGGCCGATCTCGCGCAGTTGACGATCGAGCGCGCGTTCACGGTCCGGCGACAACGGGCCGTCCATGGTTGCGAGTCGGCGGTGCGTCATCAGATCGGCAGCGCCGTAGAGCAGCACGCAATCCGCCGGCAGACCATCGCGACCAGCGCGACCGGCTTCCTGCTGATAATGCTCGATGGATTTCGGCGTGTTGGCGTGCACCACGTAGCGCACGTTCGAACGGTCGATGCCCATGCCGAAGGCGATGGTCGCGACCACCACATCAAGGCGTTCATTGACGAAATCGTTCTGCGCCTTCGCGCGGACTTCGGCTGGCAGACCGGCATGGTAGGGCGCCGCCTGCACACCGGCTTTCACCAGCGCATTCGCCAACGTCTCGACCTCCTTGCGCGTCTGGGCATAAACGATGCCGCCCTCCTGCGGATGGCGTTTGATCACCTCCAACGCCTGCTTCGCTGCCGAATGCCGCGGGATCGCGCGGTAGATCAGGTTCGGCCGGTCGACATGGCCGATCAGGCGCAGCGGTGCGCGCAGACCAAGCTGCACACAGATGTCGTCCTGTACTTGTGGCGTGGCCGTCGCGGTCAGCGCCATACGCGGCACCGCGCCGAAACGATCAAAGATGCTGCGCAGTTGGCGATACTCGGGCCGGAAGTCGTGGCCCCAATGCGACACGCAGTGGGCTTCATCTACCGCCAGCAGGGCGAGGTTGTCGAGCCGCCCCATCAGGTCGCCCGCCACCAAGCGTTCCGGGCTGACGTAGAGCAGATCGAGCGTGCCGTTCGCGAGCTGCTGCGACGCCGTGCGTTTCGCCGCTTCGCCCAGGTTGGAATGCAGCGCCACCGCCGTGAGGCCGGCCTCGCGCGCGGCAGCGACCTGATCATCCATCAGCGCGATCAGGGGCGACACCACCAACACCAAGCCAGCGCCGCACGCCGCGGGAATCTGGTAACATAGGCTTTTGCCGCCACCGGTGGGCAGCACGACCAAGCAGTCGCGTTTGGCCAGCGCCGCGTCGACCGACTCGCCCTGGAGCGGCCGAAAGGCATCGTAACCGAAGGCGCGTTTGAGCGCCTCCACCGGGGTAGATGCTTCACGTACTCCTGGTCGACGACGCAGATCGTCAAGCGTGCGTACCGGCGTCAGGCCGGCGACATCGGGCAGCAGTTCCTCGCCCTCAGCCTCGCCCGCGCCATCCCACTCGTCCACATGCATGGGCGGCACCTTGGTGGATGGTGCCACGCTGTCCACCGGCGTGCAGAGCTGCGAAGTCCCTGCTGCCACCAGTCCGGCTTGGTGGTACAATCAATTCAACCCGCTGGAGTGATCGACGTGAAGATCATCATCGATCTGGACCCCAAGTTGCAGCGCAAGCTGGAAGTCGTGGCCAACTCGCGCGGCCAGACGGCGGCCGAAGTGGCGGCGGAACTGCTCACCAAGGTGATGAGCCGTGATGCCTCGACGAGCTCGTCCGCCGAGGGCATGCCCTCACCGGCGACGGTCGACGCGGCGAAAAAAGCTGCCGCCACCGCCCCGCCACCACCTTCGATCGAGGATCTGGTATTCCTGATCGAACCGTTGATCGCACGTTTTCGTCTAGCGGATGCCACTGGTTCCCAACGCCGCGCCCTGCTGGCGGAGATGCAGATGCTGCCGCAGGACCAAGCGGTGCTCCGCGTGGTGGCGTTGCTCAAACAATCACTGGGCTGACTGGTCCGCGTCAGGCGCTGCCACCACCACCATGAGCGCCGTCGCCGCGGCGGCCTCGGCACGACGTCGGCTGCTGCCTTCACCGCTCGCCTGCTGCCCGGCGATGGCCGCGACCGCGCGGAAGACCGGTTCGTGATCGGTGCCACCGCTGCGTTCGCTGCTGTAGATCGGCAACTGTTTATGGTGCTCCAGGCACCACACTTGCAGGCGCATACGCGCGTCCTCGTCACCGGCGGCGGGATCTTCGACTCGGCTGCCAAGCAAACGTTCGACCGCGATGACCAGCGCCGGCCAACCGCCGTCAAGGTGGATCGCGCCCAGCAGCGACTCGGCGAAGTTCGCCTTCACCGAATCAGGCCACGGCTGCGACATCTGCTGGCCGACCAGGCAGTAGCTTAGCAGGCCGGTGGTCTCAATGGCGCGGGCCAGCGTCGCACGTGACACCAGAGTCGACTTCAAGCGCGACAGCGGGCCTTCATCCAGATCCGGGAAACGCCGGAACAGCAGCAGGCAGAGCGCCGCGCCCAGCAGCGCATCACCCAGGAACTCCATCCGTTCGTTGGCGTCACGACGTTTGTCCGCCGGTGTCGCCTGCGCGCCACAGCGGCTGGTGTGCATGCAGGCTTGCACCAGCAGGGCCGGATCGGCAAAGCGGTGACCGAGCACCGCAGCCACGGCATCGATGCGTTCAATAGAGGTAGTGCCCGGTTCAGCCATCGTAGGGGTGGAAAGTAGATGGCTGCCTCCCATAAGGAAGCCCGTGTCAGTTGCCGCCTTTTTGCAAACTTGCCGTGCGTGTCAGCACGAGTTCCGTGTCCCAGGGCATCTTGCCGGACGCACGCTGCCGTGCCCGCACTGCCGACGGCCGATGGATCTGCAGGCGCCCAGTGCCCGCATCGAAGACAAACTGGTGGGCAAAACCCTTGGCGGTTGCCGCCTGATCAAACGCCTCGGTGCCGGTGCCATTGGCGTGGTCTACGAGGCTGAGATGCCCGGCCATGGCCGCCACGTGGCGGTGAAAATGCTCACCAGTCGCGCCGCCAATGATGAGCGCGTGGTGCAACGTTTCGAGCGCGAATCACGGTTGTGCGCGGCGATCCAGCATCCCAACGTCGTCGGCGTCCACACCTGCGGCTTCGAACGCGGCGTGCACTTCCTGGTGATGGAGTTCGTCGACGGCGACACCCTCGCGGCGATGGTGCAGGAACTTGGAAAAGTGCCGTGGGACAAAGCCGCGCGGTTGATCCTGCAGGTTGCGCGTGGCCTCGAATACGCCCACAGCCAGGGCATCGTCCACCGCGACATCAAACCGGCCAACATCCTGGTGACGACCGACGGCGTGGCGAAACTCGCGGACCTCGGGCTGGCGAAACAACTCGACGACGAGCGCAACATCACCGGCGACAATCCCATGGGACTCACCATGCAGGGCGTCGCACTTGGCTCACCCGCCTACATGCCGCCGGAGCAGATCCGCAGCGCCAAGGACGTCACACCCGCGAGCGACCTCTACGCGCTCGGTGCCAGTTTCTATCAGATGGTCACTGGCGTCCTGGCGTTCGACGGCCGCAGCGCCGCCGAGGTGATGACCAAGGTCCTGCGCGAAGAACCCAAACCGATCAGCGAGCTCGCACCGGATGTTCCGCCCGCGATCGTCGCCTTCATCGGTCGTTGCCTGAGCAAGGCGCCCGAGGGCCGGCCAGAAAACTGCGGCAAGTTCATCGTCGAATTGGAAGACGCCATCGCGCGACCGGACGTGGTGCCGCCGCCGGTGAAACCGCTGAAAAAGCAAGGCACCGGACCCCAGCGGAAGGGCGCGCCGTCATCGCCGACCACTCGTCCGCGGACGGGGCAGCAACGCCGGGCGAAGTCGAACCTGGGGCTGATTCTCGCCATCGTAGTCATCGCGACACTAGCCGCCGCTGCAGCGGTATGGTTCGTCCTACGGTGATTCCAGGGAGCGCTCCCAGGGTTTGACCTGTCTCCGCTGGTGACGCTTGGCGAGCGCGCATAGTTCCGCCCCGTGCGCGTCGACCTCCACCTTCACACCTACCACAGCGATGGCCAACTCGCCCCGCGCGAGCTGTTGGCGGCAGTGCATGGTCAGCAGGTGGAGCGCTTCGCCGTCACCGATCACGACACGCTGCTCGGCTGGCAGGCGCTCAAAGATGAACCCGGACTGATCCCCGGCGTCGAGGTCACCGCCGGCTACGATGGCCGCGAGATCCACATCGTCGGCCTTGGCATCAATCCGGAACACGCCGGCCTGCTCACCATGTTGTCAGAGATCCGCGCCATCCGCCTGCGGCGTCTGGAAGTGCTGATCGCCCGCCTGCCGGATGACGTGCGGCGTGGCTTGACTCTTCCGACGTTGCGTGAAGAGGCGTTCGGCCGCCAGAGCGACACCTTCGGCCGGCTGCACTTGGCCAAGGCCATCATCCGCCGCGGTGGTGTGGCGACGGTGAACGATGCCTTCGCCCACCACCTAGGCGATGAACACGTCAGCGATGGTACGCTCGAAGCCTTCCCGACGCCGCGCGTCGTCGGCGACACCATCCGCGCCGCCGGTGGCGTGGCGATCCTCGCGCACCCTGGGATCTACCACACCTTCGCCGCGATCGAACCGCTGATGGCGCAAGGACTCGACGGTTTGGAGGTCAACCATCCCAACCTCGACCCCAGCCTGCACGCCACGCTGCTCGGCGCGGCCAAGGAACGCGGCTGGCTGATGAGCGCCGGCAGCGATCTGCATTTCATGGGCGCGCGCAAACCCGGCTTCTGGAGCCTCGGCGACCTGCACCTGCCGTTGCTCGAACGTATCGGCGCCGCGTAAGCGCGGTCCCAGGGGCGAAAGCCACGTCCATGGCGTTCAGTAAACGCAAATATCGCATGAAGTTCCGCCTGCGCTGCGCGACTTGACCCTTGGCAAGCGGACAGGCGACCTATCGTCGCGCCCTCCCAATCGCACCCTTTTCCCGCGCTCTTTCCTGCGCCAAGGATCTTTTACATGTACATCGAAGACGTCAAAGCCCGCCAGATCATCGACAGCCGTGGCAACCCCACCGTCGAGGTCGATGTCCGCCTGGACGACGGCACCCTCGGCCGCGCGGCGGTGCCCTCGGGCGCCTCGACTGGCGCCTATGAGGCGTGCGAGCTACGCGACGGCGACAAGAGCAAGTACCTGGGCAAAGGCGTCCTCAAAGCCGTCGCCAACGTCAACGATCTCATCGGACCGGAACTGGTCGGCATCGAAGCGCACCAGCAGCGCTTGGTCGACAGTCTGATGATCGAGATGGATGGTACCGAGAACAAATCCAAGTTCGGTGCCAACGCCATCCTGGGCGTGTCGCTCGCGCTGGCCAAAGCCGCCGCGCAGTCGCACGGCCTGCCGCTCTACCGCTACATCGGTGGCGCCAACGCGCGTCAGTTGCCGGTGCCGATGGCCAACATCATCAACGGCGGCAAACACGCTGACAACAAAGTCGACTTCCAAGAGTTCATGGTCCTGCCGGTGGGCGCCAAGAGCTGGAGCGAGGCCATCCGTCAGGTGTGCGAAGTCTTCCACGCGCTCAAGGGCGTGCTGAAGAAGGCCGGCCACAACACCAACGTCGGCGATGAAGGCGGCTTCGCGCCGAACATCGACAATGAAGAAGCCCTCAAGTACATCATGGATGCGATCGACAAGGCGGGCTACAAAGCCGGCCGCGATGCGGATTTCGCCATCGCCATGGACTGCGCCTCAAGCGAGCTGTTCGACGAAGGTGACAAGAAGGGCTACAAGTTCTGGAAGTCGAACCCAGGCAAGTTGTTCAGCGCCGATGACATGGTCGACCTCTTCGCCGGCTGGGCCGCGAAATACCCAATCATCTCGATCGAGGACCCGCTCGACCAGGACGACTGGACCGGCTACGTGAAGATGACCGAACGTATGGGCAAAACCGTACAGGTCGTCGGCGACGACTTCTTCGTCACCAACCCCAAGCGCCTCGCCGAAGGCATCAGCAAGGGCGCCTGCAACTCGATCCTGATCAAGGTCAACCAGATCGGCACCCTCAGCGAAACGCTGGACGCCGTGCAGATGGCGCAAAAGGCCGGCTACACCGCCGTCCTGTCACACCGCTCGGGCGAAACCGAAGACGCCACCATCGCCGACATCGCCGTGGCCACCAACTGCGGCCAGATCAAGACCGGTAGCGCCAGCCGCACGGATCGCATTGCGAAGTACAACCAACTCATTCGCATTGAGGAGGAGTTGGGCAAGCAGGCGCAGTACCTGGGGCTGAAGACGTTTTATAATCTGTATAAGTGAATCTGAGCGTCACGCGACGCGATGAATGAGAAACTCCCGGCCGAATGGCCGGGAGTTTCTTCTTGCCGCCACCAACTTCCGATGGTTGATGCGATTAACTATCTACCACCGCCGGCCGTCTGAAGCCACGGTTCAGCGTTTAAAATTTCTAGAGGCGTCCATCGCTGATTATTGCCCGAATGAGTTCCGAGACAAAGGAATCGAATTCAGAAGACGAGGGGCCTGATCGAGCCACATCAAATGACACAGTTCCCGACTTGGTTTTAAACTGGGCGAATTCGACCAAGCGAAGCGTGGTGACGCAAAATCCTAAACCAGGCACGACCAGGACGAAGAAGGCGAAAGCTGACGCGTTAAAATCACCAAGACACATTTGAATGATCCCAGCTAAGACAACGCCGATCCCAATCATTATGACGCCCATGTTAAAATGTGGTGGACGGGTCCATATTTTTGAGACGAGCGGATCAATCTGCGTGAGGTCAATGTCGAATTCAAAGCGACTGACAAACGAGCGTTTTCCACGAATTATGAGCCGCTGACCGCTCAATTCAAACGTGCGAAAGCCATCAAAGCGTCTTTCTGTGTAGATCACAGCACCTGCACTCCCAAAAACGACTTGTTATTCATAACAAGAACTATCCGCACATCGATCTGTGGTGCAAGCTAAGTGCACAAGCCAGATGACCGATGACCATTGTTTTGTCCAAGTCCCAGGGACACGCGCGAGTGAAACCATGACGCCGAGCACGTGACGGAGGCTGGGTGTAGAAAGACGCCACCACACAGAAAGCGCGATCACATTGGCCTAGGCAGCGCAACGACCTCAACTCGGCGAGCAGAAACGCCTGCTGTCGCCCGACTCCGCCACCTGCTTGATGACCTGATTCCGCCGCATCAACAAGCGTTCCATGTACCGCTTGAGAAACATCCCATCTGCTAGTCGCCCCAATAGCCCGAGTGGCGAGGTGTAATCAAACGTGTCCGTCATCACCGTCCCCTGCCCATCAGCGACGAAGTGATGATCATGATCAAAACGCCGAAACGCACCCGACACCATGCTGTCACGTAAATGGTGCGGTCGATCGAACTGCACGATCTTCGAGGTCAACCGCTGACGGATGAAAAAATGCGTCGCCTCCCAGGTAACTTCCTCGCCCAAGCCGATCAGCCCGCTGGTGCGACCGGCCACCGCGCGCTCATTGGTCTGCACGGTCGATTCCCGATGCAGGTCGATGCTGCGAGCGAGGTCGAAGACCACTTCGATCGGAGCAGCGATGGAAGTGGTGAGGGTGATGACCGGCATCGGGAACGATCCCATCACCGGTTCGGCGCGCACAATAGGCAGTCCGGTCTCTGCGTCGGTCGCACCCAACCGCCCAAACACCTGAGGCACAAATCGCAGATTGCGAGAGCCCCCAAAGGGGGGCAACGCAACGCCAGCCCGGCGCTTCAGCGCCGGGAACCAACGGCATTTTCCAATCGAAGCCCCCAACGGGGGCGACGCAGAAAACACCCAGGTATACATCGCCCCGTCCGTCGTCTGGACGACCGCCAGATTCCCGACATGGTGGCGCACCAGGATTCCCCTCATGGCCCACACCCACATCAATTGCCTGCTCCACGTCGTCTTCAGCACCAAGAACCGCGATCCACTCATCGCCCCCGCGTGGCGACCACGTCTCCACGGATTCCTATCGTCCATCGCTGCCGATCGAAAATTTCCAGCCGTGATCGTTGGCGGCGTGGAAGATCATGTGCACCTTCTGTTGTCGTTGCCGGCGGATCGACCGATCTGTGATTGCGTGCGTCTTTTGAAGGGAACGTCGTCGAAATGGGTCAATGATGAAATCTTCCCGGATCGCAGGTTTGCGTGGCAGTCGGGTTATGGCGCGTTCGCTATCGCCCCATCGCTGCTGAAGGCAACCGTGGCGTACATCGAGAGACAGGAGGAACATCACCGGGAGCGGACGTTCCAGGAGGAATATCGGGATTTCCTGAAGCGGCAGGGGATTGTTGGAGATGAGCGGTATATGTGGGGATGATCGACCAAACCGCACATCGGGATGGTCTTTCCCCGTCGTTATCTTGCGTCGCCCCCGTTGGGGGCTTTGGCGTAATTTCCCGTTGGGTTCCCGGCGCTGAAGCGCCGGGCTGGCGTTACGTCACCCCCGTTGGGGGCTCCCGCAGACGGTGATTGCACGCCGGTCGCCGGTCGCCGGTCGCCGGTCGCAGGTCGCCGATGGCCGATGGCCGATGGCCGATGGCGCGCGGCACAAGCCACGCGCCAAAGGCGCGCGGACGCCGAGTGGTGGTGGGCGGATACAATCGGCGCAAGCCGATCCGCCCACGTTCATGAGCGCTCAGCGCGAATGAACGAACCACGACAAAGTCCGTGGGAGCCCGAGGGCAAAGCCCTCGAAAAAAAAGTCCGTGGGAGCC
>Ga0105044_10012172_pt1 | contig 11696 bp, 12 predicted proteins | sample MAT01_FD_78092 | JGI IMG/M metagenome (GOLD analysis project Ga0105044, IMG submission 78092) | Freshwater microbial communities from Lake Fryxell liftoff mats and glacier meltwater in Antarctica - MAT-01 | ecosystem: Environmental > Aquatic > Freshwater > Ice > Liftoff microbial mat | place...
AAACTGTTATTGAGTCTTTTATTGCTCAATGTACTCAAGAATTACAGCAATCTAAACAACTTAATACTGATATTAATGGCTTTTTTCGAAAAGCAACATCTGTTATTAATGGCCCCTTAGGAGATGATCATACCATTTTTGTTTATCTGCATAGCGATGGAATTCATGATTTAAAGGGTAACAAGACCCTGAATTGCTCTGCCATACCACAGAATGGTAAGATCTGCGTAAGTAGCTGGACAAATCCTGAAAAATGCAATATTGCTTGTGAGCTCGCTACTCCAGACGATTTCATATTGCTTTTGAAAAAAGAAATAAAACGAAAATCATTAAAATCAAAACAGCAATGAATGACTTCCAATCTCCATCTCAGAAGGTATTTTACCACACTGAATCCATTCAACAAGCGGGTATCGCTGCTTGACAAGCCAATCAAGCATATTTTTATACAAACCGCTACTATCGTTACGAAAGTATCTTACGGAAGTGGGAGGAGTTGATGTGCAACTCGCCCATTATTATGCATACTATGATTTTTGCCATTTGCTTTTTTGCTGATATCCTTGTCAGTTGGGAAATGAACAGAGACATTATGAGCAGTGTACAGTTTTTCCCAGGAGACCCGCCTATTTGGGCTATTTTACTTCTTTGTCTGCTTGTAAATGGATGGGCAGCTATCACAGGTCATTTCATTGGTAAAGGTTGGTCAAAAGATATCCAAGATTGGGAACGTTGGAACCTAACTTTTATCAAACATGGAGGTGATGTTGCAAGCCATGTCGCAGATGCCGATATACAAAGTGATGTTCGATGGGCAAGATTCTACGCAGTTTTGTCAGGTGTGATTTTATTTACATTAGTTGGGCTTATCATAAAACATCGAATAGAAATTTTGACAGCCGATGCCGAAATTATAGATTCTGATCCAGATTCGATCATATCAACGGTTGTTGTCAACCCTTTGGTCGTGATTTTTTTTCCGATAGCAATATTGCTTGGAGAGTTCCTCACTGGATTCTACATTATATACATAGTTCAACGTTACTGGCAAAAGTGGAAACGTTCTAGCAATCGTCAGCGCTTTTTAATCCACAAAACCAAATGTGGAGCCGCAGATAAACTTGCGCATGAATACCATACTACAGCCAAAGAAGGAGGTAGAGATCTTGATATGGTTGCAGATTTGGAAGTATCTTTGAAGCGGTTCAAAACTCGCAGTCAAGAGAATGATGACTATATCGACCCCGTTTTGATAAAAAAATCTTCGTTTATTATTCAATTCCACCCTAGTAAACGGCCAGTTTCTCGCCAGTTTGTCTATGGTATACTTGCTAATGGTGCTAAAACAGGACACCATCGAACGGATGACAATGGTCGAGTAACTATTATATGGTCTGGTGTCTTTGATAAAATTGAATTATTGCACATTCCTGGATATCAAACTCAAGTAGGCCCATATTTTGAACATTCTGAACATTTTATCGAGTTGCCTGATTTAAATCTTGTCGCCCCTAACGGCAATGGCCTTCACGAATCTTTAGAAACAAATTGATAAAATATTAAAAATGCATATTCCGCGCCCGCTACATCGAGCGCGGTTTTTTTTGCTCTTTTTCTTTAGTTAACCGCTTATTTTGTAAAATCTTCCTTCTTACCTTCGCAGCCTTAAAACGTAAGGCTTTTTGCCCTACACTATCCCTAATTCACTCCCGGCTAAATTCGGGATTCAACATTCTCAATCAGAAAAATGCAAGGTTCTGCTATTACCATCAAACGGGGCAAACTGAAAGTTCCCAACGATCCCATCATTCCATTCATCGAAGGAGACGGCACAGGAGCCGATATCTGGGCAGCCTCTGTACGAGTTCTCGATGCCGCAGTAGAAAAAGCCTTCAAAGGCAAAAAGAAAATCATTTGGATGGAAGTCCTCGCTGGCGAAAAGGCCTTTAATAAGACAGGCAGTTGGCTTCCCGATGAGACCCTGAAAATCATTGATGAATATAAGGTTGCCATTAAAGGCCCGCTAACTACCCCTGTTGGTGGTGGTATTCGTTCCTTGAATGTAGCCCTGCGTCAACAACTTGACCTCTACGCTTGTGTACGTCCGGTACGTTGGTTCAAAGGCGTTCCAAGTCCGGTAAAAGAACCAGGTCTGGTAGACATGGTGATCTTCCGTGAAAACACTGAGGATATCTATGCTGGTATTGAATATCTCGCTGGAACCCCTGAAGCGGATAAAATGATTGCCTTTTTGCAAAACGAAATGGGCGTGAAGAAGATCCGCTTCCCAAAATCCTCTTCAATTGGCATCAAACCAGTTTCAAAAGAAGGTACCGAGCGCCTCGTACGCGCTGCCTTGGAGTATGCTTTCAAGTACAAACGCAAATCACTTACGATTGTACACAAGGGAAATATCATGAAATTTACCGAGGGGAAGTTCAAAGACTGGGGATATGAACTCGCTGAGCGAGAATATGGTGACCGCGTGTTTACCTGGTCAGAATACGACCGAATCAAGGAGGCAAAGGGCGAAGTTGCGGCAAATGAAGCTCAAACCGCTGCACTTGCTGCCGGGAAAATGCTTGTGAAAGACAGCATCGCTGATGCATTTCTCCAGCAAATTCTGCTCCGCCCTGCGGAATATGATATGGTGGCTACCCTCAATCTGAATGGCGACTACCTGTCAGATGCGCTGGCTGCTCAAGTGGGTGGAATTGGCATTGCACCAGGTGCAAACATCAATTACCTCACGGGACATGCTATTTTTGAAGCCACACATGGTACGGCTCCAAAATACGCCGGCAAAGACGTGGTAAATCCATCATCGGTGATTCTGTCTGGTATGATGATGTTTGAATATCTCGGTTGGGACAAAGCGGCCAAACTCATTGTCAAAGGCATTGAGCGAAGCATCCGTAAAAAGCGTGTGACGTATGATTTTGAACGTTTGATGAAGGGCGCTACCAAATTGAAATGCTCAGAGTTTGGCTCGGAGATCATTGCTAATATGTAAAGTCGTGCCACCACTCCCGCTTAGGCCCGCTCGCGCCTCGCATCCAAGATGCGTAATATAATGTAAGAACCAATTAGGCTAAGGACAACGGCTTCTACCAGAATGAAAAGGCATGATGTCATGGGCGTAAGATATTCTCCAAGTGGGGTTTGGCTTCTGATGCGGGCTAAAAACTCGGGGTCGAGTGCTAAAAAAATTGCCATAAAGATGCTGAATGGAATGACCCCAATAAAAGAAGTAAACATCCCTAAAACCACCCCTGAAGTGATATCAGAAGCACCGTCATGGTGCCTCCTTGACCAGGCATTCAGGGCCAACCAGAGAATGCCTAAATGGATTGTACCATTTAAAATATGCAGATAATAGTTCTCGTTCAAATGGAACATGTTCAAGAGCAAGAAGAATCCAGTAAGGCCAAGGAACATCAACAGGCCGTAGCGAAACGCGATTTGATTCATAGTGAGTGCAGGTTGGTGAAAAGGAAATTGCTTCCTGGGGAGGGATAAAGTTAAGGCGTTTCCTTTAATTTTGGGCAATGTTTCGTGCGTAAAAATTTATTTTAAAAAAAAGCACCTCCATAAAACAAAAGCGTTCTGCCAGAATTAACTGTCAGAACGCTTTTGTTTTGTATGAAATTTTAAACCTATTCCTCTTCCAACTGTCGCTCCAACTCTTCCATCATCACATAATCAATCGACTCGCTGATGGTAGGAATAATGTTTAGAATGGTTTCGAGGCGAGAAATTTCGATGAGTTTAGTCACCATTGGGTTCATTTCTCCTGCAAGTACGAACGATGCATTGCCTTTCCACAGACGGTGACCTGTCAAAATGGCTGAAAGACCACTGCTATCTACATATTTGACATTGGAAAGATCAAGGATTAAATTGCGAACTCCTTCCTGAGAAAGCAGGATGAGATCGCTCTTGAGTTGTGGTGCAATGGTAGAGTTTAGGTTCTCCTCTTGGAGCGAAAGTATTGCATACTGCTCCTGCTTGTCAATCTGATATTTCATAGACGGCTGATTGTCAATAATTTTGTTTTAAAAAAACATGGTCTTCGTTGTACTTGGGTTGGCAAATGTAATGGTTGTAGGTTTTTTTTCAATAAAAATTTCACGGGGCATATTTGACCTGACGGGTTGGCAGCCAAAAACCTTTCGGCTGGATTTTTGTAAATAAGTATCAGTTTCTAGGTCAATAAAACTACCGACTGAACCCTGTGCGGAAATAAATGTTAAAGTGTAGTACAAAAACTTGGCTAGTATGAATGAATTGACCTAAAATTGTCGCACGAAATTTGCCCCTTGAATTTCACTTGATGTTCTATCTGTTTCTGACCACATTTTATCTACTTGATAATGAACAATAAATTCTCTCCGGTTGTCAAGCAAATCATCAACCAAAGCGGCCAGGAGGCGCGGCGATTGGGACATGATTATGTAGGCACCGAACACCTGCTACTTGGTATCATCGCAGAACGCGATAGTTTACCTGTACGTGTACTGGATTCGCTTTTGGTGGATGTAAACGACCTCAAAAAACGTATTGAGCGCTCCATTCCCCGGTACTCCAATTACCCTCCCGCGGAAAATCTTTATGTCGGAGAATGTGCGATGACCACCCAAGTGCAGCGCATCTTAAAAGCTACTTTTGTAGAGGCCAAAATGACCAAAACGGAAGAGGTACACCCCGAACACCTCATGCTCGCCATGCTAAAATATGCAGACATGGGAAGTACAAAGCTTTTAAACGAATACGATGTGGACTACGATTCTTTCAAAAAAGAATTGGAGTACGTCCGCTCAGAACAAGACCTTGCTCAACCTAAAATATCAGCGCAATCCGACGGTGAGTTCGATGAGGAGCGTGGCACTTATCAGTCTCCTTCTCAAAAACGCCAGGAAAAAAGCCGCACTCCGGTGCTTGATAATTTCGGACGTGACTTCACCAAACTTGCTGAAGAGGGCAAACTTGACCCCATCATTGGGCGGGAGCGGGAAATAGAACGGGTAAGCCAAATTCTTAGTCGTCGAAAGAAAAACAATCCCGTGCTCATTGGAGAGCCAGGGGTTGGTAAAACCGCCATTGTGGAAGGCCTGGCCCTGCGTATTATGCAGAAAAAGGTAAGCCGCACACTCCACAACAAACGTTTGGTTATGTTGGATCTGGCCGCACTCGTGGCTGGAACTAAATACCGAGGTCAGTTTGAGGAGCGTATCAAGGCCATTATGGTTGAGTTGGAGAAAAACCGTGACGTCATCCTGTTCATTGACGAGATACACACTCTGGTGGGTGCCGGTGGTGCTTCAGGGAGTCTGGACGCTTCCAATATCTTTAAGCCAGCCCTAGCGCGCGGCGAACTTCAGTGCATCGGCGCGAGTACCCTGGATGAATACCGCCAATACATTGAGAAAGATGGTGCCCTCGATCGCCGCTTTCAGAAAGTGCTGGTGGAACCACCATCCCAGGAAGAGACGATCCACATCCTTAGAAATATCCAGTCCAAGTACGAAGAATTCCACAATGTCAGCTACTCTGATGATGCTATTGTGGCTTGTGTTCGGCTCAGCGATCGGTATATCACAGACCGTTTTTTGCCCGACAAAGCTATTGACGTGCTTGATGAAGTAGGCGCGAGAGTACACTTGAAGAACATTGTTGTACCACAGCATATTGAAGAGCTGGAAAAAGAAATCGAGTCTATCCGGGAGCGCAAAAACTATGCGGTAAAAAATCAAAATTACGAGGATGCAGCCAATCTCCGCGACCTCGAAAGTCGCCAGGTTCGTCAGTTAGACTTTGCCAAAACGCAGTGGGATGAAGAGAGCAAAGTGGCTAGATACCCGGTCGGCGAAGAAGAAATCGCAGAAATTGTGGCCATGATGACCGGTATTCCGGTTCGGAAAGTAGGCCAAAGCGAGAGTAAAAAACTCGTAGCCATGGCCGACGATTTGCGCAAAATGGTGATCGGACAAGACGAGAGCGTCCTCAAAATATCCAAGGCTATTCAGCGCAATCGAGTTGGATTGAAAGATCCTAAAAAACCGATTGGCTCGTTTATTTTTCTTGGCCCCACAGGTGTAGGTAAAACCGAACTTGCTCGTGCCCTTTCGCGCTATTTGTTTGATACCGAAGATAATCTGCTTCGAATTGATATGAGCGAGTACATGGAAAAATTCACCGTGAGCCGCTTAATTGGTGCACCTCCCGGTTATGTTGGGTATGAAGAAGGGGGACAATTAACTGAAAAGGTGCGGCGTAAGCCCTATTCTGTAGTGCTTCTGGATGAGATTGAAAAAGCGCACCCGGACGTATTCAATATCTTACTTCAAGTGCTTGACGACGGCCAATTGACAGACGGCATGGGCCGCAAAGTTGATTTTAAGAATACACTCGTGATCATGACATCGAATATAGGTGCACGTCAACTTAAAGACTTCGGACAAGGGGTAGGATTTGCGACACAGGCCCGTCAGGAAGCCGCGGAGGACAATGCTAAGGTGGTGATTCAAAACGCCCTGAAAAAAACGTTTTCACCCGAATTCCTCAACCGGATTGATGATGTGTTGGTGTTCAATTCCCTTGGTAGGCCAGAGATTTTCAAAATCATAGATAATGCTTTGGCGAGCTTGACCCTTCGTTTGGATAGCATGAAATTCTCTCTGGCATTAAGTGCGGAGGGTAAGGAATTTGTGGCGGAAAAAGGATTTGACCCGCAATTTGGTGCGCGTCCGCTCCACCGCGCTATCCAGAGATATGTTGAAGATCCACTCGCTGAGTTTATACTGGGCGAAAACCCTGTAGAAGGCTCCGCTTTGATGGCTACGCTCAATGAAGCTAAGGATGGACTCGTCATCGCATACGCAGTAACCGTACCTAAAGTACTAGACGAAGGCAGCACTTTAACCTTAGATCCAGAAGCCGATGTTTCGGCAAGCGATAATTAAAGTTCAAGCAGCTTTTAAATTGGTATAAAAGAAAGCGGCGATTCCGAACACTCGGAATCGCCGCTTCTGTTTATCACGACAGTTATATTAGCTAAATCAATCCTCCTCCTCCACCACCCCGGTAGGATTGCGTTCCCACATCAAGTAGGCTTTCAGAAACTCGTTGAGGTCGCCGTTCAGAATCGTATCCGGGTTATGGATTTTGTATCCAGAACGAAGGTCTTTTACCCAACGATCATCAAGTACATAGGAGCGGATCTGGCTACCCCATTCGATTTTGCTTTTTCCTGCTTCAATTTTGTCTTGCTCTGCCTGACGTTTGCGCAGTTCGAGTTGGTATAGTCGGCTTTTGAGCATGGTCATGGCCGTGTCCCGGTTGCGGTGTTGACTACGATCAGCTTGACATTCCGCTACAATTCCGGTGGGAATGTGTGTAACCCGTACCGCAGATTCTGTCCGGTTAACGTGCTGTCCACCCGCGCCAGAAGCCCGGAATACGTCCCATCGGATGTCGTCGGGATTGACAATGATTTCTATTTCATTGCCTTCGATGAGTGGGTAAACGAAAACAGAAGTGAACGAAGTTTGTCGCTTGCCCTGTGCGTTGAAAGGGCTGATGCGCACGAGGCGGTGTACCCCATTTTCACCTTTGAGCCAGCCGTAGGCGTAGTCGCCCCGAATTTCGATACTGGCAGACTTGATGCCCGCAGCATCACCATCTTGTTCAAAAAGATCGATAACTTTGAAGCCGTTTCGTTCGGCCCACATCCGATACATTCGGAGAATCATCGCCGACCAGTCGCAAGCTTCGGTGCCACCAGCTCCGGCATTGATAGTAAGCACCGCGTTCATTTCATCCTCTTTTTGGTTGAGGGTGCTTCGGAATTCAGCATCTTCCAGGATGTTCAAGGTGCGCTGATACAACGTTTCTACCTCCTCTTCGGAAGTTAAACCTTCTTTTTGGAATTCAAACATTCCTTCAAGATCATCCAGCTCACGAGCGAGCTGGGCATAATCGTCGAGCCATTTTTTGCTCATGCCGATTTTTCGCTGGATGCCTTCGGCGCGTTTAGCGTCGTTCCAGAAAGTTGGGTCGAGTGTTTGGCTGGTTAGGTCGTCGACTTCTTTGGCGCGGTTATCCACGTCAAAGATACCTCCTAAGGACCGCCAGCTTGTCTTTCAACTCTTTGAGTTGTTCGATAGTCATTGGAAACGGATAGTTTTAAACTTTATTAAAGGACTTGAATATAAAAAACGAGTTCTGAATTGGCAGGAATTGTTCCTCCTGCTGTATCTTGATCACCATAACCGAGTGCTGGTGGGATGAACAAATAGGCACGGGCTCCGTGATTCAGGTGCAGAACTCCTTCGTCGAAACCACCGATCATTTGACCTGCTCCGGCAGGAAACTGGATGGGTTGTCGACGGCTGTAGGAGTTGTCGAAGGGCGTACCGTTGGTAAGGCAGCCATAGTAGTGCACTTGAAGCACCTCGCCTTCCTGAACCGTTGCACCTGTTCCAATATCTTCAACGATCATTTTAAGTCCTGATGGTAATGTCGTCAAATCAAGATTAAGCATTCCGGTTCCATAAGCTTTTGCTTTTGCCTGTACTTTTTCGCCGATAATTTTTACAGAAGCATCAAGGGCACGAGCTGCCTCAGCTCTTTGCTCGAGCGAGATGATTTCGAGCAATACGAGTTCAAATCGGATTTCTTTGGTCTCCTTTTCAGCAGGCGGCAGATATTGACGCATATTTTCGTCCACATTCTGAAATATGGTCAAGCTATCTCCTTTGCCCATCAGCAGCGTAGCATCCATAAGTGGTGGATAATGGAGAAGTTCTTCCTTTGAAGCAGGAATTTCATATCTATAAACTCCTCCAGGATTCTTTTTTGAACTACTTAATAGAAAATTGCCGACATACACGTCCACATTAGCAAGAATAGCCTCACCGAGTTGGGGCTTGATTCCGCCTTTTTGGGTATGGTGTATGTACCGATAACCATGTTCGGAGATGGTTTGTGCCTGCGTTGTAGCCACAATTGCAAGGCTAACTGCTAACAGAAATTTGAATTTCAACATTTTGAGTGAATGATGAAGGTTGAACCTGTTTTTTGCCCTTTGGAAAGCCGGCAATAAACGATAAATTATAGGGGGCTAAAATGGAGAGAGGATGTTTCAAAAGGAAGTCAAGCCGACCTCTTGAAACATCCTCAAATCTTATAAGTTTTGTTAGCGAAATGAATTTCGCCTTACATTAAAGTCCCATATCGATGTAGAACACCAAGTCAGCATTCGCTGGGATGTCATTGCCTGCGCCTTTTTCGCCGTAGCCCAATTTACTTGGGATGAACAACAAGGCTTTTCCACCACGGTTGAGGAGTTTCATTCCCTCATTGAAGCCAGGAATAAGACCGCCCACGCTGAATGGGGAAGGGCCACCACGATCGTACGAGTTGTCGAACATGAAACCATCGGCTTGTCTTACGCCGTAATAGCTGGTTGGAACGCTGTCGCCTTCTTTGATGGCAGCACCTGTACCTTGCTCAATGATCACGTATTCAAGACCTGAAGCTGATTTTTTAAGGTTGGCAAGTTTGTTGCCTTTGTAATCAGCCAGCATGGTTTTTATTTTATCGGCAATCAACATGCCTTCTGCTTTGGCGCCTTCTGCTTTTTGCATTTCGGCTTGCTCCCGTTGTTGAATGATTTCAGGCGTAAGAATTTCTACAAGTTTAACCTCGTAGCGTATTTCTTTAACCTCGCCGAAATCTTTAGGAATACCCTTTTTCATGATAGAGTCAAGCGGCTGAATAACAGTAGCACTGTCACCTTTTGCCATCATTAGGAGGGCTTCAAAAACAGAAGGTACTTTACCTTTCATTTGGGAAGAATCAGGTAGGGAAACCTCCCGTGGACCACCTCCGTCGCGGGTAGTGCTTTGCACGAGTGAATCGTTCAACCAGGTGTTTACGCTGATGAGAACGGTGTTGCCATAAGTGGCTTTTGGGCCAGCAAGATTGGTGTGGTTGGTGACGATATTACCATTTGGAGTGGTTACCCCTTTGCCTTTTTGGCAAGCGATTTGAGCAATGGTGAAAAGCGTCAAAACAGACAAAATCAATAAGTTGCGCATTCTTGTCGAGTTAAGTGAATGATAGTTTTAAGTTTCAAGTTTCAAGTTGAAATTATCAAGTTGAAATTATCAAGTTGAAGGTGGTGCGTTTCAGGGTAAAAGGAGCTGAAATTTACCACGTTTTTCAGCCAGCCAAAATCTTGTCTTTGTATTCTGGCAGTATACTTTTGAATTTTTCGATGGTGGCTTTCAGGCTGTCATGCGAGTAAGCTCCGGAAGCGTTTTTGTGGCCACCACCTTTAAAATGTTTTTTGCAAATTTCCTGGACATCAATGTTCCCCTTGGATCGCAGGCTCAGTTTAACTACCGTTGGTTGGTTGTGGATGAATGCTGCGATGCGCACGTCTTTCACACTCAGCAGGTAGTTTACAATGCCCTCTGTATCGCCGCGCTGGATGTCAAATTCTTCATAATCCTTTCTGGAGAGCCAAATCATCGCGGTTTTAAACTCGGGAAAAAATTCCATCCGATTACTGAGGCAATGGCCGAGCAAGCGGAGGTTTTTTTCTTTGTTCGAGTTGAAAATCATGTCTTGGACTCCCGTATCGTCTGTACCTCGCTCTACCAAATCAGCGGCGATGCGAAAAACTGTAGGGTTCGTAGCAAATCGAAACGAGCCAGTATCCGTCACGATACCCGTGTAAATACATTTTCCTACGGTAGGGGTGATCTTTGCGCGATCCCCAATCCCGTCAATGAAGCGATACACCAGTTCGCAGGTGCTGCTTGCCTCTGTTTCTGAGAAAATGAAGTCTGCAATTGGATCCGGATAGAGGTGGTGGTCGATCATAATGCGCTGAATCGGCAGGTCTCGCACATAGTCGCCTAGTTTGTCAATCCGCTCTAAAGCATTGAAATCCAAGAAAATAAAAAGATTTTTCTTGTTGATCACCTGTTTGCATTCTTCTGGTTGGAGGTCCCAGATCAAAATATCACTGGCGCCCGGAAGTGCCTCAAATTCTTCCGGATATTCGGATGGGAACAGGATATGAACGGTATGCCCATACTGTTCCAAATAGTGTAGCATTGCCAAAGAACTACCAATAGCGTCGCCGTCAGGGTTGCGATGGGAAAAGATGGCAACGTTCTGCGGAACATGAATTATTTGACGAAGCGAGCTCGGGAATTCCATTTTTTTGAAAAAGGTCGGCAAAAGTACAAGCTTCGCGGCGAAACGACCTTTTTGCCACAGATTATTTTTTTAAAAACCTTTTTTTGTACCCCTTTTGAAATATAATCTTGGAATACCTTTGCGGCCTTTTAGAGGTTATGAAGTGATAAAGTGATGGGGTGATGGGGTGATGGGGTGATGAGGTGATGAAGTGATGGGGTGATGAAGTGATGGAGGAAGCCCTTAATATTTGTGCTTTCCAAATTACATTATTGATTGCTCACTGGCTCGTCGGCCAATCACTTCATCACTTCATCACTTTATAGCTTCATCACCCCATCACTTCATCACCCCATCACTTCATCACCCCATCACTTCATCACCCCATCACCCCCTCACTTCATCACTCTATCACTTTCTCACTTCATAACCTCTAAAAGGCCGCAAAAGTATCCAAAGACTATATTTCAACAGGGGTACAAACA
>Ga0105044_10012174_pt1 | contig 11695 bp, 8 predicted proteins | sample MAT01_FD_78092 | JGI IMG/M metagenome (GOLD analysis project Ga0105044, IMG submission 78092) | Freshwater microbial communities from Lake Fryxell liftoff mats and glacier meltwater in Antarctica - MAT-01 | ecosystem: Environmental > Aquatic > Freshwater > Ice > Liftoff microbial mat | place...
ACGGCGTCGGTGTCGTGGCGAGCGGACCGTATTGGTACGCCGGTCCGGGCTTCGCGAAAAAATCCATCATCTTCCAGCCGAAGCCCTTCGATCCCAAGGGCTACAGCGACAACTTCTTCGCCTACACCTACGACTTCAACGGCGACAAGCGCGACGACGTGCTGGTGCTCGGCTTCCCAGGCAAAGATGCCTCATGGTTCGAGAATCCAGGCAAAGACGAGTCGTGGAAACGCCACCAGGTATTCACCGTGGTCGACAACGAATCGCCGGATTTCATCGACGTGGTCGGCGACAAGAAACCCGAGCTGCTGTGCACCACCGACGGCTTCATCGGTTACGCCACCGTTGACTGGAAGGATCCGGCCAAGCCGTGGACCTTCCATAAGATCAGCGAAAAAGGTGGCTGGCACAAGTTCACCCACGGCATGGGTGCGGGCGACGTCAACGGCGATGGCCGCACCGATATCGTCATGCAGGACGGCTGGTGGGAGCAGCCCGCGTCGCTCGACGGCGATCCGGTGTGGAAGAAACACGGCGCTGACTTCGGCGGCGGCGGCGCGCAGATGCTGGTCTATGATGTCGATGGCGACAAAAAGAACGACGTCATCACGTCCCTGCAGGCACACGACTGGGGTCTGGCCTGGCACCAGCAGCAGGCGAACGGTTCATTCAAACGCAATCTGGTGATCGGCGACAAAGAAGAGCAGAGCCCCTACGGCGTGAAGTTCTCGCAGATGCACGCGCTGGCGCTGGTCGACATCGACGGCGACGGCCTGAAGGACGTGGTCACCGGCAAACGTTACTGGGCGCACGGCCCAGGCGGCGATCCCGAGCCGATGGCGCCGGCGGTGCTCTACTGGTTCCGCCTCACCCGCAGCGCTGATGCGGCTGGCGCCAAAGGGGTGACGTATGTGCCACACCAGATCGACAACGACAGCGGCGTGGGCACGCAGCTCCCCATTGGCGATGTGAATGGTGATAAACTCATCGACATCGTCATCGGCAACAAGAAGGGCACGTTCGTGTTCACGCACAAGACCATGAATGTTTCGCCCAACGCCTGGCGCGACGCGCAGCCGAAACCGCGATGACGAAGGAATCGCCCCTGGGACCGACTCCGTGTGCCCACCTCCATTCTGCTTTTTGAAGGATCTTTCCATGCGCCATTTCTTAACCTCCTCCCTTCTGCTCTTCGCCGGCATTTCGTCTGCCGCCGACGGCACCGCGCCGAAGGACAGCCTCTCCACCATCACTGTGCCCACCGGGTTCAGCGTGCAGTTGGTCGCCGCTGAGCCGGAGATCCGTCAGCCGGTGGCGTTCACCACCGATGCGCGTGGACGGCTGTGGGTGCTGGAAAATCTCAGCTACCCGGAGTGCCCAGGCAAACCAGAGAATCGCATCGTCATCCTAGAGGACACCACGGGCGACGGCACCAAGTGGAAGCAGACGGTGTTCATTGACAACCTGACCTTCGCCACCGGCATCCAAGTCGGTTTCGGTGGCGTGTACGTCGGCGCGCCGCCCAACCTGTTCTTCTTCCCGGATAAAAACGGCGACGACAAACCCGACGCTGCGCCAGAGATCCTGGTCGATGGCTGGGGCCGGGAAGACACCCACGAGACGCTCAACAACTTCACCTGGGGTCCGGACGGCTGGCTCTATGGCACGCACGGCGTGTTCACCAATTCCAAGGTCGGCGTGCCGGGCACGCCCGCGGATCAGCGCGTCAAGATCAACGCTGGCGTCTGGCGTTTCCATCCGATCACCAAGCAGTTCGAAATGCACTGCGAAGGCGCGAGCAATCAGTGGGGCATCGACTGGAACGACCACGGTCAGGCGTTCTTCACCGCCTGCGTCATCCCACATCTTTACCACGCCATCCAGGGCGGACGTTACCAGCGTCAGGCCGGCCAGCATTTCAACCCGGCGACCTACGCCGACCTCAAGACCATCACCACCTTCAAGTACGAACGCGCGGCGTATTGCGGTGCGATGGTTTACCTCGGCGGACTCTTTCCCGCGGAGTACCGCGACACCTTGATCTTCAATGACATCCACATGTCGAAGATCCGGAATGAGAAGCTGGTGCCCAAGGGCTCCGGTTTCGCCAACGAGAAACGTCCTGATTTCGCCGTGTGCAGCGACACCTGGTTCCGCACCCTCAGCACGCAGTACGGCCCCGACGGCGGCGTGTTCGTCATCGACTGGTTCGACAAGGTCCACTGCCACCAGCAGCGCGCCGAGACCGACCGCAGCAACGGCCGCATCTACAAGATCGGTTACCAGGGCATCAAGCCTGCGTTGGTCGACTTGAACAAACTCGATGATGCCGCGCTGGTGGCACACCACCTGAACGCCAACGAGTGGTATGTGCGCACTGCTCGCCGCATCCTCCAGGAACGTGGAGCGAAGCCCGCGGTGCACGCCGCGCTGGCGAAGATCCTGGCGGACAATCCCGACGATGCGCGCCAACTGCGCGCTCTGTGGACCCTGCATGTGACCAAGGGTCTGAGCGAGAAATTGGCGCTCGCCCAGCTCAAACGCGAATCGCCGTACGTCCGTGCCTGGGCCATCCAGCTGCTCTGCGAAGAGCAGAAGCCGTCCGCCGCTGCGCTCGCGGAGTTCGCTCGCTTGGCCAAGAACGATCCCTCGCCGGTGGTGCGCCTGTACTTGGCCAGCGCGCTCCAGCGCATGCCGCTCGACGCACGTTGGCCGATTGCGACCGAACTGGCGCAGCACGCCGATGACAACAAAGACCACAATCTGCCGCTGATGTTGTGGTACGGCATCGAACCCGCCGTGGCTGCCGACCGCAAAAAAGCGCTGACGTTGATGAAGGCGTCGAAGATCGAGCGCCTGCGCGAGTTCATCCCCAAGCGCATCGGCGGCGCCGGTGCGGGCGACGACGACCTGTGATCTGACGAGACGAGACGAGACGTATGCGCCCCATCCTGCTGCTGCTGTGTTTCACCCTGACTGCGCTAGCGCCGCTGCGTGCCAGCGACGCCGTCACGGATCTGCTTAAAGAGGTCCCGGGTGCCGACGCCGAGCTCCAGCGCAGCCTGCTGTCCGGCGTGGTGCAAGGCATGCTCGGGGTGCGCTTCGCGACGCCGCCAGCGATCTGGAGCGAACTGTCGCCCACGCTGACGGCCAGCGACGACGCGCGGGTGCGTCTGACGGCGCAACACCTTGCGGCATTGTTTGGTGATGCGCAGTCGGTGACCGCACTGAACGCGGTACTCGACGATCGCGCTGCCAAGGTGATCGATCGCCGGCGTGCGCTGCGTGCGTTGTTGCACGTGCGCGCCGACGGCCTGCAGCCGCGACTCATCGCGCTGCTCAGTGATGCAGCCCTACGACCATTTCTGCTGCCAGCACTCGCGGAACGCGACGATGCCGCGACCGCAGGCGCGGTGACGGAAATTTACGCCAGCCTACCGGTCGAGGAACGCGTCGTCGCGCTCAACGCCCTTGCCAGCCGCATATCCTACGCCCGTTCGTTGATCGCCGCGGTCGGTGCCGGCACCATTCCGGCGCGTGACCTGACGGCGTCGACGCTTCGCCAACTCACCTTCCTCAAAGACCCGGCGATCACGGCCTTTGTCACCGCGCAGAAGGCCGGCCCCGACAGCGACCCACTCGCGGAAGTCGCGCGCCTCACCGCGGTGATGACCAAAGACGTGCTCGCCACCGGCGACCGTGCCCGTGGCAAAGCGCTGTTCGACCACACCTGTGCGCAATGCCACGCCTTGTGGGGCGGCAAGGGCAACCTCGGCCCCGACCTCAGCGGGCTCAATCGCCCGGATCTGGATTGGACGCTGAAAAACGTCCTCGACCCCACCATCATCATGGGCGCAGAACAACAGATCCTGATCGCGCGCCTCGCCGATGGTCGCGTGGTCACCGGCATGAAACGTGAAGACGCAGAGACGCACCTGTCGCTGCAGAACGAGGCCGGCCTCGTCACCGTGCCGAAGAGCGAGATCACCGCGCTGGAGGAGAGCAAACGCTCGACCATGCCGGATGGCTTGTTCCGGCCGTTGTCTACCGCTGAACTCGCTGATTTCCTCGCCTATTTCCAGGGCAACGGCCCGCTCGCCGCACCCTGACCTGTCGTACCGCACCGTTTCTTTGGAGGATCGCATGCTGCTCGATCATTCATCGGTCTCGACCTTCACCGCTGATTCCGCCACGGCAGAGAACGGTCGCACGCTGGCACTTCCCCAGGCACCACGCCGCGCTGTGACCACCAGCGCCCTGACGCTCGGCGTCGACGTGCCGCGCGCCGGCGTCGAGGTGGTGCACGACCAGCAGTTCTGCATCGACCGGCCCAAGGGCTCGGGCGACTACTTGTTCCTGCACTTCCTGACGCCGATCAACATCCGCTCCGTCACCGGCGTCGCGGTCGCGCCCGCCGGGTCGTGCATGCTCTACGCCCCTGGGTTCCACCAGTGGTACCGTGGCAATGATTGCGGCAGGAATGCCGGCTTCCGCCACCACTGGTTCCACTTCGGCGGTGAACAGGCCGATGATCTGGTCGCGCGCTTCGCCGTGCCGGTGAACACCGTGCTGCAACCCGGCGCCCTCGATTTCGTGCCCGCGCTCATCAGTAACATGTGCCGCGAACGCGCCCGGCATGAGGATTTCTCCGCCGAATCCCGCGCCCTGCTGGTCGCCGAACTGCTGCTCAACCTCGCCCGCCGCTGCCAGCAGCCGCACGAGGAACGCCTGACCCCGCATCAAGTCGAACTGCTGGAACGCTTCCGCGACCTGCGCCTGCGCGTCCATGAAGAACTCCACCGCCGCTGGAGCGTCGGCGACATGGCAGCGCAGGTGCACCTCAGCGAATCGCGCTTCGCCACGCTGTTTACCGGGTTCTTCAACGTCAGTCCGACCGAAGACCTCATCCGCGCCCGCATTGACAAGGCGCGGTGGTTGCTGACCAACACCAGCCTAGCGGTGAAGCAGGTCGCGGCGCAGAGCGGGTTTCCGAATCTGCATTATTTTAGCCGGTTGTTCCATCGCCGCGTCGGATGTGCGCCGCGGGATTATTATCGGCGGTTTGTCGCCAATGCCGGCACGGAAGTTGTGCCTTTACGTTTTGACGCGCGCGCAGGGTGAGCCGGCCTCCCGGCCACAACGAGTGATTTCGGAAGAACGGTGGATCTCAGCCTGCGGCGTTGTTCGCTGAGCCCTCAACGAGGGCGCCCAACCTTCAGCCCAGCGCGTGAGCGCTGGGAAAAGCGCGTGTTTTTGTCAGCCCTGGAAGGGCGCTGCCCGGCGAGGCGCGTGAGCGGCGCTACCGTTTTCATCCGGCGCTCACGCACCGGATCTAGGCGATCGTCCTTCCAGGACTCGTTGGATAACCGTCGTCCACCCAGCGCTCACGCGCTGGGCTGGAAGTTGGGCGTCCCCTGCGGGGACTCAGGAGAATGGCCAAATGACCGTCTTTTGTTCGTTTTTCCCCTTTTTCCCCAACACCGTTCGGCCAGGCTCGGCAACTCACCGTTCTGATCTCCGTACAGACACCGGAGTGCAGACACGATGTAGTCGTACGCCTCGTCGGTCATCGGAAATGGGACGGGCCTCCTGCGGCGACGAACATTCGGAAGCTATCCGCAGGGGAAACCGGGCTTGGCCCTCGCACTACCGAACTCGTATTACGCCACGAAGCACGGCCGCCACTGAATGGCTCACGGCAACGCAAACGCCACCCACGCATCCCCCGACGCGGCATTCAATTTCCCCCCGCCCGTCGCCGGAATGACCACGTACTGTTTCCCATTCACCGCATACGTCATCGGCGACGTGCTGCCGGTGAATGGCCGTTTCGCTGACCACAGCTCCGCGCCGGTGGTGATCTCCGCTGACGCGGAAGTGCCATTCTGCACTCTGCATTCCGACTTCTGCACTGGCCCGCCGTACCCCCCTGTAACAGGAAGCTACACCACCTTTCCCTTGCCCTTCCAGGGGGTCGGACGGCATACTTGGGACATGATCCTCGCGCTGCCTACCCGGTTGTTCGCGTCTGCGTTGATGGTCGCTCTCAGCGCCTGCGCCATGCAGGCGTTGGATGCCCCGAGCGGCGTCGTGGCGTTGCCGGCGGATCGCGCACAGGAAGTCCCCTGCGGCGGCGCGGCGGTCGTGCTCGCCGTTGACGGGCTGGCGGTGACTCTGGCCGAGGCCTTGCCGGATTCCGCGGCCAAGGCCGGTGAAGGCCACCAGATCACGGTCGTGCTTCCGGGCGGACAACGTCGCCAAGCGATCGTGCTCAAGCGCGGGACCACCACCACGGCGGTGTCTCTGCGCATCATTGATCTGCCTGCGGGCATCACGCCGGTGCGCCTGGGCGACAGCGCGCTAGCCAAGGTCGGTGACAACCTGTGGACCGCCGGCAATTCCTTTGGCGCGCTCGAAGACGACGGCGCGGCGGCCATGAGCCGCGGTATCGTTAGCGGACGTTACACCATTCCTGCGGACAGCCCGACGGTGCGCGGTCGCGGCGGACGCGGCCTGTCCGAGTACCGTGGCGACGTGTTGGAGATCGACGCGGCGGTGAACGACGGCAACCAGGGTGGCGCGGCGCTTGACGGCAACGGTAACCTTATCGGGCTGGTGAGTCTGGGGACGGCGCGCAGTCGCCGCTTGGGCACCGTGGTGCCGATCCATCTGGTGATGAAGGACCTCGCGCTCGATTTACCGGTGGTACGCACTGCGGTTCCGATCGACAGCCGCACCCAAGCGCTGGTGCGCGCTTCTGCGAACATCGCGCCTGGGCTTGCGCTGGTGTACCTCGAACGCACCAACGGTCTGGGCAATCCGCAGTCGGTGCCGCGTCCGCCACGCCTCGTCGAGGAAGTGCCGAAACACGAACGCGAACGCCTGCAGCGCTGGTGGGACGCCTATTACCACCAACAGCAGATGTTCTATACCGATCAGGCGGTGACCGCGCTGGTGGTCGATGCGAAAAACGGCCTGCTGCTGACTGCCGCCAGTCATCTGCATGGCGATAGCGTGCGTGGTGAAGTGTTACTGCCCTCCGGCAGCATCCCGTGCACGGTGCTGGCGACCAACCTGCCGCTCGACCTCGCGCTGTTGAAAGCCGATCGTGCGCTGACGACCACGGAAATCTCCTTCGCCGTCTCACCGCAGCTCGCGGTTGGCCAGGGCGTGGCGGTGGTCGGTCGTCACGTCGGCGACAACGGTTTCACCTGCACCACCGGCGTGGTTTCCACCACCACCAGGCGCACGGCGCAGAATGATGCGGTATTTGCCCAGACCGATGCCATGGCCAACTACGGCAGCCTGGGTGGCGCGGTGGTCGACGGCCTTGGTGCGGTGGTCGGCATGGTGGTGATGCTGTCGCCGGAAGCCGACTGGGGTCTCAACTCCGGCGTCGCGCTGTTCGTCGACAGCGCCACCATCGCACGCGCGTTGCCGCGCCTGATTAACGGCACCAGCACCAAACGTGCGCCAATCGTCGGCCTGGGCGTGCAGCTCAAATATCCCGAAGGCGGTCGTCCGACCATCACTGGCGTGACCAAGGGCACTGGCGCTGCTGATGCTGGCATCCAAGCCGGTGACATCCTGCTGAAGGTCGACGGCTTCGACGCCGCCAGCCAACTGGCGGTCAGCCGCGCGCTGATCCGTCACCGTGCTGGCGACAAGGTCGAGGTGCTAGTCGAACGCGCGGGCAAGGAACTGGTGCTAGCGGTCGAAATCAGGGCGTTCGGCGATGAGATGTAATTCTGGCGTCGGCGCGACGTGCGACGTGCGGCGTGCGAGGTCTCTCGCGCTGGCGTCCCGCGTCGTCAGGTCTGGCACCTGTCCAGAAGTACGTTCCGCAGCAGCGCTGTTCACGTCGCGTGGAGGAACCGCGCACCGCGCACCGCGCACCGCGCACCGTTTCATCATGACGCTGCTGCTGGTCACCTGCGTCGCGTTCCTTCCCGCAGCTGATGAACAAATCGACCGCGGCGTTGATCGCGCATTCGCGCAGCGTGTGCTGTCGACCTACGTCTTCGTCGGCAGCGGCAGCGGGGTGGTGGTGTCACCCGACGGACTGGTCCTCACCAACCACCACGTCATCGACGACCTTGATGACCTCACGGTGCGATTCGCCAACGGCACCGCCCACCCGACGGAACTGCTCGGCACCGATCCGGTCGGCGACATCGCCTTGCTGCGCATCACCGGACTCAAAGAAGGTGTGAAGCTGCCCTTCGCGCCCTTCGCACCAGTGGAGGCCATGCGCGTCGGCGCAGAAGTCGTCGCCATCGGCAATCCCTTCGGCCTCGGTGATCTCGACGACACGCCGACTTTTACCGCCGGCGTGATGAGTGCGGCGCGCATCGTGCGTGGCGACTACACCGACGCGATCCAGGGCGATGCGCCGGTGAATCCCGGCAATTCTGGCGGTCCGCTGTTTGACCGCGCCGGCCAGTTGCTCGGTATCAACGGCCAGATCCGCACGGTTTCTGGTTTCCGCGTCAACAGCGGTATCGGTCTGGCGATCGCCAGCACGCAGTTGTCCGCCTTCATGCCGTTGCTCGAACAAGCGGAGGGCGGTTACGTCCACCACACCTTCCAGCCCAAGGGACTTGAACTCAAAGCCGAAGCCGCCGGCGTGATGGTGGTCAAACCCGGCGAAGCGCCGTTCTCGGCGGGCGATCAGCTGCTGACCATCGCTGGCCGCCCAGCGGTGTCGGTCGACACCGCGCGCGGATTGTTTGCCTCGCTGCCCTACCGACCGGATACGTTCATCGCGGTGACCGTGCGCCGGATGGGCCAGGACATCGCGCTGAAAGTCCCCGCCGCGCGTCAGACCATCCCTGGGCGGCCCTACCACGGCATTGAGATCGATGAACGTGGCGGGCGCATCCTCATCGATCACATCGACGACGACAGTCCGGCGCAGGACGCCAAGCTGGTGGTCGGCGAGCAGGTGTTGAAAGCGAATGGCCGCGAACTGAAGAAGAAGATCGATTGGCTGAAAGCGGTGGTCGCGCTGGAAATCGGTGACCGCTTGATGCTCGACCTCAGCGGAAAAGACGGTGCCATGCGCAGCGTCACGCTCCGCCTGCGTCCCAGGTGATGCCCGAACGTTCGGGAGGCGGTATGCCCACCCTCACTATTTTAGCTGGTGGCGAATCCACGCGCATGGGTCGCGACAAGGCGTTGCTTGATGACGGGCGTGGTCCATTGCTCGCGCGTCTGGCCGCACTTGGCCTGCACTGCGATCTGCCGGTGCAGATCGTCGGGCGCGCACGTCCAAACGACTGGCCGTTGCCGGAGGTCGACTTCCTGCCCGACGACGATCCCGGACAAGGCCCGCTCGGCGGCTTGGCCACGGCACTCGCGCGCACCGCGCCAGTGCTGCTGATCGCTTGCGACCTCGCTGCGCTCACGCCACGCGCGTTGACCTGGTTGGTGCAGACCGTCGCCAAACAACCGCTTCGTGATGGCGTGGTGACGGAGCGCGACGGCCTGATCGAACCGTTGTTCGCCTGCTATACCGCGCGTTGCCGAACGCAGGTAGAACAGCGTCTGGCCAGTGGCCAACGCGCGCTGCATCGCTTGATCGCCGATGGTGATTTCCGCCATGTCGCGCTGCCCACGCCGCTGTGGCCGGCACTGGCGAACGTCAACACGCCGGAAGAATGGCAAGCATGGCAACGCTTCGCGCACGGGTCGTGAACGACTCGGTGATCACCACCACAGCGCTCGTTGAACCCACGCTGCGCCCGTCACATAATAACAATCCTCCAGCAGTCATTCGCTTGAGGAATTGAAGGCCGGTCAAACCGCAGAGGGCGCAGTGGGCGCAGCGATGGGCGAGGCCATGGTCGCCGACTGTTCCGACCACGACACCTACATGCAGTTTCGATTTCCTCTGCATTCTCTGAGCGCTCTGCGGTCCATCTGCCTTTCCGTCTGTCGGCGTTTTGATTTTTTATTGGTGGAGGGTTGGTATGAGCGCACGCGGCGACGACGTCAGAGCGCTTCCAACCCGGTATTGTCGAATTCCAACGTCCGCACCTCGGCAGTAACGCTACGCGTGCGGTAGGACGCCAATACCGCGTTTGCGACCTCGCCCGCGCGAGCGCGTTGGCTGAAGCTCAGCACGGTGCTCCCGCTTCCTGACAGAATGGTGCCCATGGCACCAGCCTGGTGCGCCGCTGCGCGCGCCTCGATCAGCCCAGGGTTCACCGTCGCGCGGTACTGTTCGTGCCACGCGTCGTCGAACAGACCGGTGAGTTCGCTGATGCGCCCGGAGGCGAGCACCGCGGTGATCAGCGCACTGCGTTGCAGACTGCGCACCAGCTCCGCGCGTTCGACCTGCTGCGGCAAAATGCGGCGAGCCTCGCTGGTCTTGACCTCGAACGGTGGGATGGCGACCACTGCGACAAGGTCGCTCGGCACGGCGAAACGGCTCCAGCGCAGACCCTGCGGTGTCGCGGCGACGATGGTGAAGCCACCCATGCACGCAGCGGCGGCGTTGTCGGGATGGCCTTCCTCCGCCGCGGCGATCTCCAGCAGCTCTTGTTTTGCGAACGGTCGCCCAGCCAGTTGTTGGCACGCCGCCGCGACACCCAGGTAAATGGTCGAAGAACTACCCATGCCACGCGCCACCGGCACGTCGCCGCCGACGCGCACGGTGAAGCCGGGCAACGGCACGCTCCAACGTTTGGCGCAGGCATCACGCACGGTGGTGGCCATGCGCTGCAGACCGTCGTCCGGCGCACCGGGAGCGCTCACCATCGTCGTGGACGCTGGCTCGACGCTGATGGTATTGGCTGCCGCCAGGGCGATGCCCAGGCAGTCGAAGCCATGACCGAGATTGGTGGTCGAAGCAGGAACACGAAAGCGCAACATGGGCGGGGAGTGTGCGCCGCTGCCGGAGCTTACCAGTGTGGCCCGTTCCCAGGCCGCGATACCGGTGGCAACGTCGGATTCGCCATCGGAGTCGGATCATCCGCCGGGCTCGGCACCCCGGTCATGCGGTGTTGGTCGATTACGGGCAAGTCGGCGACGCGGCGATCGACCTCGGCCTCCTCCATCAATTCGACGCGGAAACGTTCCTCGGCGCTGCCCAGGCGGATGAGCAGCGGACCGCGCGTCAGATCGTAGGACTGCCGACCCTCCAACGCGACCTGGTCGATCATCGTGCCGGTGGAGGAGAGGTTCTCCGCGGTCAGCACACCTCCATGGGTGAGCAGTCGAAGGTGTTTGCGGCTGACCGCGCTGTTGAAGTGGTCGCGCAGGCGGCGTTCGATCTCGCTGAGCGCCAACCACGCACGGAAGCGCTGGAAGCTGATCTGGCATTCACGGCTGCGGCCCATCAGCAGGTCCGCTGCCGGACCGAGCTTGAAGACCTCGCCGGTGGCAAGGCCTGACAGTCCAATGATCACCGGGGTGACGGCCATGGTCATGACTCTACACAACAATTCCGTCCTGCATGCAACGCCAGACCAATGCGGTACGTACCGAGGATGACACTGGCGCAACCACCATCCCAGCTAGGGTGCCACCCGCTTATGAACGAGTTCCACCCGCCCGCCCAGATCCCCGCCGCCCCGCCCGCCCCGCGGTCCGCCGGCTGGTCGCTCCGCCGCATCGCCCGGGCGATCTCCAGCCCATGGGTGAACATCACCCTGCTGGTGATCGTGTTCCTGCACCAAGCGGTGGGTTCGGC
>Ga0105044_10012176_pt1 | contig 11694 bp, 9 predicted proteins | sample MAT01_FD_78092 | JGI IMG/M metagenome (GOLD analysis project Ga0105044, IMG submission 78092) | Freshwater microbial communities from Lake Fryxell liftoff mats and glacier meltwater in Antarctica - MAT-01 | ecosystem: Environmental > Aquatic > Freshwater > Ice > Liftoff microbial mat | place...
AGCCAGTAGAAAATGGCCGTCGTGTCCGTCGCTGCATCAGCCCGAAGGCCCGCCAAGACCAGCAATGCGGCAAGTCCGCGTGACACAGGTCGCCGAGCCGCGCCAGGGTCCGTCCCCGCAACGATGGCGCTGGCGTATTCCAGCAACATCGTCGCAACGATTGCAATAAGAAGCCCGTAGATCACCAGTGCGTCTTGCAGGTTGGACCCTCGGAACCGGTCACGCTGCCCGACCAGCCTCTGCCAGGCGAAAGCTGCGACCGACGCAATCACAAGCAATGCAAAAATGTCCTGAAGCAGGGCGATCCAGCTGTAGCCACCGATCGGACCCAGTGAAAAACCCGGGAAAAGTCGTGACCCGAAGGTTTGCAAGATGGCTGTGGACAAGACCAGAAACCCCAGCATCATCGAAAGATGGGCCAACCCCGAAACCGGTTTCTGCAAGAGCCGGCGATGCAGCCCGATAGCGGCCAAGGTGCCGGCCAACCGCTCAACCGGCCGATCACGGCGCTGCGCAGGGCGTGCCCGCGCAATTGCACGAAAGATCGGCCAGGCTCGCCACGCCGCCAAGGCCAGGGCGGCTATGGTCAGAAGCCAAAGTACCTGCGTCTCACCCATCAGTTCGGCACTCGGCGCGCCAGCCGGGTCAGTTCGGATACAAGCGCAAGGACGTCTGACACCGCGCCCAGATGTGCTGCCCCAAATATCGGTGCCAAGGGGTCGGTGTTGATGGCCACAATCAGGTCGGCGCGGGACATACCCTCAAGATGCTCCGGTGCCCCCGAAACGCCGAAGGCAAGGTATAGCTTGGGCGCGACCCGGGTACCGGATTTACCCACCTGCCGCGCCTTGGGCAGCCACCCCGCATCGATGACCGGGCGGCTCCCGGCAAGTTCGGCGCCAAGCGCTGCGGCCAGCGCTGCGAATTTCGGCATTTCGTCCGCGCTTCCGATGCCACGGCCGACGCAGAGGATACGCTCGGCGCGCGTCAGATCCACTGCGTCGCTATCGGGCGATTCGAGCGACTGAACGGCACTGCGCAGCCCGTCGAGTGCTTCGGTGACATCGGCCTGCTCTGTCGGGGGAATTCCGGGCAGACGTCCCGCAGCCTCGTCCCCGGCACCAGGCGAACATGACAGTATTGCCGCCCAAGGCACGGCAGCACGCAATACCAGCCGGCCGCCATACAGGCCAACCACGATCTCGATCCCTTCGTCCCCAGCCGTGACCGACCTGCACGGCGCCGCCAGCGCCAGTCCGAGCCGCGCCGAAAGCCATGGCCCAAGATCCATGCCTTGGCTGGTATGGGCGATCAGAATGACAGCCGCGCCCTGATTTGCCGCAATTGCGGCCAGCGCGCGCGCGTGTGCTTCGGGCGTGAACGCGACCAAAGCGGGGTGATCGGCCTCGATCAGGCGATCCGCCGCGCCAAGGCTCGCCCGCGCATCCGGTAAAAGCGGGCCAAGAACCACCGCCACCACCGAAAGTCCGCGCAAAGTCGCCAGTTGCCTCGCGACCGCCAGCAGTTCGAAGCCCTGAGCCGCGATTTCGCCACCGCGCGTTTCAAGATGAACCAAGATCATGTTGTCTCCTCAGGCGGGCCAAAGACCGCGCGCTGTCAGCAGGTCGCGCAGTTGCAAAGCCATTGCTTCGGGCGTGCCTTCGACCATCGCGGCCCTACCCTGCACGTCGCGCGGCGCGAGCGACAAGGGGCGGACTGTCGTGGACGGTGCAGTCTCGACCGAAGTCATCGCATCAATTTGCATCTTCATCGCAGCACCCATCCGCGACCCCGAAACATAGCGGATCGGCTGCGAGGCGGAATGGATGCCCAGCACCGCCGGCACCGAAAGCGAAAGCCATGCCGCGTGGCCACCGGCATATTCCTGTCGTGCCAGCACCTTGCCTTCTACGATCTCGACCCCGGCGACCGAGCCTGCCCAAGGCCAGTCCAGCAGCGCGGCCAGTCGACCTGTCAGGGGGCCTGTCGCATCGTCGGCCGCCTGTACGCCCACCAGCAAAAGATCAACGTCCAGTTTTCGCACAGCCTCGGCAAGGATCGGGGCGGCGGTAGCGGAGTCCGGCGCATACTGACCGTCCCAGGCGACCCTCACCGCCCGTGAAGCGCCGCGCGCGAGGGCCGTCCGCAGCATCCGGTCCGCACCCTCGACGCCAAGTGCCACGGCCACGACCTCGGCACCCGTCGCATCCGCCAGCAGTATCGCTTCTTCGGACGCCTGTTCATCGAATTCGTTGGCCTTGACGTCAGTCCACTCCATGTCCAGTGCAGTTCCGTCGTCGTTGAATGAAAGGTCATCGCCCGGGTGGGCTACCGGGCGCAGAATTACCGCAATACGCATTGCCATTACCCCCCGGCTTGGTACGGAGTGGGCCGGAACAGCGGCCCCCTGTCGATCACCGCCTGTAATGTGCCGTCGGTAGCATATGTCGGAATCGCGTCGGCATCAAATGTACGGTGCGTCTGGCCATAATAGCCGATGGCGGTCTGAACGGCTGAATCCTGGTAATAGGCGACGGCGGCCAGCATCCCCACAAGCATCAGCGCATCGGGGTCGCGCGCGTGCAGCGAGCGTGCGGCCACTTCTGCCTCGCCCTCCCGGCACCTATCCAATGCCCGCAGGAACGGTACCTTCAGGTCCGGGCGTAGCGAAATCAGGCGGTCGATCCTGGGTCCGTGAACGTGCGCCTCGCTGGCCGAGGGGCAGGTGCCCTCGCGCGGGATCAGCACATCGGCTATCCGCGCGAAGACCCCGCGCAGCTCATCGGTCAAGCCCGCGGGAGGTTTCGTGTCGGCCTGCATCAATGGGGCACCTTCTGATTTCGCCGTTCTGCGATGAGGTTCGTGACGCTGCGCAGCGCCACCGCAGCAATATGGCCCGTCGGGTTGACCGCAGAAGCCGTGACGAACACGCTTCCGTCATAAATGTAAAGGTTGGGCACGTCATGCGCCCGGCCAAACTGATCGACGACTGACAGCGCCGGATCGTTGCCCATCCGGCAGGTGCCCATCAGATGGCCCGTGGTTTGCATAGCGCCGCGCGTCTCGTGCAGGGCGCGATCAGATGGCAGATTCATCACTGTGGTGGCGCGGGCACCGGCTGCTTCGGCCGCCTGTTTCGCCCGCGCCAGGTGCCAGTCGGCCATGCGGCGTGTGTTGTCCGAAAAGTTGTAGGTAATGCGCACACCGGGCAGACCGTCGCTGTCAGTCCGGTCGTCGGCAAGCTCTACACGGTTCGCCGCGTCAGGCAAATCTTCCAGAAGGATGCCCCAGTCGAAGGAGCTGCCGAATTTCGACCGCCGGTTGGCGTGGAACGCGGCACCCCAGCTCTGGTCGAACGATCCGTCGCCCATGCCAAGCGTGCCAAGCGGGCCGCCGGTCGGCATGACATGCCATTTTGCCCCGCGCACAAAGCCGCGCGTCGCGTCGGTCTCGTAGAATTGCATCGACTGGATCGTCTGACCCGCCGGGCCCACCCAGCCTTCGAGATTCTCGTCGAAATGTGCGACCACCGTCACATAGGGGTGCAGCATAAGGTTCCGTCCGACCAGGCCCGAAGAATTGGCCAGTCCAGCCGGCTCGGCTGCCGTGGCAGAGTTCAGCAACAGTCGCGGCGTTCCCACAGCATTGGCGCACACGATCACGGTCTGCGCGCGCTGCATCCTTTCGCGCCCGTTGCGGTCGATCCAGGTCACGCCCGTGGCCAATCCGTCGGCGTTCACTTGGATCTGGCGCACACGGGCGCCGGTGATGAGCTTGAGCCCGGCCTTGAGCGCATCGGGAAGATGCGTCAGATCAAAGCTCGCCTTGGCGCCTTCCGGGCAGCCCGAGGTGCAGGTCCCACGCAGCGCACAGGCATTGCGGCCCCGCCATGGCTTGGACGGAATCGAATTCGGTGCAGGCCACCAGTGCCAGCCCAGCTTGTGCATCCCCCCGATCGCCTTGGCACCGATCCGGCCCACCGGAAGAGCAGGTAGGGGCGGCGCGTTGAGCCTGGGAAAGGCGGGATCGCCGCCCATGCCAGAGACGCCAACCTCGATATCCATCGCATCATAGAAGGGTTCCAAATCTTCATAAGTAAAGGGCCAGTCCGCAGCGACGCCGTCCAACGTGCGGACTTTGAAATCCGACGGCTTGAACCGCTGCCAATGCGCTCCGTACAGGATCGAGGAACCGCCCACCGCATTGTACAGGTGGATCGGCATGTCGGACCTGCCTGTGTCGATCGGATAATCGGCTTCAAGATCACGTACGTTGGGGTTGGGATGCCAGCGACGTTGCACCATCAGGTCATACTCGGGCTTGTCGCCCCAGAACTCGCCCGCGTCGACGCGCTCGCCCTGTTCCAGACAGACCACCCGCATCCCCGCTTCGCACAGATGCTTCGCCGCAATCAGTCCCGATACGCCAGCGCCGACGATGAGCACATCGGTCACCTCTTCTGTCTTTGCCATGCCCGCTCCCGATTGCTTCGTTTGGAATTTTCAGTTGCCTCGGCGCCGCTTGCTGAAACATCCACAGAGATGAACCAAGACGTAGCATGCAATTGCGACTACCACATCACTTTTCATATATAAAAGCAACTTGTCAATAGTAATGATTGCATACGCGGCATCCTCGACGGTCAACCGGCGATTTGGCTGAGGCCGCAAGGATGAGGCGTCTCATTCAGTTCGCGGCGCTGCTTTTTGATCGCTGCGATGACCGCCGAGCAGATAGCCCTTGAGGGTTAGGCCATTTTGGCCTTCGACATTTGCCCCGCTCTCGATTTTAGTCGGTCTCGGCGAAATCACACCATCCCTATCTGAACTACCCCGGCTTTGCCGGTATGTGCTTCAAAAGTTCGCGCGGAATGCTTTCTCTTTTTTCACGCCAGTGAGACCCGGAGGTCGGCAAGGGCTTCAATCTGGTCGCGGACATGGATATCCAGCACCCTTTGCAGGATCGCGGCCTCGATGATCACCGGTTTTCCGGATTGCTTTTCCACCTCAGCCGCGATTTCGGCAGCCATCAATGCCGCCACGCGAGCGGGCCAGGTGACCCAGACATCGCGCCCCTGCCGCGCCAGGCGAAACACCAGCGCTTCCGCCCGGGCACGATCCACCAGCGTGCCCTTCTTCTTCTGGATCGCCAACTGGCGTTCCTGCGCCTGGTAGACGGTCAATGCGGTGCGGGCTTTGAGATAGCTGTCCGTCCCACCGGTGCTATTTACCAATATGGCGCCATCGCCACCAATTGAGCGGCGCTGCTGATCGGGATCGGTCATTTCCGCCCGGCGCATGTCAGATGCTGATGCGTTAATCGAACCGTCAGCATAAAACACCAGCCTGCCGCTGCGCTTGGCGTTCTGGACTGCCCCTCGCGAGATGCCAGAATGGTTGGAATATTCCCGCTCGCTCATGCCGTTCATCATTCTCTCCATGTGTAATCAAAGCAATGATATTGCTTGTTATTTCGTTGATCAATATCTGTGTCAGAGCAATGCTGCCTGCAGGCGCGATGCAGTCTGCGACGCGGAACATCAAGGAAGCTGGCATGACCACCCGCAGCACCTCTGACAATGCCAAAGCCCTCGACGCCTTCGTTTCCGCCAAGTTCGAAGTCGACATGATGCTCGATCGGCTGAAATCGCTGAGCGCAGATCACTTCGATATCCACCCGGACGAGATCAGTTGGGGCCACGTCGGCACGCTGAACCATTATGCCTGCCTGCTGCGCCAGATCACCGACAGTGCATTCAAAGAAGGCGAACACGCCGCATAGCTCGGGCAGGTTCCTCGCAAGCCCCCATCTGGGGGTTTGGTTGCGTAGGAGGCGACGCATCCCGTGTTGCCAAGTCCGGAGCCAGATATGCCGAAGTTCACCGTGATGTTGATCGAAACCCTCACGCACCGCGTGGTTATTGAAGCGGCCACTGAGGCTGCAGCCATGCGCGCCGCTGAAATCTTCCTGACCGAAACTGATCACAATGATGACTATCTCTTTGTGGCAAGTGGCTATCAGGCCAGCCATACGGAAACTGCCGCAGTTGATACCCAATGCAATGTGAAAGACGAGGCGTGACATGCCGATGGACCCTGCCCAGCGCCATCAGGCCGAACAGGTTGCCGTCACTGCCGCGTGGGAGGCCGAACGCCTCGGCGCGTAGGATGACGCCATCGCACTGCTGCGTGAGATCGCCGATCTAAAAACTGGCGATGGCGATGTCATCCTTCGGGCCGACACGAACGGGCGCAACGATCCGCTCTCGCCCATCGTGGCCTTCCCTGCCGACCACGATCAGAGGAGGAACCAGCCATGACCAACCTCACCGAAACCCAGACCAACATCCTGACCGCCGGTGCCCAGCGCCCGAGCAACTTCGCCATGCCGCTGCCGAAGGGTCTGCATGGTGCTGCGGCGAAGATGGCCGTCACCAAGATGGCCGAACGCGACCTGCTGGAAGAAGTGGACGCCAATATCCGCAAAGGTGAGCCGCTCTGGCGTGAAACCGCGATGGTTGTGGCACAACGTTGAAGGTGACCGGCGCTGGGCTTTTTGCCATGGATATTCATCCGGTTGTGATACAGACCGTGACCGCCATCCGGGAACGCGTGGCCAGAGCGCCGGAAGGGAAGCCGCCAACCCTGCGAAACCGGCACGAAGCAGGCGATGCTGATCGCCATGCTTCAAGCTCCGGAAGGCGCCAGCATGGAGACCATCATCGCCGCGACTGGCTGGCAGGCCCAAAGTGCGCGCGGCTTTATATCGGGGGGGTTGGGCAAGAAGCCAGGTCTGACCATTACGTCGGAAAAGGAAGCAGGCAGAGGGCGGGTGTATCGGCTCAACCGGGCGGCAACCTGATGCCAAGTTTCATGATCATGATCATGATCACCTTAGCCGAAACCGATAGCAGAGCCACCACCGTGGATCTGGACAGCCAACGTTCATCATGCTGGTCGTGGTGTTGGGGAGCTGCCCGACCCAGCTGCATGGCCTTAAGATCATAGGAGTGCCACCACCCAGTCAAGGGGACCAGGTCCCGATCCCGTAGGGCGTAAGTGGCAGACCCGTGCCGGAGAAGTTCCCGCTTTTGAGACCGCCCGGTGGCCTGGCTTTGGCTGGGTGGATTTGACCAAGTGGATTTAGCAAACTGGATTTGGTGGATTTGGCAAAAGAATCCAGCACGGTGAAATCGTGATTTTATAAAGCATTGATATTTAATCGTTTATTCGACTGGCTTCCACAAAGTGGATTCCGCCTGGATTCCCCGGTGAAAATGCCTGTCGCTAGCGAAACGCTGCGCTGCGCCCCCCCGCATACGTTTGGGGCCAGGGAGGAACCATGCGAGGGGGGACTGCTCAAACGAAAGCGCCCGCAGTTAATCTCACTTCTCATAGTAAATGGCATCGAGCATCGCAGCGCGGCCATCCCAAAGTTCGGCGTATTCCCCAGTCGGACGTGGCGCATTGTACCACGGTGATATCCGAATGGGTTCAATGACACGATCCCAATAATTTTCCAGATCGAGTGTAGTCTTTGGGAATGCAAGACCGTCAGAAAGTCCTGCCATGTTCGGTTTACTGATACAGACGAATGTATCCGGCCGTTTCATTGCCAGCAGCCTCGTAGCAGTTGGCACGCCGCCAATCCTGCTGGAGTTGGTAAATGCTTGCAAGAAGTTGCGACAGAAATCCTCAAATTGTGCTTTACTGACGTCGCCGTACCTCGGTATGCAATCAACTGCCCGAGTTAGGAACGCGTCTTGTTCAGAGATGCGATTGGCGAAATCTCCCATTCCTTTCATCGAGCCAAACCAACCCCAGTCATGGCCATCAAGTCCTGCGTCGAGCTTCTGCTTTGAGCCAATCACGCCTGCCAATGCCTTCCACTGGCTGCTTGAAAGCTCTGCGAACGACTTCACACTGGCAAACATTATTTGGCATTCGCGAAGAAGGCTCAGGCGCGCATCCAAATTATGGTGAGGGCTGGCCTTTACAGCATTGATGTATTCATCCCAGCGCATTTTGACCAATGGCGAGTTCAACTGAGCCGCAGGAAGGCCCGGGCCTGGCAGGATCGGATTTCTGGGCTTCTGCAGCGTTCTGGCTGCGTCGAATTGTAGTCTATAGCTTTCGGCTAGATTTTTACAGACGGCTTTGCGGAGGCCAGCGTAGCTTTCGAGGCAATCGCGCGTCTGACTAAAAAATGGGGCGTTCCATGACCCTTTTATGTGGACGCTCGCCTCCCAGTTCTTATCCATTCCTCCAGCCGTGAAGTTGGAGCTTCCAATGATCGCTTCGGCGACATCTCCGGTCCGAAAATAGTATAGCTTTGGGTGAAATGTCTTGTTGCCGCCATCAGCCACAAAGGCATTCTTGACCCCAATCAGGCGATCAATGAGGTCAGGGTCTGTTTGACAGAATGCCAAACCAAAAGTTACGGAAGAGAACTTGTTTTTATTGCGCAGCAAGCAATCAGAAAGATAACCGTTGTAGCCCCACGCCACCGCAACGTGTATTTCAGAATGATCCTCAATAAGTTGCTCTAGACGTTTTGCGACGGCCTTTGCATTCAAAAGTTTAACACTCATTCAAGAATTTCCCCAATGACCATATTTAAATGATGGAAATATCAGAAAGCATCGCTTCTGCTTGCGCCAGCACGCCCCGAACAGCGGCGTCCTCCAGGTCGGGCGGGTAGCCGTACTTTCTCAGTATGCGTTTGACGAGAACCCGCAAGCGTGCCCGCGCACTATCGCGGTGGGCCCAGTCGATGCTGATGTTGGCTTTGAGACCTTTCAGCAGCTCATGTGCGATGATCTTCAACTGGTCATTACCAAGGATGTCGACCGCGCTCTGATTGTCAGCCAAGGCATCGTAGAAGGCGACTTCTTCGGGCGTCAGCCCGGTTTCTTCGCCCCGGTTCCTAACCTCGCGCAATTCCTTCGCCAGCGCGATCAGCTCGTGCAGCACCTCGACCGTGCTGATGGCGTTGGTGTGATAGCGCGAAATCGCTTCTTCCAACCGTTCTGAAAATTTCCGCGTCTCGATGACGTTCGACCGGCTGCGGGATCTGATCTCGTCATTAAGAAGTTTTATCAACCCCTCCAAGGCGAGGTTTTTCTTCTCCATCTGCCCGATTTCGGCAAGGAACTCATCCGACAGGATCGAAATGTCAGGTGACGATAACCCCGCCGCCGACAGGATATCGACGATTTCGGTGGAAGCGACTGCCCCATTTACAATTTGGCGGATGGCCAGATCGCGGTCGGCAGCAGAGCGTCCAGATGTATCAGCTGCTTTGACCATTGCCGCTCGCACGGTCTGGAAGAAGCCGACTTCGTCGCGAACTTCGCGGGCGGTATCGCTGGCCGAACTGAGGGCAAAGGCCTTCGACAGCGCCAGCACAGCGTCCTGATACCGACGATGTGCGGCCTTCTTGGTTTCCTTGTCGGTTTCCCGCTGTGCCGCCTCATCCTGTCGCGCCAAAATCCAGTCCAATGCTTCCGCCAAAGCCACAAGGCGCTGGTGAGGAGTTCCGGCCAAGCCGCGCGAATAATTTAAGCCGTGGAACATGGCGCGCACCACATCCAACCGTTCCAGAAGTGCCGCGACGGCCTCTGCCTCGTCGATCCCAGCTTGTTCCTGGTCCGACTTTGAATACTGGCCAAGCGCGGATTTCAGGTTCTGCGCGATGCCGATGTAATCGACGATCAGGCCTGCAGGTTTGTCGCTGAACACCCTGTTCACCCGCGCGATGGCCTGCATCAGCCCGTGCCCGCGCATCGGCTTGTCGATATACATTGTGTGCATTGAAGGCGCATCAAAGCCGGTCAGCCACATGTCCCGCACGATCACCAGCTTAAGGGGATCTTTCGGATCTTTCGCGCGCTTGGCCAGCAGATCACGCCTCGCTTTGCCGCCGATGTGGGGCTGCCACGCTTCGGGATCCGAGGCCGACCCCGTCATCACGATCTTGATAAGCCCGCCCGCATCATCATCCAAATGCCATTCCGGCCGAAGGGCCACCATCTGACTGTAGAGATCTACGCAGATGCGACGGCTCATGCAGACGACCATGGCCTTGCCGTCCATCGCCTGCACGCGGGCCTCGAAATGCGCGACCAGATCCTCGGCAACCATGTTCAGCCGTTTCTCGGAGCCGACAAGTGCTTCCACGGTGGACCATTTGCGCTTCAGCCGCTCCTGCTCGCTGACGGCCTCATCCTCGGTCAGCTCTTCGATTTCGGCGTCAATCTTGGGTTTTTCTTCGTCGGGCAGTTCGATCCGGGCGAGACGGCTTTCGTAGTAAATCGGCACCGTCGCCCCATCCTCGACGGCGCGGCTGATGTCGTAGACGTCGATGTAGTGCCCGAACACAGCAGGGGTGTTCACGTCGTCCTGTTCGATCGGTGTTCCGGTAAAGCCGATGAAGGAGGCGTTGGGCAGCGCATCGCGCAGATGCTTGGCGAAACCATACGCAATGACCCCGGTCTTCTCTATGCGGGCCTTGAACCCATACTGGCTGCGATGTGCCTCGTCTGCGATCACGACCACGTTGCGCCGATCGGTCGGCATCGGATAAGCCTCGCCCTTCTCGGGGGCGAATTTCTGGATCGTGGTGAAAATGACCCCACCTGAGGCTCGTGCCAGCGCCTTTTGCAGATCCTCGCGGCTGTTGGCCTGGATCGGGGTCTGGCGGATCAGGTCGCGGCACATCGAGAAGGTCGCGAACAGCTGATCGTCCAAATCGTTGCGGTCGGTGATCACAACGATGGTCGGGTTTTCCATCGCGGGTTCGCGCACCAGCTGACCGGCATAGAACGCCATCAGCAGGCTTTTGCCCGAGCCTTGCGTGTGCCAGATCACACCCGCCTTGCGATCACCCTCAGACCGGCTGGCCTCAACCGTGCTAATGACCGCTCGTTTGACTGCATGGAACTGGTGATAGCCCGCAATGATCTTGGCGATGCCGCCGGGGGTATCGCCAAAGACCGTGAAATCACGTAGCAACGATAGTAGCCGTGGGCGGGCGAACACCCCCTCGATCAGCACCGACATTTCTGGCGCGCCCTTCGGCGCCACATTTACGCCATCTGTCGTGCGCCAAGGCATGAAGCGTTCGAGATCAGCGGTCAGCGAGCCTATGCGCGCCTGAATGCCGTCGGTCGTGACGAGCACCGCGTTGGCGCGAAACAGCGAGCCGATCTGCGCCTTGTAGGTCTGCAACTGGTTGAAGGCCGCGCCCAGCGTTGCCGTTTCCGAGCCGGGCTTCTTCACCTCGATCACGCCGACCGGCAGACCGTTCAGGAATACCACCACATCCGGGCGGCGGTTGTGGCCGTTCTCGATCACCGTGAACTGCGCGATGGCGACCCGGTCGTTCTGCTGGTCCTCCGGGTCGATCAGGCGCACGGCATCGCCCCGAATTGTGCCGTCCTCAGCGCGGTATTCCACCGGCACGCCCTGAACCATGGCGCGGTGCAGGCGGCGGTTTTCTTCGATCAGCGAGGGGCGCTCGACCGCCAGCAGCTTGCGCAAGGCATCCTCGCGGGCGTCTTCGGGGATCTGCGGGTTTAGCCGGGCGATGGCCGCGCGCAACCGGTTGGGCAGGAACGTGTCTGCATAGGCGTCGCGTTCAGGGATGCTGCCATCGGGGCCAGATACGGCGTCATTGATGCAGGCATAGCCCAGC
>Ga0105044_10012177_pt1 | contig 11694 bp, 10 predicted proteins | sample MAT01_FD_78092 | JGI IMG/M metagenome (GOLD analysis project Ga0105044, IMG submission 78092) | Freshwater microbial communities from Lake Fryxell liftoff mats and glacier meltwater in Antarctica - MAT-01 | ecosystem: Environmental > Aquatic > Freshwater > Ice > Liftoff microbial mat | place...
GGGGTTCGATTTCGATCTCGTGGAGTTCCCCGAAAAGTTCGCGCCGCTCGCAACGCAGCACGGCATGCGCTGGCGGCTCGAACGATCCGACCGACCGCACCGGCTCGCACTCTTCGTGTCGAAATACGATCACTGCCTCGCGGATTTGCTGTATCGGCATCAGAGCGGCGAACTCGCGTGCGAAATTCCGCTCGTCATCGCGAACCACCCGGACGCGGAACGGTGGGCGACGTTTCACAAGATACCATTCCACATGATCCCCGTCGAACCCGGCAAGAAGGCCGAGGCTGAAGCGACACAACTCGCACTCTTGCGCGAAAACCAGATCGATCTGATCGTGCTCGCACGCTACATGCAAGTTCTATCGCCGCAGTTCGTCGAGCAATATCCGCTGCGCGTGATTAACGTGCATCACTCGTTTTTGCCTGCCTTTAGTGGTGCAAAACCGTACCACCGCGCCTTCGAGCGAGGCGTCAAACTCATCGGCGCGACGAGCCATTACGTGACCGAGGAACTCGACGAAGGGCCGATCATCGAACAAAACGTCGTGCGGATTTCGCACCGCGACACACTCGACGACTTGCTCGAAAAAGGCCGCGACATGGAAAAAGTCGTGCTGTCGCGTGCGGTGAGATGGCACATCGATCACCGCATCCTCGTCTACGATCGCAAGACCGTCGTCTTCGACTGACAACGGGCTGTCGCAGTCACTCGCACTTGCCCTCAATTGGCGAAATCGCGTACACGTACAGCCTGTGTTCGCGTTCGTTTGTCGGGGGGTGGAATCATGTCGAGAATCGTGCCCGCTTTGTTCATATTGCTTTCGACCGTGGGCTGCGATGGTCTGACCTATTCGCGGCCCGAACGGCCACAGGAACCGCAACGCGAATACGGCACGCAGTTCGATTCCGCGATGTGTGGCACAATCACCGGCACGGTGTCGTGGGTCGGCGATATGCCGATCGTGAAGCCCGTCACGTTCGCAAAACTCGGCACGAAAGGTCTGCAAACCGTCCAACTTCCCAACCCCAATCGGCCGATAGTCGATGTCCCCAGCCGTGGCGTCGGCTCGGCGGTGGTCTACTTGAAGGGCATTGATGTTTCGCGCGCGAAGCCGTGGAGCGCAAGTAATGTTGGCGTGGAACTCGACGATGAGCGAATCGCCTTCCGTGACGGCGCGCGATATGGCTTCATACCAGTGGGCGGAATGGTCGCATTCACTTCGACACGTTCTACGATCAGCGGGATTCGCGCTCGCGGGGCCGCATTTTTTACGCAGATGTTCCCGAACGATTCCTCGACCGTTACGCGAACGTTTTCATCGCCGGGCCGCGTGGAACTCACGAGTGCATCGGGCCAATATTGGGCAACGGCAGATCTTTTCGTCGTGGAGCACCCGTACTACGCGACCACGAATGCCACGGGTCAATTCGAGCTGCGCGACGTACCGATCGGAAAATACACACTCCATTGCTGGCACCCAAACGGGAACATTGCCAAACAAGAACGCGACCCCGAAACCGGCTCCGTTACTCGACAAAAATACGCCGCCGCCGGGGAACAATCGCAGTCCGTCACAGTCGAGAACACACTGGCAACCGTTCAATTTACGCTTAAAAACGAGCAATTTCCGGTGAAGTGACACCCAAAGCGATCCGTTTTGAAACTGTGCGTCACTCAAAATGGGAACTCCCCACGGACGTTCGTCCGTGGGCTTTGTATTCCGAGAGATTATTTCGTGACTTTTTCGAGCGGTTGCACGAACTTGACCCTCAACCCGAGGCGGATTTTCTGGCCGTTGCCGCGGACGACGAGTTCGATGCGGTCGAACGCTTCGAGGATGTCGGCCAGCGATTGGAGTTCCTTCTGAAGATCGTCAACCGGCCGCGATTGCACTTCCGATAGCCATTGAACGACCGGCGTCTGATGCGTCTTGAGGTACGCGCGAATGGCGGTGGCCGATACCCGCACGAGAGGCACCTCAGCGGTGGCCTTCTCGCGCTTCGACGGTGCGACAAACGACCTCACAACCGCAGGGGAACTTCCGAAAAGGAGATAGCCATCCTTCATGCTGTAAGCCGGTTCCACGCCAGGCGGGAACCGCTTCGGGTTCGCGAACGATTTCACGTTCCAACCGCTGGTGTTGTCGTCGATTTGCTCGATGGCGTCGTCGTTTTTGCGGTTGTACTCGAACTGTGCGAACTGTGCGTAAAAGTCGACCGCTTTCTTCACGGCAACGGGCACCGCAGGGTCGGTGGCATCGACTTGCACCGCCATCGTGATCGCGGGGAGAAAGCCTTTATTCGGCTTGGCCACCCAGATCGCGATGTCCGGGCCGATACCGGATAACACTGCGGGGAGTTTCTCTTTCCCGATGATCGCACCGAGCGATTTGTCGATCTCCTTGCGTACCGATAATTTGTCCGCTTCTGGTGAAAACGACAACATCAGGTTCACGATCTGATTCGCCGTGGCATGGCCCGTGATCGCGAACATTGCATCGTCCGGGATCGACTGCCAAAGCGCGGAACGGGCAGGGGCGGCCTCGAAAGCGTTCTTCCAATCGGGGGGCATCGCGTCGGCGCGGTACGTGGCGGCGATGCCAATTTCGAGATCGCTATGCACATCGAGATAAATCGCGAACTGATCGACCGCCGACCACAATTTGCGAACTTGTTCCCTTGCCGCCCGATCTTTCGGCTCTTCGGCCGCGTTAGCATGAGCGAGAATCTCCGCATCGAGCCGACGCGGGTTCACCCAACAGACGAGGAACGCATCCGCGACGCCCAGATCCGCAATCGCCTTGGCGATGCGTGGCACGTTGTCCGCCGGCGCGAGTTGCTGATCGATGACAGCCGTGATCGCGGATTCTTGTGCCGCGAACACGAATAGGCCACCATCGAGGATGTAATACTCGGATTTGCCGTTCGATTTGACGCGACGCTGATACGTCCGTTCGCGGTGCGTTCGTTCGACCACCTCAGTCAGTTCGCCGCCATCTTTCTGGGCGGCGTTGAACTTTTCGATGAGTTTGCGAAGCGTTTCCGGGTTGCGTGCCTTCAGCAGAATCGATCCGCTTTCCGCTTCCGGTTTGCCCAGCGGCCCCGGTTGATAAGCGAGAACGATCGCATCGCCGAGGAGTTCGTCGCGCAGGTCGGCAGTGCTAATTCCGAGGATTGTGGTAAGGATTTTCTCGGTATCGCGAATCTTCTGAATATCGCCCGATGCGTTCACTAACGGTGCGAATTTCTCGGCCACCCACGTGGAAAAGGGCGATTCGCCGATCGCTTTGGCGCGATCGCGCAGTCCTTGCACCACCAGGCAGACCGCCGTATCGGGCGGTACGATTTTTAGTAAATCATCGCGTGCTGGATTCGCGGCGCGGGCCATCGGTAGGCAGGCCAACGCGACGAGAACGAGGGTAGCGTATTGGGTAACTCGCATGGGCGATCCGCATTGGGGTTACGACTTCATTTTGCCGGACGCAGTCAAACCGGCGACATCGCGTACAAACAGATTAAACGCACGTTTCGTAGTGTTCGCGATCGGCTCGATGCCATCTTTCGCGGCACTCGGCAGGTTCGCCAAAGTGGAGCTTTCCGTGCGTTCGGCAGGCACGACCGCATCGCGGCTGGCGATCCAGTTGACAGCCGGGGCCAACGATTGATCGGTCGCCTTCCGTGTGATCGAAACGAACGCCGAACCCGCTTCCGCGAACGACTGCTCGATTTTCACCGGCTTCACGGTGGATTTCAATTCCGGTACTTGCACGATCTCGTTCGGTTTCGTCGCCCACGGTTTCATTGCCACCACGGCAACCAACACCGAGGCCGCCATTGCCATTGCGCCACTTCGCACCATCCAGCGAGTCCGCCGACGTTGCCGGAAGTCGCGATCTGCCGCACGCACGACACGCTCCGTAAACAACATCGAAGGCTTCAGCGTTGGCAACGAGAATTGTTCGACGATGGCAACCATCTCGCGGCACGTGGCACATTCGGCCAAGTGCGAATCGTCGGCTAATGTCCCGGCCGCCGATTCGCGATCCAGTACACGGGTCACCAGCACGGCGATGCGTTCGCATTCGGCGAAGTTCGAGTTTGGGTCGTTCATAGTTTCACGGTGCTTTCGCGCGGGTCGGTTCGGGCGGGACGAAGCCCCTGCGTTTCAGGCGGTCCAGAAGCTCGGCACGCGCCCGATGCAGCCACGTTTTGATCGTGCCAACGGGCCGGTCGATGACTTCGGAAATTTCCTCGTAACTCTGACCGCGTTCGTGGAACAGTACGAACACTTCGCGGTAATCGGGTCGTAGTTCCTCGACGGCCGCACGAATCTCGACCGTCAATTCGTTGCCATCGGTGTCGGGCACGGATGCTGCGGATTCTTGCAAATAATCGACCAGTTCCGGCAGTTTGCTCCGCTTTGAGAGTGCCGTGCGACAGCGATTCACCGCAATTGTCAGTACCCAAGGTCGCAGTGGACGCTCGCGATCCCAGCGATGCAAACTGCGGAAAACCCTGAGAAACACCTCTTGCGAGACATCTTCCGCATCGTGGGCGTTGCGTAACATTCGCACGCTAACACCGAAAACATCGTCCTGGAATCGCTGCACGAGTTCTCGCATCGCGCCGACTTCGCCACTGGCACAACGACGGACAAGCTCGGTGTCGGCAACGTCGGCCACGGGAACCCTCGTCGAGAGATACCTGCCACAGCGGGGAAAGGTTTCGCGAACGGCTATTCGCCAAAATGAGTAAAGGGTTTGACCGTCACTTGGTTTTTTCGGACGCTTCACGCAGCAGATCGACGACTTCTTCCACCGTAGTCTCTTCGAGCCGTTTGCCGCGTTTTTCCAAACTCTCGCTGAAGCGAATCGCGGTCTCTTGCATTCGTTCGTGCGTCTCGCGCGACCCGCCGAGGAGCACCATCTCTGTTGTGCGTGTCACCCGCTTCTCACCATTGGCATCGTCCAGCCCAACGCCGAGAATCCCTCCAACCGTCTTCGCTGCCCGCGTATGCGGTTTCTTCGCCATCGATCGGCTCCCGTAAGGTGTGAATATGATTGTAGCGGTAAAGTTCTTACAAAATCGACGTAACGATACGAAATGGCATCACACCAACAAATTACGTCCGATTTGCACGGCGTGGGTCGATTACGACTTTGCGCTTTGTTGGTACCATTCGAGCGTACGGCGTAATCCTTCGTGAAACGCGACGCTTGGGCTGTAGGCGAGTCCTTCGCGGATCCGAGCGATTTTCGCGCGGGAAAATCGCACATCGCCCAATCGGGCCGGGGCGAATGTCGGCTTCACGTTTGTGCCGAGTAGTGAATTCAACGAATCGATCAGGTCGAGCACGGAGATACTCCCCCCCACACCGACGTTAAAGACCTTGCCGGACACTCCCAGGGCGTCGCCCGCTTTCACAACGGCTTGCACGGCGTCGGCCACGTAGGTGAAGTCGCGCGATTGGCCGCCGTCGCCGTGAACGACTGGCACGCGGCCCGATGTCATCAGGCCGACGAAAATCGCGATCACGCCCGAATACGGGCTATCCGCGCGCTGGCGTGGTCCAAAGATATTGAAGAAGCGCAGGCGTACGGTTTCGATGCCGTAAGTGGCCGCAAACGCTTGAAGGTACAGTTCGCCCGTGAGTTTTGCGGCGGCATACGGCGACAGTGCGCAAAGTGGCGTATCTTCATCCTGGCCGTCGGGGTCCGATGCCGAACCGTAGGCGCTCGAACTGGCGGCGTACACGATACGGCGCACACCGGCTTTCCGCGCGGCTACCAGTACGTTCAACGTTCCTGTCGCACAGACCGCATGGCAACCGAGCGGGTCTTCGATGCTCTTCGCCACCGATGCCATCGCACCGAGGTGATAAACGACACTCGCACCTGCCAATGCTCGTTCGACATCGTCCAGATCGGTCAACGAGCCACGAATTATCTCTGGCTTAGGCGAGAGATGCGCGAGGTTTTCTTCCAGCCCCGTGTCGAAGTTATCGAGCACGCGAACCCGTCGGCCCATTCGCGTCAGTTCTTCGACAACATGCGAGCCAATGAAGCCAGCCCCGCCTGTTACAACATACAAATCGGACATCGACAAAATACTCCAACAAACAGAGAAATCTCCCACCCGTTGCAACTTAGCACCGTAATGGTACCGTTGCGACGAGGTGAGAGATTTCCGCCAGAGAGCGAGGAAGTTATTTCACTTGAACGACGGGTAGTTGTGGAATCGCGAGCGTGCTGGGTGGCACAATCCGATTACCGTTCGCGACGGGAATGCTGATCGGCATGGTCGGTTTCAGCACGGGAATCGCAATGACGTTCGTGACGGGATCGACTTTCGGAATCAGTATTGCGGGCGGTGGAGCGAGCAAAGTGTTCTTTTCGGTCGTCTTTTTATCGTCCTTCTTTTCACCGTTACCGTTCTTGTCGTCGGGCTTTTTGTCATCTTTCTTTTCGCCGTTGCCGTTCTTGTCGGCGTCTGTTGGTAGTGGTGCCTCTTCTGGTGCGGCACTCGTTGCACGGGTTGGGGCGGCTTCGTGAGGTTCGCCGCAGGCATCGGCCCAGGATCGCCACTGCGTTTTGTGGAATCCGAAACAGGGGCCACACGGCGAGATCGTTGGCCCGGTGAACTGCTTGATGTAGCGGTTTTCGAGTACGGGATAGATTTTCGGCGGCACAGACTTCGTTTTGTGGCCGAACAGCTTGGGGATTTCGTCTGCGATTACAGGAGTCGAACTCACTGCCATTACCGCGAGGGTCGCAACAGCGACGCGATGAAGAGTCAACAACGGACGCATTGGGGAATCCTTTCCGAAAGTAGTAATTGCAGAGGGAAACTCCGCACGTCTTCGTTAACGTCGAGCGCGACCACCACCGCCGACCGCGTTGCCGAGATTTTGGCTGGGGCCTTGACCGATGTTGCCACCGCCGATGCCACTCATGCCCATGCCGCCACTGCGGCCGCCACTCGAAGCGCCGGCACGACCGCCGCCACCAGGCGAAAGCGTATTGAAGTAGTGCGAATAGAAGCCGAACGATGCGCCGCTGCCAGTGATTGGGCCAACGGTGTTATCGCCGTTGCCGTTACCGTTACTCAGACCCTGAATCGACTGATTTTGCATCGAAAGCTGCTGTTGCAGCATTCCCGATTGCTGTTGAAGTTGCTGTTGCGGGCGGATGATGCCGTAGTAATTCGTAACGGCGTTGCCGCCACCGCCATTGTTGCGAAGCAGGTTGAGATACGGGCTGAAACTCGGCGAGCGTGTCGGGCCGACGCCCGGTTGCGGCTGCGCATTCGCGATTTGAAACGACGACAAGCTGAGAAACGCCACCATTGCGAGTGTGGTAATTCCTAAATGTCGCATAATTGTGCTCCTTCGAGTTCGATGCGCCGATGTTGCTATCAGCCTTTAAGCTAACGCAAACATCGTGCCCGTCAACTGGGCCATTCCTGGCCGTGTGACTAAAGAAAACAATCGACGGCGGGCAACCACCTGATGGAGTCGCCCGCCGTCGTTATTGCCGCAAACTTAATGTTGCGGAGGTTGTCTTCGTTATTACCGTCAGATTACCGTCCGATCCCCGCGCCCAAGCCGAAGTTTTGGCCGGTCACCGTCTGGATGGTCGAGGCACCGAGTAGCGTGAACCCGAAGGCTCGCTCGGCGGGTGCCAACACGCGTCCGAAGTAGGTGTCGAACTTGGTGAGCGGTTGTGACATCACGAACACGCGGTCGCCGGGGAGCACCTGATAGTTCGTTCGCGTTTGGCCGCGGCGAGTGATGCCTTTCCAATCGACGGGCAGTATCTGATCTTGCGTCCCAGCGGGTGCGGGGCGTGCGACCCAGATCTTCTTCGACGATACCGCTGAGAGGCCGCCGATCTGGGCGATGGCATCGAGTACCATTTCGTTGCCGGTGCAGGGCAACCGGGCGACTTGCTCGCCGCTGCCTGCGAAGTCCGTAATAACGTAGTACCACTTGCTGTTGAACGCGAAGACATCGATGCTGATTTCAGGCTTGAACAGGTAACGCGACAGGTGCTGTTCGATCGCCGCTTTTGCTTGATTGAGGCTCATACCGGCGACGTACACGCTGCCGTAGATGCCCATGCCAACGGTGCCATCGGGCCGCACGAGGTGCTGACCGGAGATTTGCTGGCCGCCACGCGATTGCGCGAGCGAAACCGACACTGAAATGTCCTTGACCAGTTTCAGCAAGTGGGTTGTTAGGCGTTTTTCAATTTCCGGAGTCGTTAAATCGACCACTTTAAACGTTCCACCGTAGGCGATTCCTAAATTGACGGTACCGTCCGGCTCGACGGGATACAGCCCCTTTATGGGATCGTCCGGCAGTGCGTTTGGGCTATTCAAGAACAAGACATCCAGCGGCTGCACACGGTAGGGCGGCAGTGGAATGACGCGGATGGCGTCAATCAAAAGGATGTCTGGCGATTCAACGGTATAAGTCGGAAGCGAAACCTTGTTCAGTTCCTTGGGCAACTGAAGATCGGGAATTGGCTCGACATACGTTTGACCCGAATGGCATCCGACGCCGGCCAACCCAATGACGACCCCGAGAGCGGCGAACAACAAACGAGTCGCGATGCGGGCGCGGAACATGCCAGTTCCTCCTAAACCGTGACGAAAGCGAGAAAATTTGCCAGGTTCTGCCGCAGCGATACCGCTTCGACGCCATTGAACCCAACTAACCTATTCCATCGTCATTTCCGGCTAACCGGTACAACGAAACTTCCCAACTCTGTCAGTACTGCCGGAAACTACTAAAATACCTGTGTGATCGATTCGAAAGGAAATACGTGACGATCCGAATGATAGGCCATAAATCGTAAACTATGACTAACGAGCGCACCTGTTTACAACTGTTTCGTAAAGTTGACAAAATAGATTGAAGTCGAAGTCACGGTACTAAAACGCGGACTGTGGTAAAAACTTTCTGAGAATCGTTTACCAAAGGCAATACGGTGAACTAGATTTTCGCGTAAGGACTTTGGCAATGGTTTTCACTTGCGCTGCCCAGGTTGGTTCGTGCGGCATAGAAGATGCGTTGACGGGATTATCTGCAATGTCGTTACGACCGATTCACTCGAATGGCTCGTCGACTCGCGCGGATCCCCGCTACCCGTCACGGAATGTTTGAAATCCTCGTACGGTCTGCTGGGAGTTTACAGAATGCGCCGTCCTCAAGAATACGACATGAATTCAGGTAACCCACTCGCTCCGTACGCTCCACCGGTTTACAACGTACCGACTGGCCCTTACAGTGCTCCTTCTTTAGGCACGGCGATCCCGCCACCTGCGCGGACGGTCCCGACGCTAATGGGGTTGCTCAACGCGCTGAAACGGCGTTGGGTTCTCGCGAGTTTCCTCGGCTTGCTCGTGGCGCTCGCTGCCGCTGCCGCACTTTGGATTTCGTCGCCGACCGGTAAGCACCAAGTGAAGGCCGTCGTCGAGATTCTGCCGATGCGTGCCAGTGTTAACAGTGGGCAGGGCAACTACGACGAGAACTTCGATAACTTCAAAAAGAACCAAGAAGAGATCGTCAAAACGCGAATGATTATTAAGCGGGTCGTTGCGAACCCGGATGTGGCGAATTTCCCGATGATCGCGCAGGCCGAAGACCCCGTGAAATCGGTTCAGGATCTGATCGTGCAACGCTGGCCGACACCGGACCTGATGTCGATCGGCATGAACGGCGATAACCCCGACCAACTCAAGGTGATTCTCGATTCGCTGGTGAAAGAGTACGTCAGCGAATCGAGTTCCGGCATGCAGCAAGATCGCAAGAAGAAATTAGACGAACTGAAATTACTCAAGGAAACATTAAGAAAGCAGATCGAGTCGGAAGAGGCCAGCCTCGACATGCAAAGCCAAAACGGCGTGCCGACGACATTTCCCGAGATCGGGCCATACACGACGCTTTTGACGACTCGCGTCGGTGCGCTCAACGCCGAGATCAGCTCCCTCGAAAATAAAGTCAACGAATTCAAGAGCCGGATTCGGAGTGCGAACGATGCGATCGAGAAAGCGAAAACCAAGCCACTCTCGGACGAACTTCTCGATACAGAACTTTCGAAAGATCTGAATTACCGTGCGAACTTGTCCGATTTGAGCCTCGAGCGGAAAGCCTACGAAGAATCGAAACGACGAATCAACGACCCGAACCATCCCTCGCTCAAACGACACGAAGAGACGATCAAGAAGCTTCAGCTTGCCAGTACGGAATCGAAAACCGAGAAACGCGTCGAGATCGAAAAGCGGTATCGATCGGAGACTATCGCAACAGAAGAAAAGGAATCCGCAATTGCTGCACGCGAACTCATCCTCGCGGAAGATTCCCTGAAGATCAAAAGGCTGGCACTCATCGAAGAAAGTGATCGTCTGACGACTGTCACGAAGCACGGTGCTCGAGCTGCCCGAACTGCGGAAGACCTCAAACCATTGAAGGAGCAGCAGGCGAGCATTGCCAAGCAGATCCTCGAACTCAGCTTGTTCTCGAAGAACACAGAAGGCCGAGTCAAGGTTCGCGAAGAGCCGGGTATCATCATGAATTACAACGTCAAGCAAAAGGTGATGTTGAGTGCGGCAACCGGTGTGATTGCATTCTTCAGCATCCTTACGCTAGTTGCCTTTCTCGAATGGCGAAACCGCCGCGTCGATAGCGTCGATCAAGTCGTCAACGAACTCGGCTTACGAATCATTGGTACGATCCCTGCGTTCCCGAGCCGAGCAAGCCTGAAAGCCGGCGAGGCCGACCAGAACCAAAACTGGCGGTTCATACTCAACGAATCGGTGAACTCCACGCGAACGATGCTTCTGCACACAGCCAAGACGCAGTCGATGCAAGTGATTATGGTGACGAGCGCAATGCAGGGCGAAGGCAAGACGTCGCTTTCCAGCCAACTCGCAACGAGCATGGCGACCGCCGGACTTCGCACGCTCATCCTCGATTGCGACCTCCGTAACCCATCGATGCACCGCTTGTTCGACGTGCCACTGACGCCGGGCTGTTCGGAAATTCTGCTCTCGGAAATCGACGTGAGCGATGCGGTACAACCAACGACCGTGCCGAACCTCTGGCTGATTGCGGCCGGGCAGTGTTCGAACCGTGTCGTGGCGGCGCTGGCACAAGGCCACCCGCTCGAAACGCTGTTCAACCGGCTCCGCGGTCAGTTCGACTTCATCGTCGTCGATTCGTGCCCCGTGCTTCCGGTGGCCGACGCGCTACTGATCGGTCAGCACGTCGATGGCGTGTTGATCTCGGTGTTGCAAGACATCAGCCAGTTGCCGAAGGTTCTGAATGCCTCCGAGCGACTGACCCAGTTGAATATTCCGCTACTCGGTGCGGTGGTCAACGGCGTCAAGACCGACATTCACGCTTACGGCTACAATTACGTGAAACAGTTACCGGCGTAACGATTCCGCCACAAGAGGTTCGTGCATGAAGTTTGCAGCTGTGGCATTTGCCGCAATTGTCTTGATCTCGGCAGGGCTGTTTCAAGCCTCGCAGTCGTGGGGAAAAGCCGATGCGGCCGTGGCCGAAGTCGTTCAAGCCAAGCTCAGCGCAATCCCGTTTGCGGGGAAAGACTGGGTAGGCGAGGATGTCGAATACGATGCGAAACAACTGAAGCAAACGCAGGCGGTAGCGCACATCCATCGGGTGTAC
>Ga0105044_10012178_pt1 | contig 11693 bp, 8 predicted proteins | sample MAT01_FD_78092 | JGI IMG/M metagenome (GOLD analysis project Ga0105044, IMG submission 78092) | Freshwater microbial communities from Lake Fryxell liftoff mats and glacier meltwater in Antarctica - MAT-01 | ecosystem: Environmental > Aquatic > Freshwater > Ice > Liftoff microbial mat | place...
AAGAGAATCACATCATCATCCGGCGCTCTTCGTCCCCACCACTCGCCACCAATCCCATTTTCTTCTTTGACGCCCCTTGGGATTTGCAATCCCAATGAAATTAATAATAGGATTTGCAATCCGCTATCAACGAACTTGCTCCGAAGAGAATCACATCATCCTCTGGCTCTTCTGCCACCACCCGCCCACTTACCCACTCACCACCACCCTCCCACCCGCCTCACTCCCGCCTCACTAACCCATTAATCCTCCTTTTTCCTTATTTTCACATTTTTAATAATTTCTTACAGTTTAGTGGGTTATATAGCCAGTATGTTCAATCCAGCCGGATCACTTTCTAATTTGATCTCAAAATTTACCATATTGTCTGCAATTTTAGTCTTGGGACTCGTTCCGGAGGCTCAATCCCAGAATTTTGGAAATACACGGTTCAAAGTCATTCCCACCGGAGCCGACACAGTTGCTATCGATACCCTGAGTATTATACCCGGAACAATCACTTTTTCTCTCGTCACCGGCGAAACAGTAGTCAACGATAGCCTCTTTACTATCAAAGAAGTGGAATCGCAAATCATTTTTAATCCCTCTAAAAAATCAACACTTCCCGATTCGTTGTTTGTGGTATATAAAGTGTTTCCATTGCTGCTTTCCCAACCTTATAAACGTCGCGACCGGACAGTGATTGAGAAAAGTTATGCCGGGTTGTATAATCCCTTTTCTTATAACGAGCAAGACAGTGATAATAACATTTTTAAATTGGAGGGATTGCAGCGAAATGGAAATATTTCGAGAGGTGTTAGCTTTGGCAACAATCAGGATGTGGTGGTGAATTCGAGTTTTAACTTGCAGTTGTCGGGAAAAATAAGTGATGATGTAGAAATTTTGGCTGCAATCACCGATAACAACATCCCCGTACAGCCGGAAGGAAATACGCAACAGATTCAAGATTTCGACAAAGTGTATATCCAGTTGTCGAAAAATAAAAATAAGTTGCTGGTGGGAGACTTTGAATTACGGCGACCCGAAAGTTATTTTATGAATTTTTTTAAGAAGGGCCAGGGTGGAGTTTTTTCTTCTGAGTATCAGCCCGGGATTAAAAAAAATCAAGTGATGAGAACCACCGTTAGTGGGGCTATTTCTAAAGGTAAATTTGCAAGAAATGTGTTTGATGGGCTCGAAGCCAATCAAGGCCCCTACAAATTAATTGGTGCCGAAAATGAATCGTACATAGTTGCTTTGTCGGGAACGGAAAAAGTTTTTATTGATGGAATTGAAATGATTCGTGGTGAACAATTTGATTACATCATTGATTACAATACAGCAGAGATCCGGTTTACTACCCGTCGTCCCATCACAAAAGACAAAAGAATTGTTGTTGAATTTCAATATTCAGATAAAAATTATTCCAGAACGTTAATCTATATCAATCAGGAATATGAGGATGAGAAATTCAAAATAAAAGCAAATATTTTTTCCGAACAGGATGCTAAAAATCAACCGCTGCAACAAGATCTCGATGAAGAACAAAAACTACTTCTGGCTTCTGTTGGTGATAGTGTTCAAGATGCATATTTTCAGAATATTGATAGTATAGCTTTTAATTCAACTGAAGTTCTCTACGCCAAAACAGATTCACTTGGATTTGAGATTTATGAATATTCAACTGATTCAACCGTAGCATTTTTCCGGCTCGGATTTAGTTTTGTAGGGGCCAACAAGGGTAATTATGTTCCTGTAGCCGGTTCTGCCAATGGTCGGGTTTTTCAATGGGTGGCTCCGGTTAACAACATCCCGCAAGGATCTTATGAACCCGTTTCATTACTGATATCACCTAAAAAACAACAACTTTTTACTTTAGGAGCCAATTATAAAATCACAGCCAACAGCAATGCGTTTTTTGAAGCTGCCTATTCAAATTATGATGTCAATTTATTTTCAAGTAGCGACAAAGAAAATGATGGGGGATATGCTTTTGCAGGAGGGGTGGAGCATATCTCCCGCCTTTCGGCCGATTCGCTACGGGGTTGGAAATTGACCAGCGCAGTAAGGCTCGAGCATGTGAACAAACAATTTAAACCACTCGAAAATTTTCGAAGTACCGAGTTTAACCGCGATTGGAATCTTGGAAATAATGCATTGGATGGCGATGAAAATGCCGCCGGTATCGCTTTAACACTTGCTAAGCCCGGACAACGTATAGGCTATCAGGTTAGAACATTTATAAAAGGCAATGATTATACAGGATTGATGAACATTTTGAATATGAGAGTAGGAGCAAAGCAATTTTTTCTTGCTTCCGATGCCAGCTACCTCTACAGTGATGGCCCTGTTACAAAAACTTATTTTCTAAGATCTGCTACCGATTTATCGAAACATTTTAAAAGTCTGATTGTTGGAATAAAATACGACCAGGAAAGAAACCGCATAGCAGATGCAATTACTGATTCATTAAAATCGAACAGCTTTTCTTTTGATGCAGGAAAATTTTATGTAACCTCTTCTGATACTGCCAAAATCCGTTTCAGAATTGATGTGTCAAGACGATACGATTATTCAATAAGAAATAACTATTTTAAAAAGTTTGCCGAAGCAGATGAGATATCCGGTAAAATCGAATTCCTCGCCAATCCTAAAAGCAGATTAACTCTATCATCGGGCTATCGGAATTTGCAAATTGTTGATACCATTCTCACCACTCAATTACCTGAAGAATCCATCCTGAACAGAATTGAATACAGTGCCATTATTTTGAAGGGTTTTATTACCCTATCCACTTTTTATGAAGCCGGCACCGGACAGGAATTAAAAAAAGAATATGCTTATCTTGAAGTGGCTCCCGGTACCGGTGTTTATACCTATGCCGGCGATTACAATGGTAATGGTGTTAAAGATTTGGATGAATTTGAAATAGCTGCTTTCGCCGATCAGGCCAACTTCGTTAAAATATACCTGCCTACCAATGAATTTGTGAAAACCAGAACTAATCAGTTTAGTCAGGTGCTCACTTTAAACCCCGGAGCCTATTTTCAAAAACAAGAGGGATTTCAAAAATTTGTTGCCCGCTTCTCAGATCAGATTTCCTACCGTGTCGATAATAAAACTCTCGAAACAGATCTTCTGAAATCATTAAACCCTTTCAATATTGATATTGATGATGATGTGTTGCTAACTACAAATTCAGCCTTCCGGAACACGCTCTCTTTTAACCGGAGTAGTACTGTTTTTGGTATGGATGTAACTTGGCAAGATACCCGTAACAAAGCAATTCTCACTAATGGTTTTGAAAGTAGGCAATTGCAAAGTTTTGTCAGTAATATCAGATGGAATATCACGCGTGTTTATAGTTTTAATTTAAGTGGTGAAAACGGTACAAAGTCAAATAGTGCCGAATACTCTTCCACAAGAGATTATGATATTGTTTTTAATTCTTTTGAACCTAAATTCAGTGTGCAACCCGGCATTTCTTTCCGTACCACATTACTTTACAAATACAACATAAAAGAAAATACGTTGAGTGAAATCAATGAAACCACCGATCAGCACACAATAGGAGTTGAAATGAAATATAGTTCTGTAAAGAGAGGAATTCTTACTGCAAAATTTAATTTGATTGAAATAGATTACAACGCACCTGAAAATACCAGCATTGCCTATGAAATGTTGGAAGGACTTAAAAAAGGAAGAAACTACACTTGGGGGTTATCGCTACAAAGAACACTCTCCAATAGTATTCAGGTCAACTTAAATTATGAAGGAAGAAAACCAACGGGAACAAATATTATTCACACCGGTGGCGTTCAGGCCAGAGCGTTTTTTTAAATGACACCCATCAAAAAATAATCGCAGGTGTTATTTCAAGGTAAGACTCGTTGAGCCAATCAAACTGCCCTCAACATAAATCTCTATAATATATTTCCCTTTTTGATACTGTGATCCTTTGGTCCAGTACAAACACAATTCTGTTTCTTTGTTATCGTACTCAAATGCTTCTTTCGCTGTGTATAGAGTGGCTTGGTTGTTATACATAAAAGTTTCTGAACTGGTTGACATCACAGCTCCATCCGGACTCAATACTCTCAGATAAGCATCTTTGGTTCCACGATCCACAATCAGGTTTTCGAGAATGGTAAAACACGTACGGATTTTATCCACAGAGGAAGCTCTGGTCGTTTCGGATTCCTTTCCACTTGACCTATATTTTACACCTGTTGCTCTATTGTTTATGGTCTTTAATATTGAACCAATTGCAACTTTATTCGCCAACATGGTGTTTTCCTGTGTCAGGTTTTGAACCCTACCTCGCTCGCTGTCCAGACTGCTGTTCAGGTTGGTGTTTTGTGCATTAAGTTCCTCGTTTACAATTCTTAGCGAATCTAATTGTGCGATATAAGTTTGATTCAATAATTTTAAAGAAGCAAGTTCCGATTTAGCCCTGCGTAACTGAGCTGCGTCACCGGAATTAATCAACTTTTGAATTTCAGCCATTTTCGACTTAATTTCCTCATCCTTAGCAGTTAACTGTGTCTGTAACGTGGAATTTTCCTGATTGATTTTGTCGTACTCTACCTTCATTCTCTGTAGTTCCGCTGACAAAGATTCCTTTTCGGAGAGTGTACTCTCCAAAGTCATGTTCACTTCTTCAAGATGGGTCTTTTTATCAAAGAATTGCCACAAAAGCAGCCCGTTTACAGCAAGCAAAATGGATATTACTACGATAACAATTACCTTTTTGGAGTCTTGTTCTTTTCTGTCGAAATCGTTTGATTGTATTGAGTTTTCGTCCATAGGAAGGGTTAGGAAGTGGTCGGTGTTTTAACAATAAATTTTTACTAAACAGGGTACGAAGTTAACATATTATAGTACGCCAGTCAATTCCTTTTTCACAGGATTGGTTTTTTTATCTGCAAATCATTACTTTTACCTACCTATTTTAACTTTTCAACTTTTTTTTATGAACTTTTTAATTTCTGACCTCATTAATCTCTTTTTCCCTGAAGTTTGTGCTGCCTGTAACAATGCCCTATTCAAAGGAGAATCAGTGATTTGCACACAATGTTTGTTTCATTTGCCTAAAACAAATTTTCATCTTCATCCTTCTAATCCGGTTGAAAAACAGTTTTGGGGCAAAGTGCCTATTCACGGTGCTACAGCCCTATACTATTTCAATAAAGGCGCAAGGGTTCAACACCTTATCCATCGACTCAAGTATAAAGGTGAAAAAAAAGTGGGCTTGCTTGCCGGAAACATTCTTGGTGAAGCCCTTAAGGGATCCGAAACATTTAAGAACATTTCAACAATTGTTCCTGTTCCTTTGCATATTAGTAAGTTGAGAATCAGAGGGTTTAACCAAAGTGATTATTTCGGTGCCGGTATTTCCGAAGCTATGGGAGTGCCTTCGGTACCCGATTTGCTGATTCGCAATACGAATACATCCACACAAACTAAAAAAAGCCGATTTTCAAGGTTTGAGAATGTGAATAAGGTCTTTTCTGTCAATCCCATTTACTCCGCCAAACCCCATCATTTTTTGCTGGTCGACGATGTGATCACCACCGGATCTACCATGGTTTCGTGTGCCGAATCACTGCTCGAAATATCCGGATCAAAAGTTAGTATTGCAACAATTGCCTATGCACGTCTCTAATTTTTCATGCTGCAATTAAAAGTATAGCAGATCTATTCCGGGCCATTGAAATCAACCATTCACATGATGGTTTATTAATGTATTTTTGCCCAAGTTATACAGTAATGGCCGAACCTCTTTCTATCCCTTCGAAAAAAGCATCAAAAGCTGAACAGTACCGGAGCCTGATCCCGCAGATTAAGGCACTTGTAAGCGGTGAGCCCGATTTTATTGCTAACATTGCCAATGTGGTTGCAGCTTTAAAAGAAGCAATGGGCTTCTTTTGGGTAGGCGTTTACTTTGTTAAAGATAACGAACTTGTGCTGGGCCCTTTCCAGGGACCTGTTGCATGTACAAGAATTGCTTTCGGCAAAGGAGTTTGTGGTACCTCTTGGAAAGAAAAAAAAATTATCATAGTTGAGGACGTAGATAAATTTCCCGGCCACATCGCATGCAGTTCGCTCTCCAAATCAGAAATTGTATTGCCTGCTAATCATGGCGATGAGGTGTTCCTGGTTTTAGATGTTGACAGCGAAAGACTTTCAGAATTTGATGATACCGATGCCAAATATCTGAATGAAATTGTTAAAATTCTGGAAGCGCTTTGAGAACTATTTTTTGTGCCATAATTATTTCTTTTTTCCTTTACGGATGCGCTAATAAAGTGATGCCTACCGGTGGACAGAAAGATATTTTGCCTCCCGAAATTCTAAATGTTGTGCCACAGGAGGCGACAGTTAATTTTTCTGCAACAAAAATTGTAATCACCTTCAACGAATACATTCAGCTAAAAGATATTGCTAAGCAATTGGTTATTTCACCTTTGATTTTTCCTTCACCCACTATTTCTGTTATAAATAAAAAAATAATTATTGAATTACCCGATTCACTTCGTCCCATTACAACTTACACCATCAATTTTGGAAATGCAATCGTAGATAATAATGAAGGAAATTTACTCCCGGGATATAGTTATGTTTTTTCCACCGGCCCTGAATTGGACTCACTCAAATTGGGCGGTGTTATTTTAAATGCAGAAACAGGACAACCCGAAAAAGGAGCTCTCGCCATTTTATATGCCGCTTCAATGGCCGATACCTCCTGGTTGAAATCGCCTCCCGATTATTTTACACGTGCAGCTGATGATGGCTCGTTTGTGATACGAAATATTCGTGCCGGCAGTTATCGGTTATTTGCATTAAATGATAAAAATAATAATTATATCCTCGATCTGAAAGATGAAACAGCCGGCTTTGAATTGCTGCCGTTCGAGTTAAAAGATTCGTTGTATTTTAAAGTTTTTATTGCTCCTCAGGCAGTTACAAAACAAGTTGTTAAAGCAAGCATTATTGAAGATCCGGGGAAAATTGTTACCACATTTTCAAAAGCAGTCATTAATCCTGTCTGGAAATTTTTAGGCTCAGTTCCCGATAAAATTCTTTCAGAAATTTCACTAAAAAGTGATACGGTAACGCTTTATGTGTTGCCAACATCTCTTGATTCAATGAAAATAGAGTGGAGTGATGGTGAAAATATTCTTGATACTGTTATGTATATGAAATCAAGATCTGCACTTAAACCTGTTCCTGCAAAAGCAAAAATATTTACAAAATGGACTTCGTATCCTGCTTCCGGAAGTGTTTTAAAAGGCGAGAGCCATCCTTATATTAAATGGGCGATGCCGATTACCAAAATAGATGAAAGTAAAATCCTCATCACCAAAGATTCAGTTGCGCATCCTGTAAAAATTTTATTTACCGATTCATTACAAACCACATTGCAGTTCGAATCAAAATGGATAGAAGGTTCTTATAAAGTTGCCGTGTTGCCTGAAGCGATTACCGATTTTACTTCCAATTCAAACGATACTGTTAATTTTTCGTTTATAGTACCTTCCGAAAGATCGGTCGGAAGTGTTTCGTATAAAGTAAATTCACCTGTTCAAAGTGCTTTTATCTTGCAATTGGTTACTGATAAGGACGAAGTAGTTCGTCAAAGATTTTTCAATGGTTCTTCCAACGGTATTTTCGAAATGGTTGATCCCGGTTTATACAGGTTAAGATTGATTGTGGATAACAATAATAACAGATTTTGGGATGCAGGCGATTTTAGAAAAAGTATCCAACCCGAAAAAGTGGAATATCACCCCGATCAAATAACGGTGAGATCCAATTGGGAAGTTGAAGTTTCTTGGGATAGGTAATTTTAAGAGCCTTAACTTATGATCAAAGTTGCTTGTGCCATCATTTTTTACAAGGGCAAAATCCTCAGCACTCAACGAGGTCCTCAAATGAAACATCCCTTGAAATGGGAATTTCCGGGAGGAAAAGTGGAACCCGGCGAAACCCCTGAACACTGCATCGAAAGAGAGATTTTTGAAGAATTGAATATTGTTATTTCTCCTGTAAGGCAGCTTCCAACAGTGTTTCACGATTATGGGACTAGTAAAATTTCACTCATCCCTATTCTGGCTGACTACAAAAGCGGGACTATTCAACTAAAAGAACACCTCCATTACCTCTGGGTTTCCGTATCCGAACTACATCAACCCGATTGGATTGAGGCCGATCTTAAGGTGGTGGATGAAGTGATGAGGTCTTTGAACTGATATTTTTATGGTTTAATGGTCGATTTTTTATGAAATTTGGTTTTTATTGAAATTTCTTCTAATCTTGCTTTAACAGATGGATCTTTAGATTGAATTTTAAACGTTAATTTCTGCTTGTTTGGAATTATAAAATTTTGATTTTAGATTGTCAATAAATTCTATTTTAAACAATTTAAATTTTACAACATGAAACCTGAATTTTTTAAAAAATTATGGATCATTGTTTTGATCTTCATCTCATCTTTTTCAACTCTTAACGTCTCTGCGCAATATTATGAATGGGCCAGAGCGGAAGGGTTCATTTGGAGAGGGAATTGGGGCTCTTTTGTAGGAACCGATTTTCAAGGGAATGGGGTTTTTATGGGAGATAGAAAAATTTGTCAATTGTGTATTGAAAATTATGTTAAAGTATTTAATGCATCCGGTCAGGAAATTTGGAGCACGGTTGTCTCAAATCCTGAAAATGGTATTTTTATAACCAGCGCAACTTCCGATTACAATAAAAACAGATATGTGCTTTTTTCTAATATTGGTAGTGCAATCACATTTGGAAATTATTCAACTTCTCAACCCTATTTTATGGTTAAGTTTGATTCTTTAGGATATGCTAAAAGGATTACCAGTTTACCTGAATTATTTTTCAAAATAGTTGCCGATAGTTCAGGAAATGTATTCATGACATCCGGAAATAAATCACGCAGATACAATGTTCATGGAGTAATGCTCTGGGAAAATACTACTTTTAATGCAACCGATATTCAAATTGATCGGTACAAAAATTGTTACCTCTCTAATAATGTAAGTTATGCAAAATTTACACCTGCGGGTAATTTTATTTTTCAAAAATCTTTTGGAGGAAAAGTCAAAGTTGATACAGAGGGACGTACTTTTACTCAGGATGCTACAGGACTTCGTAAATTTTCAAAAACCGGAATCTTACAATGGCATAGAGCAAATTTAACAAATCCGTTTCAAATAAATGGGAATGGAAATGTTTATATATTTTCTGCTGATAGTATTTTTAAATATAATCAAACTGCCACTACCATTCAATGGAGATTCGAGAAATTGCAAGATGGAATTGTGAATGCTTCAGGTGAAATATACATCGGAGGTAGTTATAGTACAATCAATGATGATATAAAACCATGTCCCTTTAGAATTGCTTCACAAGGAAGTTTGGAGCAAACTTCTGATAGCCAGATTTGGATAGGTAAAATTTCCGACAAACTCCCCACTCCATTTCAAGCAGCTGTTTATACCAATAAAGTTGGCGACCCAATTTATGTTTGTGCAGGAGAAAATATTAATAATTATGCCGGTCAAAACCTCTTTTCATATTGCACTAATAGTTCAAGTTCATTTGATTTGAATAATATTTTTACTGTAGAGCTTTCCGATACAGTTGGAAATTTTGCAAATGCTATAAATCTTGGTCCAACACTCAATGCCGAAATCCCTGATACAGTTTCATTTGGAACAGCCTATCGAATGCAAGTGGTTGCTTCCACACCGGGTGTAACTTATCATCCTAATTTACCTTCTCTTTATGACGAGGATTTAACCGTCGTTCCCCGCAAGGCAATTTTATCCCTTGCAGGAAATTATAATATTTGTGAAGGACAAACTTTTAGTTTATTTCTGAATGGTAATCCCGCAATCGATAATATTTTATGGTATAACAATGGTGACTTACTAAATACCTCCCAAATGACAAATCCTGTCGTGCTCGATTCTTCCGGTATTTATTATGCAGTGGCTAGTACCTATTCCTGCCAATCATTTTCAGATACTTTAAATCTCATCGAACGACCTCGTCCAAATCCAATCGTAACGCCAGCCGGACCTCATTCAATTTGTCAGGGTGATAGTGTAGTGCTAACTGTTAACGATGTTGATCTTAGCTCTATCCGATGGAGAAATAGTAATATCAATATTCCCGGACAAACAACTCAGAATTATTCTGCAACGGCATCAGGAAGTTACACTGCAAGAGTATTTAACATTTACGGATGTGCAAAAAATTCTGATCCGGTGGAAGTATTTGTTCCTTGCAGAGAGAGGTCGGATGGACGTATTAATTCAATCTCCATTTATCCAAATCCAATAAATGATTTTTTAATTATAAATGGGTTGACTAAAGTATCAGGTCACACAATTATTTCAGTATCTGACATGACAGGAAAAGTGGTTTATAAAAACGAGTTCACCACCACAGATAATATGGTTAAATTAAATCTCGAAAAACTAAACCCGGGAATTTATTTGCTAAAAATTATTAATGGTGAAAACGTAATACTCAAAAAATTAGAAAAAATGTAAACCCGTAGCACCCTGCATACTCCTGCCGACCCTGCCATACCTCTTGCGCACGACCTCACGCATTGGCAGGCAGACGCCGACTGAAGTCTACCAGCCGCCGACCGAAGGCTGCCAACTATTTTCCCTATTTTTGCGCAAAGAAAATAAGCAAAATGTCTACAGAAAATCCTTCCATTAACTCTTCAAAAGCACCGGAGCCGGTAGGTGCATATCCCCATGCCCGAAAGGTGGGGAATCTGTTATTCCTTTCCGGAGTTGGACCCCGGGAAAGAGGAACTAAAATAATTCCCGGTGTGGAGTTAGATGTCAATGGAAATCTTCTCTCTTACGATATTGAAGCCCAATGCCATTCTGTGTTCAAAAATGTAAGATCTATTTTAGAAGAAGCCGGCTCTTCCTGGGATAAAATGATCGATGTAACCGTTTTTCTCACCAATATGAAAGACGATTTCCCTACCTATAACCGCCTCTATGCCGATTACTTCAAAGACGCACAACCCTGCCGCACCACAGTGGAAATCAATTGTCTGCCAACACCAATTGCTATCGAACTTAAAGTAATCGCTACAATCTGAAAATCAAAAAGCGCATTATTCTACTTGGTACCTCCAACCGTGTCGAGCCCTCGTGGCAATCAAAATAAAGGTCGAACACCTGCCTGCAGCAGGTCGTAAGCCAAGACCAAAATCAAAAAGGTCGAGCGAAGCCGAGACCAAGATCAATAAGGTCGAGCGTAACCGAGACCAAGATCAATAAGATCGAGCGCAGCCAAGACCAAAAACAATAAGGTCGAGCGCAGCCAAGACCAACATCAGTAAGGTCGAGTGTAACCGAGACCAAGATCAAAAAGGTCGAGTGCAGCCGAGACCAAGATCAATAAGGTCGAGCGCAGCCAAGACCAACATCAGTAAGGTCGAGTGTAACCGAGACCAAGATCAAAAAGGTCGAGTGTAAATGAGACCAAGATCAATAAGGTCGAGCGCAGCCAAGACCAAAATCAATAAGGTCGAGCGCAGCCGAGACCAAGATCAATAAGGTCGAGCGCAGACGAGACCAAAATCAATAAGTTCGAGCGCAGCCAAGACCAAAAACAATAAGTTCGAGCGCAGCCAAGACCAACATCAGTAAGGTCGAGTGTAA
>Ga0105044_10012179_pt1 | contig 11693 bp, 10 predicted proteins | sample MAT01_FD_78092 | JGI IMG/M metagenome (GOLD analysis project Ga0105044, IMG submission 78092) | Freshwater microbial communities from Lake Fryxell liftoff mats and glacier meltwater in Antarctica - MAT-01 | ecosystem: Environmental > Aquatic > Freshwater > Ice > Liftoff microbial mat | place...
TCACGGCGCAGCGCATGGGCATGCGCGTGACGATCTTCGCCAAGCAGCGGCCGCCCGACGTACGGTCGTCGCGGGCCACAGGCGTGTGGAGTCCGGACTCGCGCATTGCGCTGACGTCAGCCGTTGCCCCGGAGTTCGGCGCGCAGTGGGAAGCCATGGCCCGGACGTCGATGGCGACCTATCAGAGCTATATCGGCCTGCCGGGCACGCCGATCGAGTGGACCGGGGCGTAACGAGTCGCGCATCGCCGACATCACGCCGGACGAGCAGGAGTTGCCGGCCGGTACCCACCCATTTCCCACGAAGTACGCCAGTCGCACCTCGCGGATAAGGTTCAACGCCGCCGACTACTCGCGCCAGCTGATGAACGACTTCCTGATTGCCGGTGGCGCCATGGAGACCAGGGAGTTCCAGTCGCCGCAGGATGTGGCCTCGGCGCCGCAGAAGGTGGTCGTCAACTGCCCGGGGTACGGGGGCAGGACACTGTGGTCGGACGAGAGTATCGTGCCGGTGCGGGGACTGATCGCCTGGCTGATTCCGCAACCGGACGCCCACTACAGCCTGCTCTACAAGGAGCTGATGGTGGTGGCGCGACGGGATGGCATCGTCGTGCAGCCGATTCCAGGCGGCGACGACTTCGGCTGGAACGACGCCAGCGAGGCACCAAACGCGAAGGACGCCGAAGCGGGGGTCCTGCTGCTCAAAGAGCTCTTCGATCGCATGGCGGCCATGCGGTCCTGATTAGCATCTCGGCGGTAAGCCCCGAAGCTGGCCGTTACGCCAGCCCTACGTCTCGTCCAGTCCTCGCGCCATCAGGATCTTGCCGCTGCGCACGAGCTCGGTGATGCCGAATGGCTTCAGCAACCCGATCAACGCATCGAGCTTGTCGGTCTGGCCCGCGCAGCGCAGGATCATCGAGTCGGCGCCGAAGTCCACTACCTTCGCCTTGAAGTTCTCGGCCACCTGCAGAATCTCGGTGCGCTCCTTGAGCCCGGCCCTGAGTTTCACCAGCGCGACCTCGCACTCGATCGCCGATTGGCCGGTGTGATCGAAGGCGTGGACGACGTCGATCAGTTTGACGAGCTGCTTGATGATCTGCTCCAGGGTGTCAGGCTCGCCTGAGCACGTGATCGTCATCCGCGAGAAATCACCCGGCGCCGCGTCGATGCCCGCCACCGAGAGCGCCGCCGACACGACCAGCGATTCCAGGTTGTAGCCGCGACGCGAGAAGACGAGCGCCACGCGCACCAGCACTCCCGGCTTGTTGCGCACCAGCAGCGAGAGGGTGTGGATCGGCTGGGAGACGATGTCGGTCACGATGTCGCGGCGAGGCGCCTTGCCCGGATCGAGCTCGAATTTCGCGCCGCGTGGTACAACAGTGGAAACCATCTATTTTCCCTGATCCCTGACCCCTGATCCCTGGATCCCTGATCCCCTACGTAGACCCCGAGGGCTTGTCCATCTTCGTCCTCGGCTTCTCGATGATCATGCCCGACAGCGGAGCGCCGGCCGGAATCATGGGGAAGACGTTGTCTTCCTTCACCACCTCGGCTTCGATCAGGCAAGGCCCTTTGTTGTACGCCATCGCCCATGTGATCGCCTTGTCCACATCACCGGCACGTGTCACGCGCTTGCCGGGAATGTTGTACGCCGCCGCGAGCTTGACGAAGTCGGGGTTGCCTTCGAGGTCGGCACCCGAGATCCGGTTGTCGAAGAACAACTCCTGCCACTGGCGAATCATGCCCAGGTAACGGTTGTTGATGATCAGGATCTTGACGGGAACCTTCTGCAACACGGCGGTGGCCATCTCGCACATCGTCATCTGGAATCCGCCGTCGCCGACGACACACCACGTCGGTTTGCCGGTCGCCATCGCCGCGCCAATCGCCGACGGGAACCCGAAGCCCATCGTCCCGGCGCCGCCCGACGACAACCAGTAGCGATGCTTGGTGGTGAGGCAGAACTGCGCCGCCCACATCTGGTGCTGACCAACGTCGGTGGTGATGATGCAGTCGCGCCCGCCGAGCTTGTCGAGCCGCTCGAGCACGTGCTGCGCGCGCAGGCCGCCCTTCTTGGCGTACTTCAGCGGGTACTGCTTGCGCCAGCCGCTGATCTCCTTCAACCACCCGGCGGTGTCGATCTTCCCGACCAACGGAATCAGATCCTCGATGGCCAACCGCGCGTCGGCGGCGATGGACACATCGGGGCGAATGATCTTGTTGAACTCGGCTACATCGATGTCGATGTGAATCTTGACCGCGTCCCGGCAGAACTCCGACACCTTGCCGGTGATGCGATCGTCCCATCGTGCGCCGATGGCCATGATCAAGTCGCAGTGCTGCACCGTGCGATTCGCGTAGGCCGTGCCGTGCATGCCCAGCATGCCCTGGTGCAACGGATGGTCTTCCGGACAGGCGCCCTTGCCGAGCAGCGTGTTGACCACGGGAGCACCCAGCTTGGCGGCGAGCTTCATGATCGCCTTGCCGGCGCCGGAGATCAGGGCGCCGTGGCCCACGTAGAGCACCGGCTTCTTGCTGTTCATCAGCAAGCCGGCCGCCTTCTTCAAGAGGACAGCGTCGGCGCGACCGGGGACGTGATAGCCGGGCAGGTTCACTGTGTCCACAAACGGCGCGGTGCATGGACCCTGCGTCACGTCCTTCGGCAGATCGATCAGCACCGGACCGGGCCGGCCGGTCGTGGCGATGTGAAAAGCTTCTTTCATCACGCGCGGAATATCGGCCGCGTCCTTCACCAGGTAGCTGTGCTTGACGACCGGGTAGGTGATGCCGGTGACGTCGGCTTCCTGGAACGCGTCCTTGCCGAGCATCGAAGTAATGGTCTGTCCCGTGAGGACGATCATCGGCACCGAGTCCATCAGCGCGGTCAGCAGCCCCGTGACGCAGTTGGTGGCGCCGGGACCGGAGGTGACGAGCACGACGCCCGGCTTACCGGTGGCGCGCGCGTAGCCGTCGGCCATGTGGGTGGCGCCCTGCTCGTGGCGCACGAGCACGAACTTGATCTTGGAATCGACCAGCGCGTCGAAGATGGGCATGGCGGCGCCGCCGGAGTAGCCGTAGACCACCTCGACGCCTTCGCGCTCCAGGCACTGGATGACCTTCTCGCCGCCGGTTGTCGACTTTTGAATCATCATTCAGCCTGAAATCCTAGCCTGTTCGCCTCAAAACACCAATTCTCGTCCAAAGTTGACCATCAATTTGGTAATGGGGTCATCAACATGGCTAATCGATGGCTAAGACAGACGATGAGCCTACCTGATCCCACTGATTATTGCTATTTACGGCCTGAACTGACGGCCCTGATCCGTCAGCGTCACTGCAATGGGCGGATGGCTAATGGGGCTCCGTCACCCAGCGCCAACGAGTATCCCGAGTATCGCCGGCTCGCACGGTCGCTCGGGAACCCCAGGCCGGCGTAGGCCGTCCAAGGGATATGTCGCGGCATGGGACACCACCGGTGCCGGTGTGATCTCCGGCATCGACGAGATCTGGCCCGGCCTCAGCGAGAACTCGGACGTCACCGATGAGATGATCACTACGTGACGGGCCTGGGACTGGATTATCGGTTTCAGGAGGCCCTGATGGCTATGATGAAGGGGCCCCTTCTTGACTGTCTGACTCCATGCCACGATTCCTAGCTCGTCCCGTGTTGCTTGCCTCCTTCCTCGCGTTGCCGGCCGCCTGCCGGCCGGCGCCGCCCCCGCCGGAGCCGACGCCCAGCCTAACCGTGGCGATTGTGGCGCCGCGAACGCAGACCATCGCGCGCGAAGTACGTGCCTCTGGCGCCATCGCCGCCTGGGAAGAGATCCAGATCGGCGCCGCGCTGCAAGGCGTGCGCGTCGAGGCCGTGCTGGTCGAAGTCGGTGACGCGGTAGGGCGCGGCGAGGTGGTCGTGCGGCTCGATGCGCGCGCCACCACCGCGCAATTCGCCCGAGCGGATGCGGCGGTGCGCGAGGCGCGGGCCGCGCTCGAGCTGGCCATCAGCCGGGGGACGCGGACGCGGGCACTGGCGGCCGACGCGCTCGTGCCGGCCCAGGACGTCGACAACGTCGCTGCCGAGGAAGCCCGGGCGCGCGCCCAGCTCGACACGGCGGTGGCCAACCGCGACCTGGCGCAGCTACAGGTCGACTTCGCCGTCATCAGCGCGCCGGAAGCCGGCGTCATCTCGGCCCGCAGCGTCCAGCCCGGACAGGTCGTCGGCACTGGCGAACTGCTGCGCCTCATCCGCGGCGGGCGCCTCGAATGGCGCGCCGAGCTGGACGAAGCCGACCTGAAGCGCATCGTCGCCGGTGCGTCGGTGGTGCTCGACGACGTGGACGGCGCGCAGGTCGTCGGGCGCGTGCGACAGATTGCCCCGGGCATCGACGCCGGTCGACGCACGGGCACGGTCTACGTCGATCTGCCACGGCCAGGCACGCTGCGGGCCGGGGCCTTTGCCCAAGGGCGGATCGTGCTCGGCGAAGCCACCCCGCTGACGGTGCCGGCTGAAGCCGTGGTGCGGCGCGATGGTCGCGCCTACGTGTTCCTCGTCGACCAGGAGCAGCGCGCGCGCGAGCGGCTGGTGGAACTCGGTGTCGACGTCGGCGACAGCTTCGAGATTCTGAGCGGCCTGACCGCGCAAGACGCGGTGGTCGCCAGGGGCGCGGGATTCCTGAGCGACGGCGACCTCGTGCGGGTCACCGCAGTCGCTCCGACCGCCAAGGCGACCCCGCCTGGAGGTGGCGCATGAACGTCTCAGCCTGGTCCATCCGCACGCCGCTGCCGGCGATTCTGATCTTCCTGGTGCTGACGATCCTGGGCCTGGTCGGTTTCAACCGGCTCGCCATCTCGCAGTTTCCAGACCTCACCTTGCCCACGGTTACGGTGACCGTCACGCTGCCGGGCGCCTCGCCGACGACGATGGAGTCGCAGGTGACGCGCAAGGTCGAAGATGCCGTAGCCAGCGTGGCCGAGATCGACGATCTCGTGTCCACAGTGAACGAAGGCGTCTCGGTGACGCGCATCGCCTTCGAGCTCGGCCGCGACTCGGCACAGGCGCTCGACGAAGTGCGCGATGCCGTCGACCGCATCCGCAGCGCCCTGCCGCGCGACATCGAAGAACCCGTGGTGGCCCGCGAGAACATCGCCGGCGGCGACGTCGTCACCTTCGCCGTCCGCGCCGACGGCCTGACCGACGAGGAACTGAGCTGGTTCATAGACGACACGGTCAACAAGCGCCTGTTCGGGGTGCCTGGCGTCGGGGCCGTGCGCCGGGTGGGCGGCGTGACGCGGGAAGTGCGGGTCGACCTGCGCGCCGATGCCGTGCAGGGCATGGGCGTGAGCCCCGCCGCGCTCTCGCTGCAGCTCGCCCGTATCCAGCAGGAACAGCCCGGGGGCCGCACGACGCTGGGCGGCGGTGAGCAGTCGGTGCGCACGCTTGGCACCGTGAACACGGCTGCCGACCTGGCGGCCTTCCCGATCGCCCTGCCCGATGGCCGGTCGGTGCGCCTGTCGGCGCTCGCCGACGTGCGTGACGGGCATGCCGACCCGACGCAGGCCACGACCCTCAATGGTCAGCCGGTCGTGGGCCTGGCCGTGCGGCGCACGCTCGGTTCGAGCGAAGTGAAAGTGGGCGACGCGGTCCGCGCGGCGGTCGCCGAGCTGCACGCCAGCCACCCACGCGTGCAGTTTACCGAAGTGGCTTCGTCTACCCCTGAGGCGCAGGCCTCGTACGACTCGTCGATGACGATGCTCTGGGAAGGCGCGCTGCTGGCGGTCATCGTCGTGTGGTGGTTCCTGCGCGATCTGCGCGCCACCTTCATCGCGGCGGTCGCCCTGCCGCTGTCGATCATCCCGACCTTCGCAGCGATGTACTGGCTCGGCTTCAGCCTCAACCTGATCACGCTGCTGGCGCTGGCGGTGGTCGTCGGCATCCTGGTCGACGACGCCATCGTCGAAGTCGAGAACATCGACCGCCACCTGCGCATGGGCAAGCGGCCCTTCGATGCCGCCCTTGAGGCGGCCGACGAGATCGGGCTGGCCGTCATCGCCATCTCGTGCACGCTGGCCGCCGTGTTCGTGCCCGTGGCGTTCATGCCCGGCATTCCCGGCAAGTTCTTCCGGGAGTTCGGCTGGACGGCGGCCACGGCCGTGCTCTTCTCGCTGCTCGTGGCCCGCCGCATCACGCCGATGATGGCCGCCTACATGCTGCGGCCGCAGACGCACGCGCCCACCGACTCGCGGCTGATGCGCGCCTACCTGCGCCTGGCCGACGCCACCCTGCGCCATCGCGGGCTGACGCTCTTGGCGGCGGGGGTCATCTTCGCCGCCTCGCTGGCCATCGTGCCGCTCCTGCCCACGAGCTTCCTGCCGCCCACCGACGGCCGCCAGAGCGCGCTCGTCATCGAGCTACCGCCTGGGTCGGCGCTCGCCGCCACCCGCGCCGTCGCTGAGGAGGCCCGGCAGCGCATTGCCGACATTCCGGAGATCACGCACATCTTCATCACCGCCGGCAGCGGCGCGTCGGGCGGCGGCCCCGGCGGCGGCGGCCGCGTCGACGAGGTCCGCAAGGCCACGCTGACGATTCTGTGGAAGGTCGAACGCCAGCGCAAACAGCAGGCCCTCGAGACCGACGTGCGCGCGCGCCTGCAGTCGCTGCCGGGCGTGCGCCTGAGCTTCCAGGGCGGCGGCCCCGGCCGCAGCCTTCAGCTGGTGCTCGCTGGCGACGATCCGCGCGCGCTGGCTGAGGCGTCGCAGGGCATCGAGCGGGCGATCCGTCAGCTGCCGAACCTGGGCACCGTGAGTTCGACCGCCTCGCTCGTGCGGCCGGAAGTGATCGTGCGGCCGGATCCGGCCCGGGCCGCCGCCCTGGGCGTCACCACGGCCGACATCGCCGCCGCCGCCCGGGTGGCCACGCGCGGCGACTACGACCAGGCGCTGGCCAAGCTGAATCTGCCCGACCGCCAGGTGCCGATTCGGGTGCAGCTGGCCGACCGCGTGCTGGCCGACCCGGCGATGCTCGGACAGCTGCGCGTGCCACGCTCCACCGGCGGCGTCGTGCCACTCTCGGCGGTCGCCACCATCGTCGTCGGCAGCGGCCCGTCCCAGATCGCCCGCTTCGACCGGCGCCGCAACGTCACGATTACGGCCGACCTGAACGGCCGGCCGCTGGGCGACGTCGATGCGCAAGTCAAGGCGCTGCCGGCACTGCAGCAGTTGCCGGCGGGCGTGACGGTGCAGCCCGCGGGCGACAGCGAGGTCTTCCAGGAGCTGTTCCTCGGCTTCGGCATCGCCATGATCACCGGCATCGTGTGCGTCTACGGCGTGCTCCTGCTGCTCTTCAACCATGCCGGCCAGCCGCTCACGATTCTCATCGCGGTGCCGCTGGCGGCCGCCGGCGCGTTCGGCGCGTTGCTGGTGACGGGCACGCAGATCTCGATGCCCGTGCTCATCGGCCTCATCATGCTCATCGGGATCGCGGTGAAGAACTCGATCCTGGTGGTGGACTACGCCGTCGATGCGCGGCGACTGCACGGGATGTCGCGTCACGACGCGCTCATCGACGCCTGTCACAAGCGGGCCCGGCCGGTCGTGATGACGACGCTGGCGATGATTGCCGGCATGCTGCCCATCGCCCTGGGCTTCGCCGCGGACTCGAGCTTCCGGGCGCCGATGGCGATTGCGGTCATCGGCGGCCTCATCACCTCGACCGTGCTGAGCCTGGTGGTGGTACCGGCGGCCTTCACGCTGGTCGAGGACATCGAGCTCGTGCTGTTCCGGCGGCGGACGCCTCGGGCTGTTGAGGTGGCCGGCGCCAAGGCGGTCGAAGGCTGAAGCGCGCGGAGCGCCCTTCGTGGTGCCGTTCCGTCCTTATTGCCCTGGCTTGCAGGTTCGCTCGTCGCGCGGCCACCGCGTCGCGCTTCGCGTTCGCCGCCGCGCTCCCGGGCCTACGGCTTGCCCATGATGTAGCTCCCCGGCAGACCGAGACCGGCAGCAGCCATGAACGACGCCGGCCCCGCCTGCACCACGCCGAACCCACCGGGCTGCACGCCGGCGGCGACCATGCGTTCGCCACTGGAGCTGCCGATTGTGAGCAGGCCGCCACCCGTCTTACCCTCGGTGAGTTCGGCGACGTAGGTGCTGCCGTTGCTCACCGACACGAAGCCCTTGCTGGCATCGTCGAGGCGCAACGAGGCTTTGATGATGCCGCCGTGGTCCATCACCAACGCGGCGCCGGTGCCCTGCCGGGATTGTCCGAAGCCGGCCACGAAGGTCCCCGCTTTGCCGAAAAACTTCGCGGCGTAATGTCCCTCGGGCTGACGGCCGATGTAGATGCGCTCGACGTCGTTCTCGGCCACGATCAACCCGGCCCGCCTGGTGGATGATACGCCGACCGAGGCCTGAAGATGACCCTGCGCCGACAGGGTCGTCACGAACCCGCTCTCCTCGGAGGCACTGAGCCGGACGGCCATCGGCCCGCCAGGAGGATAGACGCGCACCTCACCGGGCTGCACGGTGAAGACGCGCTGGCCGCCTGCGTCCACCACTTCGAACGGGGCCACGACCCTGTTGCCGATGTAGCCCGCCACGGCGGGGCGTTCGAGCGCCCTCAGCCGGCGTTCGAGCGCGGCAATGCGCCTGGCCTCCGCCGACGTGGGATCCGCCGCAGGAACGTCGGCGACGTCGATGCCGTCTGGTCCAGCTTCCTCGAGCAGCACGGTCTTCTGCGGCGGGGTGCACCCGGCAGCCGCCGCGAGCCGGATGAGGCCGTCGCTCAAGACACATACCGCGATGGCGGCGCCTCGCGGCTGGCGCGCGCTCAACGCAGGCGTCACCCAGCCCAGCGCCATCGTCACCACCGCCCCGCTCGCAAAGCCCACGACTGCTGTTCGATAGCGCATCACTCCTCCTGAATTGGTGTCTGCTATCGGCGAACTCACTCTTGCCCGCCCTTCGGTCCACAACCGGAGCCACCGGCGCAGCCGAGCAGGTAGCTGCCCGGCAGTCCGCTCGACGGGATATAGGGGCCGAGGTCGGCCGGGCCGGTGAGGACGATCCCGTAGCGATCGTCCTGCACCCCCATCTTCGCCACCGGATTGCCCGACGCGTCGCCAATCGCCAGCAGACCGCCGCGGGTGGCTCCCTCGCTGAGCGACACCACCGCGGTCGACGCCGTGTTATACACCCCAATCGCGCCGCCGCCCGTCTCGGCGACGGTCATCGTCACGCGCGCCTGGCCAGCGCGGTCTCCGACCACGAGTGCTCCCGAGCCGGGGCGGCCGAACCACGTCCGCAGCCATTCCGACATCATCTGCATCTCGGCGTGCTGCGTGTCCCGGATGTTCGCCGCGAATGGGATGACGCCAGCGTGCACGGCGAGATTCCGCATGATGAGCCATTCCGACGTCATGACCGCCATCAGGTGGTGCCGGATCATGTCCTCGAGGAACGCCCGGTCGAGCGCGTCGCCGGTGAGGCCCGCGAGGTCCCGCATCATGGGCTGATAGACGACCCGCGTGTCGCGCCTTGGATACCACGCGGCGAGCCAGGCCTTCATCTGTTCGACTTCGGCGCTCTGCGTCTCGACGATCGAAGCGGCGAAGGTGCGCATCTCCTGCCGCCCGGTGCCTCGCTGGAGGATCCGGGCGGTGGCGATGGCTTCATCGTGGTGCGGGATCATCACGGCGAGGTAGTCGAACTCGCTGGCAACAACCACCTCGGACATGCCCGCGCCACCGGCGCCCATCGGGCTCATCTGCCCGGCCATGGGGCTCGGTCCGACCGGCGGGCCGTCGCCGCAGCCAGCAAGAGTGAGGGTGGTGAGAAAGACTGTCGCAGGAAGTACATCTATCAGTCCGCTGGAGCCGCGGGCGCTTTGTCAACGGAGCCTGTGAGCGGTGCGCTGGCACCCGTCAGGTCGAACGCTGTATTGCCTGGAGCAAAACGGGATGACGATGGCCGTGGACGTTCAGGCTGGGCCGGCCTGCAGGCCCGGCGCCCCCAAGCCGCTCTTCGACGTAGGGTTCGCACCGGCCTCCATCTACGATGATTGTCGCGTCGCACCCGACGGGCACCTCCTGTTCGAGAAGCCCCGCGCATCGGGCAACGTCCGCGTGATCGTCGACCGGCCAGCGTTGCTGAAGCCGCCTTCCAGGCCACCGATTAGACACGGATTTTCGCCGATGACCCGGACGGGCCTCATCGTACTCGTACACCATACTATACTTCTGGTCAGACTAAAAGTATAATATGGAAGCATGATCGAACGGTCGTTCTGGAGGGACCGCCTGACCGCGGCGTGGCGCGAAGCGCCCATTGTCTGGCTCGCAGGCGTCCGTCGTAGCGGCAAGACTACGCTCGCCGAAAGCCTCGGCAGGGAACGGGTGCTCTACGTCAATTGCGATCTGCCCACGGTCGAGGACATGGTCCGTGACCCGCAACTGTTCTTCCGCGGCTGCTCGAAGCCGATCGTGGTGTTCGATGAGGTGCACCAACTCCGCGATCCTGCGCGCGTGCTGAAGATTGGAGCGGATGGTTTTCCTAAACTGAAATTGCTCGCCACCGGTTCTTCCACGGTGGCCGCGAGCAAGAAATTTCGCGACACCCTGACAGGGCGCAAGCGCGTGGTGCATCTGCCACCCGTCATGTGGGATGAGCTGCCAGCCTTCGGCGTCACCCTGCCGCAACGCTTGTTCCACGGGGGCCTGCCGCCGGCGTTGCTCGCCGCGTCGAAGACACCCGCGTTCTATCGCGAATGGTTGGACTCGTTTTTCGCGCGCGACATCCAGCGTCTCTTCGGTTTCCGCGACATCAATCGCTTCAACGCGCTGTTTGAATACCTGCTGCGCCAGAGCGGAGGGCAGTTCGAGGTCACGAAGACCGCCACCGCGCTCGGCGTTACACGGCCGACGGTGGAGAGTCACCTGCGCGCGCTGGAGGTCACTCACGCGGTCGCGCTGCTGCGCCCCTTCCACGGCAGTGGACGGCAGGAACTGGTGAAGCAACCCAAGGTCTATGCCTTCGACACCGGGTTCGTCAGCTTCGCGCGAGGATGGGATCCGCTGCGCATGGAGGATCTGGGTCTGCTCTGGAAACACCTGGTCCTGGAGCATCTGCAGGCGCATTTTCCTGACACGTCCGTCCGTTACTGGCGAGACAAGCAGGGCCGCGAAGTGGATTTCGTCCTGGCTTCTCGTCGCGACGAGGTCGATGCCATCGAATGCAAGTGGAACCCCGACGCGTTCGACAGTGCGGGACTTGCGCTGTTTCGCAGCTACTACCCGAAGGGTCGCAACTATCTGGTGACGCCCTCCGGTGCACCAGGTTACACGAAGCGCTTTGGCGCGCTGGAGGTGCAGGTGTGTACGCCGGCGGACCTTCGTCCACGATCGCGACTCCTGCGGCCCTCCGCCTCCAGTAGATAGAAGATCGCCAGACCACGATTCTTGACTGCGGCGAGGTCGACGGGTGACAACCCGGCAGATGGCGACGCCTCGAGCACGACTTCGGCAGCGAGGGGAAGAGTACTCGTGCGCGCACCCCGACGCGAACGACGCGTTGTGACATGAACACACCTCCGAGAGCTGCAGTTCAGTCGGGACGGAGGGAATGCAGTGGACCCAGCCGCCACAGCTCGGGCCACGCCCGGCCAATGCCCGCCACCACCGCAAGCACGCCGATGCCGCCGCCCACCACCGA
>Ga0105044_10012181_pt1 | contig 11692 bp, 11 predicted proteins | sample MAT01_FD_78092 | JGI IMG/M metagenome (GOLD analysis project Ga0105044, IMG submission 78092) | Freshwater microbial communities from Lake Fryxell liftoff mats and glacier meltwater in Antarctica - MAT-01 | ecosystem: Environmental > Aquatic > Freshwater > Ice > Liftoff microbial mat | place...
AGCTCAAGAATGTGAACCCGCCGCGCGACGTGCAAAGCTCCTTCAACGAAGTCAACAAGGCCAAGCAGGACCGCGAGAATGCCATCAACGTCGCCAACGGCGAATACAACAAGGCTGTCCCGCGAGCGGAGGGTGAAGCGGGACAGAAGATCAGCATGGCCGAGGGCTACAAACTCAAACGCGTGAACGAATCCCTGGGCGATGTCGCCGCATTCAACGCAGTCCTCGCCGAGTATCTGAAGGCGCCGGAAGTCACCCGCACCCGCATCTATCTCGAGACCATGGCAGAGGTGCTGCCGCAGTTGCGCGACCGCGTGATCGTGGATGAAAAGGTGACGCAATTGCTGCCATTGCTGCCAGCGGGCGCCCGCATGGGGGAGGTGGTTCGATGAGCGTCTCATCCATCGGGAAGATCGCCGTTGCGGTGTTCCTGCTCGTACTTCTGGCAGGCAGCGCCTTCACCGTGCGCGAGACGGAAATCGTCATCCTCACCCAGTTCGGCAGGCCCATCGGTGCGCCGATCACAAAGGCCGGGCTGCATTGGAAAGTTCCCTTCATCCAGGCCGTGAATCGAATCGAGCGCCGCGTGCTGGAGTGGGATGGGCCGGTGAACGAGATGCCGACCAAGGACAAGACCTACATCGCCGTGGACGCCTTCGCGCGGTGGCGGGTCGCGGACCCGGCGCTCTATTTTGTCAGCCTTCGTGACGAACGCAGCGCCCAGTCGCGCCTCGACGACATCATCGGCAGCGAGATTCGCACCTCCGTCGCCCGGCACGAGCTCATCGAGGTCGTCCGCAGTGACAAGACGCGCACCTTGCGCGAGTCGGCGGACAAGGACTTCGCCGGCACCGCCGCTGTCCTTCCCACCATCCAACGCGGGCGCCGCGCCATCGAGAGCGAAGTGCTCGCCGCCGCGGCTCCGAAGGTCGCACCGCTCGGCATCGAACTGCTCGATGTCCGCTTCAAGCGCCTGAACTACAACGCGCAGGTGCTGGAGCGAATCTACCAGCGGATGATCAGCGAACGCCTGCAGATCGCCCAGCGTTTCCGCTCCGAAGGCGAAGGCGAAGCGCTGCGCATCCTCGGAAAAAAGGAGCGTGACCTTCGCGAGATCGAATCCACCGCGTACCGGAAAGTGCAGGAGCTCCAAGGCACGGCTGACGCGGAGGCCACGCGCATCTACGCCGAGGCATTTAACAAAAGCCCGCAGGCCGTCGAGTTCTACGGTTTCATGAAGAGCATGGAGACCTACCGGAAAATCATGGCCGGCAACACCAGCCTCATCCTGTCCACCGACAGCGAACTCTTCCGCTCGCTGAAAAAACTCGAGCCCGCCAAGAGCCCGCCCGCCGGGCAGTGAAGCGTCCTGTTTACTCGGCCGGCATCCCCGGCACATCCATCGAGCGCCCGTTGTCCTTCGCCTTCAGCGCGAGCAAAAATGGGCCCGCGTTCTTCGCCCATTCGGCGGGTTCCGGATAGGCGGATGCCGATCCTCCAAAGCACGATCGCAGCATCTCGGTGTTGATGATGCCGGGATTCAGCGCGACCGCCGCGATCCCTTTCGGCAGCTCCTGCGCGAGCGCCTGTGTGAGACCCTCGACCGCCCATTTGGTCGCGCAGTAGATCGCCACATCCGGTGACGTGCTCCGTCCCCAGCCTGAGCTGAAATTCACGATCACACCGTGCCCGCGCCCAATCATCGCCGGGGCAAAACGGCGGATCGTGTTCACGGTTCCGCCGACGTTCACCGCGAGCGATGCCGTCACCTCATCCGCCGGCACCTTCCAGAGCGGCGTGCTCTTCGCAATGACGGCCGCATAGTTCACCAGCAGGTCCGGCGCGCCGTGCGTGGTGATCAACCGCGCGGCCCAGCGCATCACCGCTTCATCATCGCTCACGTCCAGCGCCGTGAAATCGTGCGGCGGCCCGAAAACTTTCCGCAGCGCGCTCACGCCATCCTCCGCCCGTCCGCATCCGGCGACCGTGTGGCCTTGCCGGATGAAAAATTCCGCCAGCGCCCGCCCGCATCCGCGCGTGCAGCCTGTCAGCACGATGAACTTTGCGCCGTCCTTTGGCGTCACCGCCGCCACCTGCGCCTCCGGCTTCCAGCCCTTCGGCTGTGGCTGGCCTCGCGATGCCCACTGCATCCCGCCGCGCCGCCACGCGTCGCGTGCCGCCACGTAGCTCCTGCCTTTGTCATCGTCATCCACGCCGTGCTCGAAACCGCACGACGGGCAGATCTCATTCGAGCCGCCGCCGCTCAGGCTGCGCGGATGCTCGGTCAATTTCGGAAAACCGCAGACGGGACAGACGTGGCTCATTGGGAAACCCAGGGTGGTGTTTGAATCGGCCGGCCCGGCTGCCGCTGCCAGTAGCTCGGATTGTCCGGGCGAAAATAGGTCTTCGTCGTGCCATTCCGATTGAACGACGCGAACGCCCTCGTCTTCGGATCGAAGACCCGCACGGTGCCATCCGTATCGAGCTTCATCGGCAATTTCTCCGCCACCGCCCGCTGCCGGAAGCGCCACGCCTGCGCCGCGTAGTCATCCGGCGACTTTGCGCCGAAGTCCCCGCCGTGCCGGTCAAAGTGATCCCGTAACGAAGCCATGGACCCCCACGTCAACCGCGTCGCCGGCGCATCGCGCACGATCGGCTTCGGCGTGGGTTCCCGTCTCGCCGCCGGCGGGTTCGAAATCGCACGCCTGATCGTCTCCAGCACCGACAGCTTTTCCTCCGGCGCAACGCCCGACTTGCCTGCGATGAATGAGCCAGTCGTGAGCGGATTGCGCGCGGTGCCGACGCTGAAGTAATACCGCGTCCCCGGCTGCAGGCCGCGCAGCGTCACCGAATGCTCCGTTCCCACGCCGTCCGATGCCATTTGATCCAGCTTCTCCGCCGCGAGCCCGTAGCGCACCTTGCCGCCCGCCGGGCTGTCGATCTTCCAGCGCACGACCGTCTCGCCCGTCGCCGTCGCGTCGATGGCCGGCGGTGCGATCAAATTGATCGCCCGCAGCGCCGGGGCAGCGCAGAGCAGCAAAAGGACAAACAGCAATCGGCCAGACATTGCGATCAACGTAGGGCAGGGGAGGAAATCGCGTCACGCCGTCATTCCGGAAATCGGTTTCCCGGCACGGCGGGTCCGATTGAATTCCAGATCCCAGCAACCCCTCTCTGTGTCCATCGTGCCTCTGTGGGTTACCCAAGAACCGTCGCGCTCAGTTTGGCAAGAGAGCGAGGGCAAACGAATGAGATCGAAGGTTTCCTTTGCCATCCATGCGCGTCGCCGTGGTGGAGGCCCGCATTCAAACCACAGAGACACGATGGACGCAGAGAAATCCTGATGTTCCCGCTGCGTGAACACATTCATTCGACCGTCGTTCAGTCACGCCGCTTCGGGCGTCCCATCGCAATTGACGCTGGTAACTGCCGCTCCGTGATGGGACTGTCCCCGAAATCAACCATGCCAAAACCCAACTACTCATTCGAAAAGCGGAAGCGCGAAATGGACAAGAAAGCGAAGAAAGCCGAGAAGCTGCGCCGCAAGGATGCGCCGGCTGATTCGCCAGCGCCGGATGCGGCGCCCGGTCCCGTCTAGTCCGGCCCGCACCCGCCATTCTTTGTCCTACCGCCCGGAGGTGCGCGAGATTCGCACTTCCGGTCGATAGGTCACGCGGACCAGCAGATCGCCGCGTCCGCCCCTCGGCTTGGGCAGACCTTCGCCCGCGACCCGCAGCACCGCTCCACGCCCGACTCCGGCTGGAATCTGCACACGGAGCAGATTGCCGTTCACTCCCTGGATCATCTCCGAGCCGCCATGCTCGGCGCGCTTGGAATTGATCCGCAAATCGCACCGCAGATCCGATCCGCTCACTTTGAAGCGGTAGCCCGGCGCCGCCTTCACCCGCACAGTCACTGTCCCGCCCGCGAAAGGCTCCTCGCGCGGCAGGCGGAAGCGCGCTCCCGGCGCGGTGTCCGGCGGGACGACGAGCTGGAAAATCTCCACCCCGCATGGATTCGCCGGATCGTTCACGCGCACCTCCAGCGTGGTGCCCCGCAGGAAATCCTCCACTCGCAGGCGGACATCGTGGGAAATGTTGCGCTCGATCCTGGCAGGCTTCGGCTCACGCGGAGCGGCGGCATCGAGTTCCCGGTCGTACGCGCGCCGTCGCGCAGGGTCACTGAGAACCTCGTGCGCAGCATTCAATGCCCGCGTCTGCGCCACCGCTTCCGGCGAGTCCGGATTCAGATCGGGATGATGCTTCTTGGTCAGCGCCCGATACGCGGCGCGAATCTGCTCCGGCGTGCAGCGGCGATCGAGCCCGAGCGTTGCGTAGTGATTGAGGTCAGCGCTTTCCACAGCCCGACCCTACCGCGTGCCGCCCGCACCGCCAGCTTCTGACCCGAAAGAATGTGGTTCCGGGCAACACCGGTGAGCGGATGAGCTTCAGGCATCATGGGCAGCTTCATTCCTCTGTGTCCATCGTGCCTCTGTGGTTTGAAAATCACACCTTCGCTAAGGCGACGCCCATAGGTGGTCAGGGAATGATTCGATCCGGTCGCCTTGCGCCGACTGCGTTGCCAGCCTTCGGGGCGGATTGAAATCCGAGGGTCGAAATCTTTGGACCGACTGCCGGCCCGTCGGTGTTCGGGCAAACCGCAGACTCACGATGGACACAGAGGAAGACTCGCGTGGACGGGAACTCAATCACGCCTGCCACCTTGCCCCTTCGAGTCCGATTCCCTACAAGCGCCGCATGAAGCTCCCCGCATTCCTCGCCGCCCTCCTCTCGCTCTGCACCGCCACTTTCGCCGCGGAGAAATACACCATCGCGATGATCCCGAAGGGGACCACGCATGAGTTTTGGAAAAGCGTCCATGCGGGCGGGCTGCGCGCGGTCGAGGAGCTGAAGACCGAGGGCGTCACGGTGGACCTCATTTGGAAAGGCCCGCTGAAGGAGGACGACCGCGACCAGCAGATCGCGCTCGTGGAGAATTTCACCGCGCGCAAGGTCAGCGGCATCTGCCTCGCGCCGCTCGATTCGCAGGCGCTCGTGCGCCCGGTGAATTCCGCGGCGAAGGCGAAGGTGCCCGTGGTCGTCTTCGACAGCGGCGTGAAGACCGAGCAGATTGTGAGCTACGTCGCCACTGACAATTTCAAGGGCGGCCAGCTCGGCGGCGAGGCGCTCGCCAAGCAGCTCGGCGGAAAGGGCAAAGTCATCCTGCTCCGCTACATGATCGGCTCGAACAGCACCGAGGAGCGCGAGGCGGGCTTCCTCGACGCGATGAAAAAATCCCCCGGCATCACGCTCATCTCCTCGGACCAGTTCGCCGGATCCACGCGCGAGAGCGCCTACGCGAAGGCGCAGAATCTCCTCGGCCGGTTCGGCAGGGAAGTGGACGGCGTCTTCTGCCCCTGCGAGCCGGTGACCACCGCGGTGACGAAGGCGCTGCGCGAAATCGGGCGCACCGGCGGGCAGGTGAAAATCGTCGGCTTCGACGCGGGCACGCAGAGCGTCGCCGACTTGGAAAAAGGCGACGTGCAGGGCCTCGTGCTGCAAAACCCGATGCGCATCGGCGGCGACGCGCTCAAGGCGCTCGTCGCGCACCTGCAAGGCCAGCCCGTCGAGAAGCGGATAGACACCGGGGTGGTCGTGGTGACAAAGGAAAACATGGCCGCCCCCGCCAACGCCGAACTCCTCCGGCCTCCGTTGGAGAAGTATTTGAAATGAGCGGGGAGCGCGAACTTGAAAAGCTGCGCCTACTTGTGAGCCTTGGCTGTGTGTCGCCGGGGTTTTGTCGGTCGCTTTGTTTGGTAGAGCGCAGGTTGCTCGGCTAGCACTATCGACATTTGCTGGGAATCGTCGGGTTCCAATACCGGCACGCTGCCGTTCATCATGAGCGTTTCACCGATGAAGTCGGGATACAGCGCAGCCAGCCGCGGAATGCAGCGTTCGGCTTGTTGAAAATACGCTTCATCGAGTTCCACGCCGATTGCCTCGTATCCCATGGCCTCGGAGGCGGCGATGGTGGAACCGGATCCCATGAATGGATCCAACACCGTGCCCTCACCGAGTGGCAGCAGCGACCGGACGATGATGCGCATGAAATGCTGCGGCTTGAGGCAAGGATGATCCGAGATGGCCTCTTCGCGATCCGGCGTGCGCCCGCTCACAATCGCGTCGGGTAAAGGCTTGTCGGGGCCCAGACGACGCAAACCGCCCGTCTTCCATTTCCGGAGATTGTCCGCAACCGTCTTCTCTGCGATCGGTTTGCGAAATAGCATCCAAGGCTCATAGGCACCTTTGGGCGTCACGCAGACCTCTGGAAATTCGCGCTCCGCGTTCTTGGGGCGGTCGCCGCCGCGGAAGCTGAAGTAAAGCCGCATGATTGCCGTTCGCACCTCGAAGCCGGCGTCCGCCAGCGCTCCTTGCACGAGGTGTTGCATGATCGGATGACCCGCGACGCAAACGTGAGCGCCCGGCACGAGCGCGGGGAGCAGCAGCTTTCCCCACTCGTGAAAGAACAGCGCGAGGTTCTTCTTCTGGGCATCGTTCAGCACCGTGAAGCGGGGCAGCGGATCGCGCTTGCTTCCTCCGATGGTCGGCGGCAGCCGCCACACGCCGCCACGCCCGGCGCGCAGCTTCGAGACTTCCTTGCCGGTGAACTCCAGCAATCCGTAGGGCGGATCGGTGCACACTGCATGGAGCGATTGCGCAGGGCATCCGCGAAGCCAGTCGAAGCAGTCGGCGTGGTGAAGGTGATACATTGGGAATGAGTGCGAGGTTCAACTATAGACGAAAGACAATCAAGCCGAAACCCGGCACCAACTATCGACGAAATGGACGCAAAAACGACCATCGGGCGTTTTGTCCGAAAGCTCCGCGAGCAAAAGCAGTTCACCCAGGACCAACTGGCGACGCGCACAGGCATCACCTACCAGTATCTCTCGGGATTGGAGAATGGACGGGAAAACTTTTCAATCGATGTGCTGGAGGCGCTTGCCGGTGCGCTCAAGGTGCCGTTTCCGCAGATGGTAGCCGCAGCGTTCGCACCGGAACCGTCCGCCTCGACGCTCACCGCGAATCCAAAATACTTTCGTCCGCAGGTGCCGCTGCCGCCGGGCATGAAGCTCTCGCATCTGGAAGCCGCGATCAACGCCACGCAGGGCATCGTCTCGGGAATCAACGCGAACCTTCTGAGCGCTGGGGCAAAGACGCTCCCCGCATACATTCAGGGCAACAACTTCAGCGGGCTCGTTTCCAACATGCTCTGCGACGCGCTGAATGATCATTCCCCTTACAAACACAACTCCCACCAAGCGTATCCCGATCTCATCAACGCCAATGCGAAGATGGCGGGGAAACCGGCAGGCCTGGAGATCAAGTCCACGATCCAAATCCGCAAAGGCGGCGAGAGTCACAACGGTCATTCCGGCTGGCATCTGATCGCCTGTTTCAAGATCGACGGGAAGACCGGAAACATCCGCTTCATTCACCTCATGTTCGCCGTGCTAAACGGACACAATCATGCGGAGCCGGACTGGACCTACGTTGGCAGCAAGGTGAACGCGGAAACCGGCAGTCGCCGAACCGAAACTTACAACACGACGCTCATCGGCACGACGAAACTGCGGGACGGTTCTGTGTTCCTCGATCCCGACGTGATTGATTTCAAACGCTGTCGACAACAACGGCGCGGGCCGACTCCGGCGTATTCCATTTTCACGAAGTAACGTCCGAAGAGTCATCTTCAACATGTCCCACCGCCGCCTCCTCCAGGATGTCCGCAAGAGTTTCGGCGCGACTGCGCATGGCCCGGAGGGCCAACGGAAATTAGCCGGTGGCGCAAGCCACGGGATCATCGAAAAAAATGACATGCGCCCCGGCAGGGGCGCTGGAAAAATGCCGCCATGCCCTCCACCCATCTCTCGCTTCACTACCACCTCGTCTTTTCCACGAAGAATCGCGCGCCGCTCATCGCATCCGCATGGCGCGGGCGGTTGCACGCATTCCTCGGCGGCACGGTGAACACCCTCGGCGGAATCCCGGAGGCTATGGGCGGAGTCGCGGATCATGTGCATCTGCTCATCGGCTGCGCGCGACGCATTGCCTTGCGGACGTGCTGTGCGAAATCAAAGCCGTGTCCTCGCGCTGGGTGCATGATGAAATCGGCGAGCGCGCCTTTGCATGGCAGGAGGGCTACGGCGGGTTCACCGTGGGTGCGCCGCAATGCGGTGCGGTGCGCGAATACATCGCACGGCAGGAAGAGCATCACCGCACGCAGACGTATCAGGAGGAATACTTGGAATTCCTCCGGCGCGGTGCTGTGGAATACGATGATCGCTATCTGTGGTGGCGCCGTTCCGCCGCCCCTGCCGGGGCGGATGTTGTTTTTTGGGGACGTAATCCGGTGGCTCGAGCCATCGGCTAATCTCCGTCCGCCCTCCGGGCGGAGATGCACGCGCAAAGCGCACCAGAAAGCTGCGTTTGGAAGCTTTGTTCGGAAGTTGCCGCAAATCCGGTTGCGTTGCAGAATTCGCCCATGAGCAACCGTGAAATCGTGATCAATCTGATCGAGAAGCTGCCGGAGGACATGCCGCTGCAGGACATCGCGCGCGAGATTGAATTGATCGCCAGTGTGCGCAAGGCGCGCGAGGAGGCGTCACGCGGTGAAGGCGTGTCGCCCGAGCAGGCCAGGCAACTCGTGGATTCATGGGTTTCCCGCTAGTCATCACGCCTTGGGCGCGCGGGACGCCGGAATTTCCAATCGCCTGAGCGTATTCGGCAGCAAACTCGATTCGCTTTTTCGACGCGTAACGCATAGGGAACCCCAATGTCCCACCGCCTCCTCCTCCAGGATGTCCGCAAGAGCTTCGGCGCGACGGCGGCTTTGCGGGGTGTTTCGCTCGCGGTCGCGGAGGGCGAGGTGCATGCGCTCATCGGCGAGAATGGCGCGGGCAAGAGCACGCTCATGAAAATCCTCAGCGGCGCGCACGAGGCGGATAGCGGGCGCATCGAACTCGACGGGCAGCCGTTTGCGCCGCGCACTCCGCTCGAGGCGCGGCGCGCGGGCGTGGCGATGATTTACCAGGAGCTGAACCTCGCGCGCGACCTGAGCGTGGCGGAGAACATCACGCTCGGCGCGGAGCCGGCGCGATGGGGCTGGCTGCGGCGCGACGCGATGCGCGACACGGCGCGGCGCGCGCTCGCGGAACTCGGCCACGGCGATCTGCCGCTCGATGCGCCGGTGGGTTCGCTTTCCATCGCGGAGCAGCAGCTCGTGGAAATCGCGCGCGCGCTGGCGGGCGAGCCGCGGGTGATCATTTTCGACGAGCCGACGAGCAGCCTCACGCAGGCGGATGCGGAGCGGCTCTTCGCCGTCATCGCGCGGCTGAAGGCGCGCAGCACGGGCGTGATTTACATCAGCCATTTCCTCGATGAATGCCGGCGCGTGTGCGATCGCTTCACGGTGCTGCGCGACGGCGAGAGCTTGGACTCGGGCACGATGGCGGAGACGCCGCTCGCGGGCATCATCCGGCTCATGGTCGGGCGTGAGGTGAGCGAGCTGTATCCGAAAATCGCGCATGGATGCGGGGAGGTGGTGCTGCGCGTGGAGTCTGCCGTAGCCGCCGAAGGAAGGAGGCGGGCAAATGTAGCGCCGACGACTCGTCGGCAGGCAGGACGGGCGGAGGTGGCGGGATGGCGCGGAGCAGAGAGCTCCCAGACTCCAAATACGTCTCTCGATTCGGACGCCTCGGGCCGACCACTGGTCGGCGCTACATTGCCTTCGGTTCCGCTCTCGATCCGCTCCGGCGAAATCTTCGGGCTCTTCGGCCTCGTGGGCGCGGGGCGGACGGAATTGCTGCGGCGGATTTTCGGACTCGATGCGCTCGGTGCGAATCACGTCGCCGTCTTCGGCCACGACGAGCGTGCGACCTCGCCATCGCGCCGGCTCGCGCAGGGCGTCGGTCTTCTCAGCGAGAACCGGAAAGAGGAAGGCCTCATGCTGCGCCGCCCGCTGTCGGAAAATCTCACCGCGACGCGCCCGGTCGCGCGCGGCGGCTGGCTTTTCCGCGAACGCGAACGCGCGGTGACGCAGCAATGGATTGCAAAACTCGACGTGCGCGCACGCGACCCGGAGCAGCCCATCGGCGAACTCTCCGGCGGCAACCAGCAGAAGATCGCGCTCGGCCGCCTGCTGCATCACGACGCAAAAATCCTGCTGCTCGACGAGCCGACGCGCGGGATTGATGTCGGCAGCAAGGCGCAAATCTACCGTCTCATCGGCGAACTCGCGGCACAGGGCCGCGCGGTGCTTTTCGTGAGCAGCTACATCCCGGAACTGCTCGGCGTGTGTGATACCATCGGCGTGATGTGCCGCGGCCGCCTCGCCAGCGTGCGCCCCGCCGCGGAATGGAGCGAGCACACGCTCATGGAGGCGGCGATCGGCGCGGGGTAGGGCGGGTATTTTACCCGCCGGGCCGGGTTTTCAACCCGGCCCTCTGGATGTCGAGCGGCGGTCTTTTCGCGGAGAACTTTCTTCCGAGGATTTCAGCGGGTCTGTCGTGAGATGTGACGTTGGCGACGCCCGATGCGCAGAGTTGAAAACTCTGCGCGGCGGGTTGCAAACCCGCCCTACCCGGTCGGGCGCTCCGTTCCGCATGATTTTCATTTTGATCTGAGGCGAAATGCGAGTCGGCCCGCGCTCGACAAAGCACCCTCCTGCCGCCTTACGTTTCCACCCCGCATGAACGTCCTCCGCCGCATCACCTCGCTGCTCAGCCCGGTCCTCGCGCTCGCGATCGTCGTCGGGCTTTTCTGCGTGCTGCTCGCGTTGAAGGACGTGCGCGATTGGCAAAGCCAGCAGACGCAGCAGCAGCACGAGGGCGTCGCGTTGGCCGACGCGTTTTCCAAAATGCGCGCGCAGCCGGACGAGGCGTTCAGCGGGCTGACATCATTCATCACCGGCGGATCGTGGAAAAAAAATCTCACGCAGACGGCCATCGTGTCCGTCGGCGCGCTCGGGATGATTTTGATCCTCGTGAGCGGCGGCATCGATCTCAGCGTCGGCTCGACGGTCGCGATGTGCAGCGTCTTCCTCGCGAAAGCGCTGAACGCCGGAAACGCGCCGCTCGCCGCGGGAGCGATCGCGATTTTTGCAGGCGCGTGCGTCGGCTGCGTGAACGGCTCGCTCGTCGCCGGGCTGCGGCAGAATCCGTTCATTGTCACGCTCGGCATGATGAGCGTAATCCGCGGCGTCGCGCTGTGGCGCTCGGAAAATCAGACGGTGAATCTGGACGGAAAGGTCGGCGAGAATTGGATCACGAACCTGCTCGCCGTCGAGGAGCCCGGGCAGTTCTGGCCGCTGCCCGCCGGCGTGTGGGTCGCGATCGGCCTCTCGATTTTCATCGCCGTGGTGATGAACCGCACGGTCTTCGGCCGGCACATCTTCGCCATCGGCTCGAACGAGGCGACCGCACGCCTCTGCGGCATCCGTGTGCGGTGGACACAGATCGCGATTTACACGCTCGCCGGCGCGCTCTTCGGCCTCGCGGGTGCGCTGCAATTTTCCCGGCTCACGCAAGGCGACCCGACCGGCGCGCCCGATCTCGCGCTCGACGTGATCGCCGCGGTCGTCATCGGCGGCGCGAGCCTAAACGGCGGCAGCGGCAGCGTCTTCGGCGCAGTCC
>Ga0105044_10012182_pt1 | contig 11691 bp, 6 predicted proteins | sample MAT01_FD_78092 | JGI IMG/M metagenome (GOLD analysis project Ga0105044, IMG submission 78092) | Freshwater microbial communities from Lake Fryxell liftoff mats and glacier meltwater in Antarctica - MAT-01 | ecosystem: Environmental > Aquatic > Freshwater > Ice > Liftoff microbial mat | place...
AGAAGGAACCGATATCTATCGCGCTCGGCAATTGGTCGCCGAGCGATTGCCCGATGCCGCCAGTAAAATTCCGCCCGGGTACGGATCTCCCGGCGTTGGGCCATTGACCACGGCGCTGGGTGAAATCCTCCAGTTTGAAGTCCGTAGCGACCAGCATACGCCGATGGAGCTGCGGACGATGCTGGAATGGGATATCTCGCCGAGGCTACGGCAAGTTCCCGGCGTAACGGAGATCAATACGCACGGCGGCTTCTACAAAACATTTGAAGTCCAGCCCGATCCTGACCGGATGACTAGCTATGGCATCTCGATGGAGCTGCTGTTCAAGAGACTTGAAAATAACAACTCAACGTCAGGTGGTGGTTACGTTATCCATCACGGAGAGCAACGATTCATCCGTGGCGTTTCGCTGCTCAAAAGCAAGGAAGACATTGAAGCGGTCGTTGTCCGTCGCGAAGCCGATGGGACTTCGATTCTGATTCGCGACATTGCTGCCGTTGGTATCGCTCCGATGACGCGGCAGGGAGCCGTCACGCGTGATGGTCGCGGCGAAATCGTAACTGGCTTGGTGATGATGCTTATCGGTGAAAACTCGCGCGAAGTCGTCACCGCAGCGAAAGCACGGCTCAAAGATATTGAAATCACGCTTCCTAAGGGCGTGCGACTTGAGGTGACTTATGATCGCGCCGCATTGATTGGTCGGACGCTGAAAACGGTACTTACCAACTTAACCGAAGGCGGCATGTTGGTGATCATCGTGCTGCTCCTGATGCTTGGCAACCTTCGTGCCGGGATCATCGTTGCACTGGCGATTCCATTATCGATGTTGTTTGCGACCAACGTAATGCTTGCTTCGGGTGTGACCGCAAGTTTGATGAGCCTCGGTGCGATTGACTTCGGCTTGATCGTTGATAGCTCAGTCATCATGGTTGAGAACTGTATTCGCAAGCTATCGCATGACAACGGTGAAACGCAGCATGAAAGGATCATCCTGGATGCAGCGATCGAGGTACGTAAGCCAACGATGTTCGGTGAGCTCATCATTGCCGTTGTGTTCTTGCCGATCTTGTTGCTCGAAGGCACGGAAGGAAAGCTGTTTCGGCCCATGGCGCTGACCGTGCTATTCGCCCTCGGCGGTTCGTTGATCTTGTCGCTAACGTTCATGCCAGCGATGGCTTCGCTTTTTCTGCCGAAGAAGATGGACGAAAAGGATGTGTTCTTGGTTCGGATCGCCAAGTGGTTTTATGTACCGGTCGTTACGCGGGCGATCAAGCATCCGATTGTAACCGTTGCCGCTGCGGTAACCGTGTTCGCTATCAGCTTGCCCATGGCACGTAACCTTGGCGCGGAGTTTATGCCGCGACTGGAGGAAGGCGATTTACTTGTTGAAGCATTGCGTCTGCCCAGTGCAACACTGGAAGGGTCGATTGAGATGTCGACGCAGATCGAAGAAATCTTAAAAGAATTTCCTGAAGTAAAAACAGTTTTTAGTAAAACAGGCCGTCCCGAAATTGCTAACGATGTAATGGGTGTTCATCAAACGGATGTCTGGGTACTGCTCAATCCAGTTCACGACTGGCCAACGCGAAAGACAAGGAACGAACTCATCGAAGAAATGTCAGCGGCCTTGAGTAGCAGCGTTCCCGGTGTCGTGTTCGGATTTACACAGCCCATCGAGATGCGAGTCGATGAGTTGGTCGCTGGCGTTAAGGCGGACGTCGCGGTTTTGCTTTACGGCGATGATCTTGAAGTGCTGGCTACGAAAGGCAAAGAGATTGAGGCGGTGCTGCGCACCATTCCCGGGGCGGTCGACGTGAAAGCAGACTACCAAGCCAACCTGTCGACGCTGACGATCGAGACGAAACCAGAGTCGCTCGCACAATATGGCATTGATGCACAAACCGTGCTTGATGTTGTTTCTTCGCTTGGCGGGCATCAAGTCGGTCAGATCTTTGAAGGTCGGGCGAGATATCCGATCATGGTCAGAGTGCCTGAGCGTTGGCGAGAAAACTTGTCACTGCTTGAGCAAGTGCCCGTGACCGAAGTAGGCGGCCAAGCCGTTCCGTTGAAAGAATTGGCTGAAATTCGCTTGGAGGAAACCCCACCGACCATTGAGCACGAAGGAAACAGACGCCGAACGTTCATTTCCGCAAATGTTCGCGGCCGCGATGTTGCTTCTTTCGTTACCGAAGCGCAACAGGTTGTTCCAGTCAAAGTAATGCTTCCACCAGGTTATGAGATTCGCTGGGGCGGAGATTTTGAAAACCTGCAATCGGCCAGCTTGCGTCTGGCGATCATCACGCCGATTGTGCTGGTGATTATCATGTTGCTGTTGCATACCAGTCTGGGGTCATTGCGGCTTGCGTTCTTAATATTTTTGGCCGTCCCGATGGCCGCATCCGGTGGCGTGATCGCGTTGTACTTTCGCGAAATGCCGTTCAGCATTTCTGCTGGCGTTGGATTCATCGCCCTGTTCGGTGTTGCCGTGCTGAATGGCCTTGTCTGGGTAAGTGCCGCAGAGACTCTTCGCTGTACCGGTTTGCCGTTACCAGAAGTCTGCCACGAAACCGCGCTCGCGCGGCTACGACCGGTCCTGATGACAGCGCTCGTTGCCAGCCTTGGCTTCCTGCCGATGGCACTATCAACCAGCGACGGTGCCGAAATGCAACGTCCGCTGGCTACCGTTGTGATCGGTGGCTTGATCACGTCGACGTTACTCACATCGCTGGTCGTGCCCTGCATCTACCCTTGGTTTGCAGGTGGATTGTCGCTGGGTGGCGATCAGCGAGAAGTGTCTTAAATAACAATCGTTCGCAGTGTGTTGCTTTAGCAGGTATCATGCAACGGAACTGACAGGAATCAGTTGCCTTCCTCCCCTCCTACGTTGCGACACTATCAATGACTTTCCTTCGAGCATCATTATTGCTGGTAACGATCGCCCCCGCAATCGCCGTTGCAGAGCAGCCGGCTGCGAAGCCGTCGATCACGCTTAGTGATGTCGAAGTCGGTTTGCCGGATATTTCTCCTGACGAGCCGATGGCAGCCAGTTTTTCCGCGAGCATGGCTGCGGACTATCTGGATCGCTCGGCGCTCAATTGGCAGAGGACCAAAAATTGTGCTACCTGTCACACAAACTTGTTTTACATGATTGCCAGACCAGCGCTTAGCACAATCCAGCCCGATTCGGGCGAAGTTCGCGGCTTCTATGAGGACTACCGCAAAGTGCGCTGGCAGCAGACCGGACCCAAAGAAGTGGATGGCTTCTGGACGATCGTCGTCGGCACAGGCTTAGCGATGAACGACTTGCAGACCACAGGTAAGCTCAGTGATGTCGCTCGTGAGGTGCTTGATATGATGTGGACGGTGCAACGTAAAGATGGCGGCTGGAATTGGCCTGACTGCGACTACGCCCCCATCGAGATTGACGACCACTATGGCGTCACGATCGCTGCACTGACAGTTGGCAATGCACCCGATGGTTACGCGCGATCACCTCAAGCGATTGCTGGACTCGAAAAACTTCGTGGCTATTTCAAGAACAATCCGCCAAAGTCGCTCCACCATCGTGCCATGCTCGCATGGTGTTCCATCAAGGTCGAAGGAATTGCAACCATTGAAGATCGTAGACGAACGCTCGCTGAACTGCTTAGCCTCCAGCTAGCCGATGGTGGCTGGTCCACCTCTGGTCTGCTGACCGACTGGAAAGGCCTAGCTCGTCAAGACGGCGAGCCGCTGGACACCAAGACCAGCGACGGCTACGGGACCGGCTTGGTCATCGTGATCGCAAGAGAACTTGGCGTCCCGGCAGAAGACGAACGGCTACAGCGCGGAGTGGAATGGATTTACACGCATCAACGTGAGAGTGGCAAATGGTTCACGAAGTCACCGGTGAATGATGCCGGTAATTTGATCTCCAATGTCGGCAGTGCGTATGTCGTCCTGGCACTTCAGGCGTGCGGCAAGTTGCCGGGATGGCCGTTCAATCCAATCAAACGGGAAAGCAAGTAACGCCATGTCCGTACCATCATTTCTGAAACGTAGAAAATTTTTCACGACCTTAGCCTCAGCATCGTTTGTCCTCGGCGCATCAAGTTCCAAACTTTGGTCTGCTGAGCCCGTTGTAAAGGGCGAGACCGATCACTTTTATTATCGGCTTGCTCCCGCTAGTCCGTATGTGGATTCACAGCGAGAAAACAGAGCGTTTGGATTCAGCGAAGGAAAGGTTTTTCTATCCGAAGACAATTGCCAGTCCTGGGTACGCAGCGCGTCGTTTCCTGACGCAGAAAACATTACTTTCAGTTGCTTGCTGAAAAACGGGAACATCCTGTTCGCAACTCGCGAGAAATTATTTCTCAGCACCGACAAGCTTGCAACCATAGACGAAATCATTGTCAAGAACGCTGACGGCGGAGACTACCAACCCCACCAGCCGAAATCTCCGGATCAGCCCGGTTGGTATTTTCATTCACTTGATGGCGTTCATACGTGGGAAATCGATGGTTCAGAAATGCTCGTATGGGGTAATTATTGCAACGTGGACGGCGGCCCCGTGCCGGCCAACATCTATTACTCAACCGACAGCGGGCGAACGGTTAAGATCGCGTTTGCATTCGGTCAGAACCCTCACTTTCAACTGGCTGACGCCGAGCGAAGTTCGTTCCTAGGAGATCGCGGCAACCCACTCATCTGCAGACATATTCATGCGGTCTCCTACAACCCCGTCGAAAAAGCTTTCTATGCCTGCACAGGAGATCTCGAACGCGGCCACGGGCTTGAATGCCATTGGCTTCGCGGAGTTTACGATGTTGAGGGCGATCGTTGGGAGTGGCGGGTCCTGGTTTCTGTCGATGCCAATTCACGGTACAAATCCGGTGGAATCAATTTCGTCGCAGGGCAGCTCTATTGGGCAGCCGACGCCAATGGCCCCAAACAGGACGCAGAGAAATATGATCGTGGTATTTTTCGATGCTCTCCGGAAAATCTGGCGGATCCAAGCAAGCACACTCTGCTTTTCGATCCCAAGTACGAAGTCGCCACGATGCTGATCGACGACAATTTCATCTTGGCGGGCCTGAGCGATTTGTCGTCACCTTTCGCGACGGGCGTCGCCGTCTCTCCCGATTTAGGTAAGACCTGGGCAACGTACGATTTATCCGAGCTTGGCAAAAGATCGCCCTACCGCTTGCATCCCAAAAACAGCGACGGCTGGTTTCGAGTCGATCTGCGACGAGAATGGATTAAACGAGCGGAAGTGCTATTTATTAAACCGAAGTAGTGACAACATACTTCAAGAGATCAAATTCTGAATTACCGTACCACCAAATTGGCTTAGCTGCTTGAAACGACCAGCGTGGTAAAAAGTGAGTTTATTGTCGTCGAGTCCCAATAGGCGCAGAAGCGTTACGTGGAAGTCACGTACGTGATGCACCTCCTCAACGGCAGTCATGCCAAGCTCATCTGTGGCACCGATCGTGTGGCCAGCATTGCAGCCACCACCGGCCATCCAAATCGTCATCGCGTTGGGGTTGTGGTCACGTCCATAAGCCGTACCACCTCGCACACCGTTGTCCGGAGTACGTCCGAATTCGCCACACCAAACAATCAGTGTGCTATCGAGCAATCCACGTTGCTTGAGGTCTGTAATTAGCGCGGCGATCGGTTGGTCAACGCCGCGCACAAGATTGCCGTGGGCTCGTTCAATGAAATCATGGCTATCCCAAGTGCCATTGTAGAGTTGTACAAATCGAACGCCCTTTTCAACTAGCTTGCGAGCTAACAAACACTTGCGCCCGAAAGCATCGGTCGCGTCGTTGCCGATTCCGTACCGCTCTTGCGTCTTTGCGTCTTCGTTCGAAAGATCTAATGTTTCCGGGACTTGCATCTGCATCCGAAACGCCAGCTCATAGCTGTCCATCCGCGCGGCCAGATCTTCGTGCTCTGGATGTTCGGCAAGATGCGCGGTATTCAGTCGGGAGATCAGGTCAAGATTCTTACGTTGATGCTCGCGCGAGACACCGCCGGGTGGAGTCAAATCGAGAATTGGCGAACCCTTGGCACGAAGCGGCGTACCCTGAAAGAGAACGGGCAAGTAACCATTGCTCCAATTCGCCGATCCGCCTTGCGGGTAGCTAACCTCGGGTAACACAATAAAGCCCGGTATATCTTGATTAATGGAACCCAGGCCGTAAGTAACCCAAGCACCAATGCCAGGATCACCTCCAAAACGGTTGCCACAATTCATCTGGAACATGGCGGTCGGATGATTCACGCTATCGACTTGGCAGCCGCGAAAGAAGCAAAGCTCGTCGGCGACTTTCGCGAGGTGCGTCCAATTTTCAGCCATGTCTGCGCCGCTTTCACCATGCCTGCCAAACTTGAAAGGGCTTTGCACATAGTAACGCTTCCCGCTTTCCATCGCTGATTTCTGCTGGCCCTCGCGGGTAAACTCTTTGAGGTGCAGCTTCGCGAGCGCTGGCTTGGGATCAAATGTGTCGATCTGAGACGGCCCGCCCTCCATCATAAGAAAGATGACGTTTTTAGCTTTGGCCGGTACATGACCTTGTTTTGGGGCGAGCGAATTCGTTTTATCGGAGGCCGACAGCAGCGAAGTGAATGCCACGCTACCAAGGCTCGTGCCAAGGCTATAAAGAAAATCACGCCGCGTCGGTGCGAGTGATGTTCGAAACCCAGCGCAAGGAAACAACGGTATTTTTATGAGGCTATTCAAAGTGATATCAGGGAGTGAGGCGTAAGGCAATCAATAAACATAGACAAATTCGTTCGTGTTCAAGATCGATAGGCAGACATCAGCCAAAGCCCGCGTGCGGATGTCGCAGTCTGCGGCTTGTAGGTCGGGAAGAAAATCGGCGTTGGAGTAAAGCGTCTCTGTGAAGGAGAACTTTTCCCCTGTGTTCTCTTCAACCGCATCGCGGCGTACTGAAAGCGGTAATTTCGTAAACGGGAATTCAGTCTTTGCTTGAACGGCCTGCATCTCGCGCCAGTGGTCATGACAGATCTTGAGTTCGTCGGCCCGGGGCAACCGTCCACAAGTAAGTAAAAATATCTGGTTAATAACTGCTCCATCTCCATCGCGATCCGATTCTCTTAGCACTCGCGCAGCAAGTGACAGCGCGCGAGCGTAACTTGCGCGACTGTTGAACATCGCAAAGACCTGTGGTGTAACGGTCGATCCCTCGCGCCGTTCACAAGAAAAATCGGGGGACGGTGAGTTAAACACCTCCATCGCCGGATCGCTTAGCCCACGCATTTTCAGCGCGTACAACGAGCGTCGGTGACGCTGTTTCGGCAACGGATTTGGCGTCCACGCGGCGGCAAATGTACCCATCACTTGACGAGGTTGCAAAGCCGCTTCGAGATTTATCTCAGGACGATTCGGAATACCACCGATTTCTGGGTTAAGCTCGCCCGTTGCAGCCAACATGGCATCGCGTATTTCTTCTGCGGTCAGACGGCGTGGCTTAAAGACGGCGTAGCTTGTCCCCAATGGGTCTTTGTCGATAAGGTCTTTTCGATCGGGATGTATAGTGGTCCGGCGATAAGCTTCGCTGGTCATGATCACTCGATGCAGTGATTTAAATGACCAGCCCTGTTTGACGAAGGTAGCCGCCAACCAATCCAGTAGCTCTGGATGGGTAGGTCGCTTGCCGGTGCTGCCAAAGTTATTCGGATTGCCGGCGATCGGATCCCCGAAGTGCCACATCCAAACGCGATTCACGATCGCTCGCGTGGTAAGAGGGTTGTCCGCACTCGCAACCCAGTCAGCGAACGCCAAACGCCGACCGTCGATACTATCGGGAATCGATTCACGTTGTATAGAAGCCAATACGCTCAGCACGCTTGGGTTCACTTTCGGGCCTGAACCGAACGGATCACCACCTGCGAGAATACACGTTTGCTCGAGTTCTCCGTTGGTCATGCGATTCGCTGGCATTCGCAGCGGCGCACCGACGCTAGTCATCGCTGGCGTACGACCAGCATAGACTGCCAGCGCATAAGGTTCGTAGCGATCTAACTCCCACTGGATTCTTTGCAATCCTTTGTTGGCGATTCTTTCGAGGCCAATCTCCTCCGGCGTCAAGCCGAGCATGCGAGGTGGGAACTGATCCTCGGGAATGCCCTGCTTGAGCAAAGCACTACGGACCGCTCCGAATACTCCACCGCGTTTGGATTCGCTCTTCGAGTCAACTTGCTGCATGGCCAATCGCCACTTCTCCAGATCAAGTTGCTGTTCCCTATGCCAATCGTCCACGGCATGGAGCGACTTCTCATCGAGTCGACTCAGCGTCGCAAGATGGTCCTCTCGACTCTTCACCAAATACTTCTTCTCCTCGAAACCAGTCGTATTCTCCGTTGGCAAGAAATCGGTCGGTCGCTCGGTCAATTGAGTGGTCGCAAAGACAGCCTGTATCGAATAATAATCTTGCGTCGGCACGGGATCGAACTTGTGATCGTGGCAGCGTGCACATTGCAATGAGTGCGCGAGAAAGGTTTCGCCGACGCTGTTCGTCACGTCGTCGAGGAAGCGTTGGCGAGCGATCTTCGCGACTTCCATCGCCGTAAGTTCCCATGGCCCCATGCGCAGAAAGCCGGTTGCGATCGTCTTTTCAGGATCGTTCGAGTCCATCTCATCGCCCGCGATCTGTTCGCGTACGAACTGGTCGTAAGGCTTGTCAGAGTTAAAAGCACGCACAACGTAGTCGCGATATCGCCACGCATTCCCCCTCGCGAAGTCGTTCGCAAAACCGGATGAATCCGCGTAGCGCACCACATCCAACCAATGCTGCGCCATTCGCTCGCCGTAGTGAGGCGACTCCAATAAGCGTTCGATCACCTTCGCCAACGCCTCGGTTTCGGGTAACGCGTCCTTCAAGAAAGCATCGATCTCCGCTGGAGTTGGCGGCAATCCGATCAGATCAAACGTCACGCGGCGAATCAGCGTCCGGCGGTCTGCCAGAGGTGCTGGCGATAGACCACTTGGTATCTTTGCTGCGATAAACTTATCGATCGGATTTTTCTTCTCATCAGTCCTGCCGTTGGCTGCAAACTGCGTCACCGCCTGATATCCCCATAAGCTATCAGGTTTGTATTTTCGGTTCGTCCATTCAGGCGATTGTCCACCGCTGGTATTTATCGTCGTCCCATCCTCGGCAGACCATTCCTTCGCATGTATCGTTTCGATCTCCTGAATGCGAGATGTTTCAGGCCAAGTCGCACCACCCGCGATCCAGTCCCTAACCCATTGAATTTGCTCCGCGTAAAGCTTGTCCGCTTCCTTGGGTGGCATAGGCTGCCAATCGTCGTGCGTTCGAAGGATCGCTTGGTAGAGCGGGCTTTCGTCTGGCAAGCCTGCGACGACAACCGACTTGCCTTGATCGCCACCTTGGAGCATCGTGGACAGCGAACGCAGGTCGAGTCCGCCTTGAATATCTAACTCATCGTTCCCATGGCAAGCCAAACACTTTTCACTAAACAGCGGTCGAATGCGGCGCACGAAGAGCAACTCTGCATCTTCATTGGCAGCACCCGCATTGCTGGCAAAGACAATCGCTACCGTAATGGCCAGCCAAGAAATAGAGTTAAGGGAAAAGAATACGTTGGTTGGCTGTAAGGCCGTTCTGAATTGCATGGGAGGGCACTCAAGCGAGGATCAGCGATCGGTTCAACGGCGATAAGTTGAAGTTGGTTCGGAAAAGAAAAACAATCCCTTCATTTGCCCATTGCCGTGCGTTGACGAATCTACAGTCAGCCGGAGTAGTCACGGTTGCTTGCCGCTTGGTCGTACAGCTGGCACACGGAGTCGAGAGGAAGGTTTTTTGAGTACTGCCATATCCAGAATGCAATTTGCTGCGCGAGCACATCCAGCTGCACAACCAACAGGGTAGCTTTTTCGGAACTCGGTGTCCACTGTTTGTCGGCCGGCCAGTACAGCTCGGTTAGCTGGGTTGGTTCATTCTCGCCACCCTGGCTTCGGGCCCTACGCCCGCGCACCCCATTTGTTGTCGAATCTAAAAAAAGAACAGCAAGGATTTAAAAGAAATTGCCAGCAATGCGTTTTGCAACCCGTTAACTTCCATCGCTGGAGGGGATATTCGCAACCTAATCTTACCGCCCCTCACTTAGGATTTAGCCTGTACGCGAAGATTCACGATCCAGACAACTTTTTGGATGGCGACAAAGACCCCACTGACCGGCTGATTTCCGAGGGTCCAAGTTCGCATAATCCTTGGGGCCAGGACAACCTAAGTCCAGGAATAAAAAGCAACCCAATTGATGAGAGTCTTATAGACAAAAATGGCATTCCTGCTCAAATCGACAGACCGGAAGTTCCACCAGAAATTTTGAATGAACGATGGTCAAAGAAAACTTATGCAAATAGCGCAACCGACTTTTCAATTGATTTCGCGAATCCAGACGTTGGAGCATCATTACTTGACCCTTCATTTGATATTCCATCTGGTATGATGGAAGCCAAAACGTTTATGACAATACATAACCGGCAACCTGGAAATAACTTTCGTATCGCGCTTCATGATGAAGATTCCGTGTCACATCTAGCCGCGTTTCCGAAGCAACTTCGTGTATTCGAAAAGGGATTCGCAAATTTCGTTCTATCTCAGCGAGGATATGCCATTCCTGGAAACGTACAGTCTGAAAAGGACTTGGTTGTTGCGAGAACTCTAATTATTGAGTACGACTCACTTACTCAACCATCACCAGCAGTGTTCAGAAGTTTTTGCCATTCGAATAATCAATTCTAATGTAAGCGTCCAGCCGGACCATGTGGCCGGCTTGGATTTGCGCCGGGGGCGGCGCGGTTAGTGGCTGGTGTTCAAGCGGCGACGCTTGTTCCGGCTCTCATGCTTGCGGTGGGCTCTCGTTTCGTGTTCCTCAGACCGGTAGGCGCGGCAGTGCTCTGGATGAGACTTACCCCATACATCTGGTCGCAGTGATGCGTAGTCTGCCTAACCGCTCAGCAGCGCATCCAGCACCGCCTCGACATACACCGCCACATGCAAGTCATTGCGAACCGCACTGCTCACAACCGTCATCAAGTCCGACATCTCGTAGCCGCTCTGCAAGCTGCCCACGAACAACAAATTATTTCGCCCCACAGCCACCTGCTTCATCAACTGCTCCGCCTCGTTGTTGTCGATCGGCACCAGCGGATCACTCAAGTAGTGTGTCAGCGCTGACCATTGGTTGTGAATATAATTGATCGCCTGACGCATCTTCGCTTTGGGATGCAAGTCCAGCATTCCGCTCGTCATATAATCACGCAGCCGATTCCACACCGGCAGTGCCTCCATTTGACGAAGTTCCAACCGCGCAGCAGGTTCTAACACTGTACCTTGATCCTCGACCTCATATAACTCTTGAAAACCATTCATCAAAGTGTTGCGAAATGGGTCAGTGTTGCGAAATGGGTCAGGCTTCTTTGATGCGTTCGCGTCGCCAAAGAAGCTTGAGCTATTTGATGGTACACGCATATATCTTGTCTTGATCGTCTCCGTTATTTCTTTCGCAAGCACTAGCTTGAAAGCAGAGGAGACAGCGACCGTCGATTCCAATGCCTCCCACTTAATGGTTTATATGCCGGAGCGAATTCCGGATGCACTGCTCGGGGATCCTATCTTCCTGCCGCTAGCGATTGCAAACATGATGGAATATCCT
>Ga0105044_10012183_pt1 | contig 11690 bp, 11 predicted proteins | sample MAT01_FD_78092 | JGI IMG/M metagenome (GOLD analysis project Ga0105044, IMG submission 78092) | Freshwater microbial communities from Lake Fryxell liftoff mats and glacier meltwater in Antarctica - MAT-01 | ecosystem: Environmental > Aquatic > Freshwater > Ice > Liftoff microbial mat | place...
CAATATCTACGGCTCGCTGGCGGCGCGGCTGACCAAGGTGCCGATCGCGGCGACGATCAGCGGCCTCGGCTCGGCGTTTCTCAAGGGCGGTATGCTCGGCGGGCTCCTGCTGCGGCTGTACCGCATCGCGCTGGGCGGGGCGCAGGCGATCTTTTTCCAGTATCCGGCGGATCGCGATCTGTTCATCGCCCGGCGCATAGCTCTTCCCAAGCAAGCGCGATTGGTGGCTGGGTCGGGGATCGACCTGGCCCGGTTTGCGCCCGCGCCGATCGATTCCGACGAAGCCTTCCGTTTCCTGCTGATCGGTCGGTTGCTGTTCGACAAGGGCATCGCCGAATACGTCGCGGCGGCACGGATCGTACGTCGATCGTATCCGCAGGCGCGCTTCCAGTTGCTGGGCGGTTCGGCCGACGACAATCCGAGCGCGGTGCCACAAGCCGAACTGGCGCGTTGGGCCGCCGAATCAATTGTGGAGCAGCTTGGTGTGCAGGATGATGTAAGGCCCTTTATCGCCGCCGCAGATTGCGTGGTGTTGCCGTCGTACCGCGAGGGCCTGCCGCGAAGCCTGCTCGAAGGCGCGGCGATGGCGCGGCCGCTGATCGCGACCGACGTCCCCGGCTGCCGCGAGGTCGTCGACCATGGTGTCAACGGCCTGCTGTGCGAGGTGCGCTCGTCGGCGTCGCTCGCCCAAGCGATGGAGCGGATGCTGTCAATGACCCCGGCCGAACGATCGGCGATGGGCACGGCGGGGCGGCGCAAGGTCGAGGCCGAGTTTGACCAGAAGCTAGTTGCCGACGCCTATCTCGCGGAGATTGCGCGATGAATTCGATGCTTTCCTTCTGGCAGAAAGCGCCCGCGACCTGGCAGGAGAAGCCACGCATTCCCGATGGGCACCGCGTCTATGCAGTGGGCGATGTCCACGGACAGGATCATCTGCTCGCCGATTTGCTGGCGCAGGTCGAGGCCGACATTGCCGCGCGACCCGGGCGGGAAGTGACCATCGTCTTTCTTGGCGATCTGATTGATCGCGGGCCCAAGTCAGCCGAGGTGGTCGAACGGCTGCGCACCTATCGCCCAATCGGAGTCCGCACCGAATTCCTCACTGGCAATCATGAAGAAGTGCTGCTCAGGATCCTCGAAGGCGAGGGCGGGCTGGTTGCCGACTGGCTCCGCTTCGGCGGCGCCCAATGCGCGCGAAGCTATGGGCTGCGTTCCTCGCGCCTCGCCAAAATGTCGCCGACCGAGGCGATCGAGACGCTCCGCTCGACCATTCCCGCCGAGCATCAAGCGTTTCTCGCCAGTTTCGCCGACACGCTGCGCGCCGGCGACTATTTGTTCGTCCATGCCGGAATCCGGCCCGGGGTCGCGCTGGGCGAACAGACGCAGGTCGACCTGCGCTGGATTCGCGGCCCGTTCCTCGACCATTCGGCACGGCACGACGTGATGGTGGTGCATGGCCATTCCATTACCGAGCAGGTCGATGAACGCGCTGGACGGATCGGGATCGACACTGGTGCGTATAAGCATGGTGTGCTGACCGCGCTCGTGCTGGAAAGCGACCAACGCCGGTTCCTCCAGGCACGCAGCGCGTTGGGCAAATCGGAGCGAAGCTGACCATAGCCACGACGGCGGCGGGTTGCTAAGCGCCGGATCGGCGGCGTTTATGGCCGAAAGCAGGAGCATTTCCGTGATTGCCAAGACCAAATCAATGATCGGACTGGGAGCCGGATTGACCCTGCTGCTGCTGGCCGGTTGCGCCGACAAGCGAGGCGGCCCAATCCCCTATGACGTCAAGACGTTTGGCGCACCCGACGCGCCGACCGTGGTCCCGCTCGAGCAGGGCTATCGGATCGCGCCGCTCGACACGTTGTCGGTCAAAGTCTTCAAGATGCCCGATCTTTCGGGTGACTATGAAGTCGACCTGTCCGGACAGATCGCCTTGCCGCTGGTCGGCAGCGTCCGCGCGGTTGATCTGACGACCGCCGAGCTCGACGAGCGGCTGACCGCCAAGCTGAGCGAGAAATACCTCCAGAATCCGGACATCAGCGTGGGGGTCAAATCGTCGACCCGGCGCAATGTCACCGTCGATGGCGCGGTGGCCAGGGTCGGCACGTTCTCGGTGAATGGCCCGATGACGCTTCTCCAGGCGGTGGCCCAGGCCGGTGGCCCGACCCCCGATTCCAATCCGCGCCGCGTTGCTATCTTCCGCCAGATCGGCGGCCAGCGGCAGGCGGCCGCGTTCGACCTGACCTCGATCCGGCGTGGCGAGGCACCCGATCCCGCGGTCTTTGCTGGCGACATCGTGATCGTCGACGGCTCGCAGATCAAGGCGCTGCAGAAGCGAATCCTGGATTCCATGTCGATCCTGTCGGTGTTCCGACCGTTCTGATCCCTGGATCATCGAACGCGAATGAAAATAAAGGCGATTCCAAGTGGGAAATGATGTTGTATTGCCGGGCGATCGCCAGTCGCTACCCGAGCCGTTCGGCCCGGTGCGCGGACACGGCCTGCACCTTGAGGATCGCAATGCCGCCGGCGACGGCCTCGATCTGCAATCCGTCCTCAGGATCCTCAACGAACATCGCAAGCTGATCCTCGCGGCGATGGTCGTCGGCCTGATCGGCGGGCTGATCATGACGTTGATGACCCCGAAAATGTATCGCGCCGGCGTCACGCTCGAGGTCAATGCGCCCAAGGTCGAGATTTTGAACGAGGAGGATGGTGGCGAAGCGCCAATGTCCAACAGCTGGGACTTTATCGCGACTCAGGTCGGCCTGCTGAAAAGCCGGACTCTGGCCGAGCGCGTGGCGCAGGATCTCAACCTGCCGTCCGATCCGTCGATCGTCGGCGTCGGCGGCGATCCCGCCTCGCGCCTGCGCACCGCAACGTCGGTGGTCGCGGGCGGGCTGTCGGCGGAGATGCCGGAGGATGGCCAGCTGATCCGCTATTCCTACGTCTCGACCTCGCCCGACCTGGCGGCGAAGGTCGCCAACGGGTTTGCCGACGGCTTCATCAACAGCAGTCTGCAGCGCCGCTTCGATGCTTCCAACTACGCCCGCAATTTTCTGCTTCAGCAGATTAACAAAACGCGCGGCGAGCTCGAGAAATCGGAACGCCAGCTGGTGACCTATGCGCAGGCGCAGGGGATCATCAACACTGGCTCGGGAGAAGCTGGTTCGACCACCACCGACGCTTCGTCGCTCCAGGGCGGATCGCTGATCGCGCTCAACGGCGCGCTGGCCGAAGCAACCGCGCGCCGGGTGATGGCCGAAGGCGCCTACCGGCAGGCCGGACTCGCCGGCTCCTCGTCGGAGGTCAACCTGAGCACCTCGGGCCTGCGCGGGACGCGCGCGGGACTCGAGGCCGATTACCAGGATAAATTGACCCTGCTCAAACCCGACCATCCCGACATGGTCGCGCTTCGCTCGCGGATCGAAGAGCTCAATCGCCAGATCGGCGCCGAGCAATCGCGCGTCGCCGGAGGCAAGTCGACCAGCCTGCTGGCCGATTATCGCGCCGCCATCGCCACCGAAAGTTCGCTTCGGGCGCAGGTCAACCAATTGCGCGGGTCGGTGCTCGACCTGCGCGGGCGAAGCATCCAGTATAATATCCTGCAACGCGACGTGGATACCAATCGCGGACTCTACGATGCGCTTCTCCAGCGCTACAAGCAGGTTGGCGTGGCTGGCGGCGTCGGCACCTCGCCGGTATCGATCGTCGATCGCGCCGAGGTGCCCGGTGGGCCGTACAAACCCAATATGATGTTCAACCTGCTGGCCGGGTTGGGCATCGGCCTGCTGGCCGGCGTCGCGCTCGCGCTGGCGCTGGAGTTCGTCCACGACACGATCAAGACCCGCGAGGATGTGCGGTCCAAGCTGCGCCTGGCGTGCCTCGGGGTCATCCCCAAGCGTGCCGGCGGCGGGTCGATCATCGAGGAACTCAAGGACGTTTCATCGGCCGCCACCGAAGCCTATTCGGCGGTCCTCGCGGCGCTTCGCTTCAGCACCGAATCGGGGGCGCCGAAAACCTTGCTCGTCACCAGCACGATGGCGTCGGAAGGCAAATCGTCGTCCGCGCTCGCGCTGGCCCAGAATTACGCTCGTCGCGGCGAGACGGTGTTGCTGATCGATGCCGATCTCAGGCGCCCGGTGTTCAAGGCGCATTCCAACCGCCAGGGGCTGACCAAGTTGCTGACGAACGACGAGTCAATCCGCGCGCATATCCTCGATACCCAATATGACCATCTGTCCCTGCTGCCATGCGGGCCGACCCCGCCCAATCCCGCCGATCTGCTCGCGACCCCGCGATTTGAGGCGATCCTGCGCGAGGCGGTGCAGCAATTTGACCGGGTGATCATTGACGGACCGCCGGTGCTTGGCCTGGCCGATGCGACTTTGCTCGCCACCGCCGCCGGCAATGTCGCGATGGTCGTGGAATCTGGCCGCACCCGCACCAAGGCGGCGCGCGATGCGCTCGACCGTCTCCGTCTCGGCGGGGCGAATGTGGTGGGCGCGATCCTCACCAAGTCGACCGAGGAAGCGAGCGAATATGGCTACCGCCTCTATCAATATGGCGCAGTCGAAAAGTCATCGAGCGAGCTGATCCTGATCTCGCACCAGTCCGACGAAAAATGACGGCAGGCCGGAAGCGCTTATGCTGACGGCGCGGGCGCTGGTCGTCCTGCCGCTTGCCGTGTTGCTGGCGGTCGGCGCAATCCAGGCGATGACGTTCGTTGCCCCGACTGGCCATGCGCTGCGAGCGCTTGCGCCCACCTTTGGCTCCCACCCCGACGCGCTGCTTAATCGAGCGATGGGGGAAATCGGCACCGCCGCCGCGCGCGGCGGTACGGTCCCACCATCGGCGAGGCAGGCGATTGCGAGCGTTGCGCGCAAGGCTCCGCTCGCCCCCGATCCGTTCCTGGTCGAGGGCACGATCGCCGAAATGGAGGGCAATTCGCCGCGCGCCGAACGCCTGTTCCTCGCCGCGCGGGATCGCAATCCCCGATCGCAGGGCGCGCGCTATTTCCTCGCCGACCGCTATCTCAAGACCAACCGCATCCTGCCCGGGCTGATCGAAATTGCCGCCTTGGCGCGACTGTCCGAGAAAGCCGCGCAGCCACTGATTCCGGCGCTCGCGGCCTATGCCCGATCACCGGGCGCGGTGGCCGAATTGCGCCGCTTCTTCAAGCTGTCGCCTGCCACGCGCGATCGTACTTTGGCGCTGCTTGCCGAGGATGCGCGCAACGCCCCGCTCATCCTGTCGCTCGCGCCAGAGGCGCTGGATGGCGCAGCGCCGGCCGGGTGGCAGGCCAGCCTGGTCCGCTCGCTGGTCGCCGCCGGTGACTATGCCGGGGCCGAAGCCCTGTGGAGCAGGACTGCCGGCGTTGCCAACCGCGGCCTGCTGTTCAACCCGCAATTCCGCACTTCGGCAGCGCCGCCGCCGTTCAACTGGCAATTCTTCTCGGGCACCTCGGGCGTTGCCGAACCATCGGGCAGCGGCGGGCTCGATGTCATTTATTACGGACGTGACGAGGTCGCGCTGGCCACTCAATTGTTGCGCCTCGCTCCCGGGGGTTACCGGCTGGCGATGCGCGTCGAGGGGTCGTCGCGGGCTAGCGGCCTGGCGTGGAACATCCTGTGCGTGCCGACCAGTGGCGCCCTGCTCCGGCTGCCGCTCGGGGCCAGTGGCAAGGGCAATGTCGCCGGGGCGTTCGCGGTTCCGGCAGCGGGCTGTCCGGCGCAGTCGCTCGAGCTTCGCGGTCGCCCCGGCGACTCCTCGCAAACTGCGCAACTGACGATCTTCGACCTCAAGCTCGAACCGCTGGCGGCGACGCCATGAGCAATCTCCGCCAAGCGGTCGCCCCGGCCTATCTGTTCCTGTGCATCGTCATGGGCGGCAGCGCGCAGGGCATTTTCAGCAATCTGGCGCTCCAGTTGACGGGGGTCGCGATCCTCGCCTGGGCGTTCCTGACGCAGACGCCGCTCAAGGATTCGCGGCCCGCGCGCCAGCTCGGATGGCTCGCCGCCGCAGTGGTCGCGCTGGTGTTGCTTCAGCTGGTTCCGCTCCCGCCGGCGATCTGGAGCCAGCTTCCCAGGCGGGAATTGGTGGTCGAGGGCTTTCGTTTGCTCGGCCAGCCCTTGCCGTGGATGCCGCTGTCGCTGGCACCGGCCGACACCATCGCCACCGCGATGGCGCTGCTCCCGCCACTGGCGATGCTGGCGCTGATCCTGCGGCTTGGCGCCTATCGCGACAGCTGGCTGCTGATTGCCTTGCTCTGCGCGACCTTCATTTCGGTTGGGCTCGGCGTATTGCAGGTCCAGGGCAGCGGCCCTTATCTTTATGCCCAGGCCAATCTCGGCGCCGCCTCGGGCCTGTTCGCCAATGCCAATCACATGGCGACCCTGTTGCTGGTCAGCATTCCGTTTCTCGTCGCCCTCGGGGCGCGGCGCTGGCGCCAGTCGCCCAAGACCAATGATCGCCTGCTGACCGTGACGCTGGCGGGCGGCGCGGCGATTGTGGTGCTGCTCGGGATTGTCACCAACCACTCGTTCGCGTTGCTAATCATCGGCGCGCCGGTGGTTGGGGCCGCCGCGCTGCAACTGATCCCGCCCGGGCGAGTCCGGCTTGGCCGGCTGGCAGCAATGCTCGGCCTGTTGTTCCTCGCCGGTACTGCGGTGCTCGCGGTGATGGTCTCGTCGGGGATGGACACGTCGAACCAGACCTCGGTCAACATTCGTGCCGACATCTGGAAGCATAGCATCGAGGCGACCGGCGACCAGGCGCCGGTCGGATCGGGCATCGGCACCTTCCCCTCGCTCTATCCGCAATATGAGGATCCGGCGACGGTCGAGCGGACCTACGTCAACCACGCCCATAATGATTATCTGGAAATCGCGCTCGAGACCGGGGTTGCGGGAATGGTGCTGATCCTGCTGTTTCTCGTCTGGTGGAGCAGCCGCGCGTTCGCCATCTGGCGCTCGCCCAACGCTGCCGAACTGGCGCGAGCGGCGTGTGTCGCCTCGGCCGCCATCCTGCTCCATTCGCTGGTCGACTATCCGTTGCGCACCGCGGGAATCGCGACCTCGATGGCGATGGCGCTGGCGCTGATGGCCGATCCGGCCAAGCGACGGCACCAGGTGCGGCTCGCCGAGCTGCGCCCGACCCGCCACCTGACACTGTGAGTGTTTGGATCGTTACGCGGTGACAATCGTTCGATTGCGAAAGCCCTTTTTCGGGGCCGAGTGAAGGAGTAAATCCATGCGTCGCATCGCCCTTGCAACCGCCGCTTTCATTTTGCCGCTTGGCGCGTGCAGCTATACCGAGGCCCCCGATGAGAATGCCGCGACGTCCGCCGCCGAAGGCGCCAGCGCCGCCGCTAACCCGCTGGCGTCGAACGATGCCCAGCCCGGCCAGGCAGAAGACAAGCCGCGCCCGCTGATGCAAGCGCAAGTCGTTCTCGACCGGCTCGGCTTCACGCCGGGCGTGGTCGACGGCAAGATGGGGGTCTCGACGGTCAATGCCATCAAGGGCTTTCAGGAAGCCAGGGGAATGCAGATCAGCGGCGAACTGGACGAGCCGACCAAGCAGGCGCTGGCGCAATGGAACACGATCCCCGCGACCCGCATGGTGACCATTCCGGCCGATTTCGCGAACGAGCAGTTCGCGCCAATTCCCGAAGACCGCAAGGAGCAGGCGAAGCTTGCGCGGCTCGGCTATACGTCGCTCGCCGAGAAAATCGCCGAGCGGTTTCACACGACGGAAGCGGTGCTGGCGGAGATGAATCCGCAAGCGGCGGTCGGCACTGACGCCGGCACTCCCGTCGGCAACACGGTCTCGACGACGGCACCGAGCGGCAGCGAATCCGGTCCCGCACCCGCCATCGCTTATCGCGCGGGCATGCAGATTCGCGTTCCGAACGTCGGCGCCGACCGGTTCGACCCGGCGGCGGTCAAGGATGAGAAATGGGCGTCCACGCTGCAAATGCTTGGCGTCGGCACCGCCCAGCCGAGGGCGGCGAGTATCGAAGTCGACAAATCCGATCAGGTGCTGCGCGTGCTCGATGGGCAGGGCAAGCTGATCGCCCAGTTCACCGCGACGATGGGATCGAGCCAGTTTCCGTTGCCGATCGGCACGTGGAAAATTCAGGGCACGGCCTATAATTCACCGTGGCAATATAATCCGGCGCTGCTCGCCAATGCCGACAAGTCGGATCCGGTTCTTCAAATCCCGCCGGGTCCCAACAATCCGATCGGAGTCGTCTGGATCGACCTGTCGAAGGAGCATTATGGCATTCATGGGACCGACTCGCCGGACCGCATCGGGCGGGCCGAATCGAACGGCTGCATTCGCCTGACCAATTGGGATGCGGCGCGACTTGCACAAATGCTCAAGCCGGGTACGCAAGCAGTGTTCAAGGTCTGACACGGAGCAGGGCATGGTCCGGATCATTGCCAGCAATATCGTCACTGCGGTGCTGGTCAGCGCGTTCTGGATCGTCGCCTATAACATGACCGGCAGCGGCGGCGGTGCGGGCGAGGTCGAGGTCGCGGGCGACAAGCAGGTGGTCGGGAAGGGCGGCCGCATCACGGTCGCCGAAAGTGTGGTGGTTGGCCCGTCGGGGCTCGCCATCCCGGTGGCGGGGGTCGGGCCGGGGCAATTGGTCGATACCTTCACCCAGGCGCGGGCCGGGGGCGCGCGGGACCATGATGCGATCGACATCATGGCGCCCGACGGCACCGGCGTGGTCGCCGCCGCGCCGGGGACGATCGAGAAACTGTTTTTCTCGGCTGGCGGGGGCGGTATCTCCGCTTATGTCCGCTCGGACGACCGCAGGTGGATCTATTATTACGCGCACCTCAGCGCCTACGCGCCGGGCATCAGCGAGGGGCGCAAGGTGCCGCGCGGCGGATTGATCGGCTACGTCGGCCACACCGGCAATGCCTCGCCCGTCGGCCCGCACCTCCATTTCGCAATCAACCAGATGCGCGGCGGCGAGAAATGGCACCAGGGAACGCCGATCAATCCCTACCCGCTGCTTGCCGGAAAGCCCGCGAGCCGCTAGGGCGCGCGCTTGGTGACCGGCGCTTTGCAAGCGACGTTGGCCATCGGCTTTTTCTCACATCCATAGGTTTCCCATGAAGATCAGCGGCGTTTCGATTCGTCCCGGCAACATCATCGAATATGAAGGCGGCATCTGGCGCGCGGTGAAGATCCAGCACACCCAGCCGGGCAAGGGCGGCGCCTATATGCAGGTCGAATTGAAGAACCTCATCGACGGCCGCAAGAACAATGTCCGCTTCCGCTCGGCGGAGACGGTCGAGCGCGTCCGGCTCGACACCAAGGATTTCCAGTTCCTGTTCGCCGACGGCGACATGCTGACCTTCATGGACAAGGACAATTACGAGCAGATCAGCCTGTCGCGCGACATTCTCGGCGACGCCGCGGCGTTCTTGCAGGACGGCATGGACGTGGTCATGGAATTGTATGACGAACGCCCGATCTCGGTGCAATTGCCCGACACGATCGAGGCGATGATCGTCGAGGCCGATGCGGTGGTGAAGGGGCAGACCGCCTCCTCCTCGTTCAAACCGGCGATGCTCGACAATGGCGTCCGCGTGATGGTCCCGCCGCATATCGGCGCGGGCACGCGGATCGTAGTCGACGTCTACGAGCAAACCTACGTCAAGCGCGCCGACTAAAGGCATGTAAGAAGCCCGTTGGTCCCGAGCGAAGTCGAGGGACGTTCTTCGGACCAATGCGCAACGTACCTCGACTTCGCTCGGCACGAACGGAATTAGTTTCATGGTAAGTCACTCAGGCCTGATCACCGTCATGACCCGCGCCGTGCGCAAGGCGGCGCCGCGGCTGCGCCGGGACTTTGGCGAAGTCGAGCAGTTGCAGGTCTCGAAGAAGGGCCCGGCCGATTTCGTCTCGGTCGCCGACAAACGCTCCGAAGCGACGCTGATCGAAGAGCTCAAATATGCGCGTCCCGACTGGGCGATCCTGACCGAGGAATCGGGCGAGATCGAGGGCGATCCTACCAAACCGCGGTGGATCATCGATCCGCTCGACGGGACCAGCAACTTCCTCCACGGAATCCCCCATTTCGCAATCTCGCTGGCGGTCGAGGAGCGCAGTCCCGGTCGCCCCAGCCAGATCAGCCACGGCCTGGTGTACCAGCCGCTGACCGACGAGAGCTTCTGGGCGGAGAAGGGCAGGGGCGCATGGCTCCACGACCGCCGCCTGCGCGTGTCCGGGCGGCGTTATCTCGATGAGGCGCTGATCGGCACCGGCCTGCCCCATTTCGGGCGCGGCGACGTGTCGAGCTGGAGCCGGATCTATGGCGCGATCGGCCCCGAAGTATCGGGTATCCGCCGCAACGGCGCCGCCAGCCTCGATCTCGCGTGGGTCGCGGCCGGCCGATTCGACGGTTTTTGGGAAGATGATCTCGACATTTGGGATTCGGCGGCGGGCATCCTGTTGGTCAAGGAAGCCGGTGGGTTCGTCAGCGATTATCGCGGGCAGGACCGGATGTTCGAACGCCGCGAATATCTCGCCGCCAATGGCGAACTTCACTCCAAGCTCCACAAGTTGCTGGCAGGCGCGCTCCGCTAGTTGAATTTGGCGCGATTTTCCGCTCGGCCAACCTTGCCCGCGCGGGAGCAGCGTCCTAGATAGCGCCTACCGTTCAACCCCCTGGAGTCCTCGCCTTGGCCAGCGTCGCTGCCGGTTACCTGCCGATCCTGATGTTCCTGGCCATCGCGCTCGGGCTGTCGGCCCTGTTCGTCTTCGCGCCGATGCTGGTCAGCCGGGCAACCGGGACGCACAATCCGACCCCGGAAAAGCTCAGTGAATATGAATGCGGCTTCCCGGCGTTCGACGACAGCCGGAGCCAGTTCGACGTCCGCTTCTACCTCGTCGCGATCCTGTTCATCATCTTCGACCTCGAAGTCGCCTTCCTGTTCCCGTGGGCGGTGTCGCTCGAGGAAACCGGCTGGCTGGGCTGGGGCGGGATGATGATCTTCCTCGCCGAACTCGCTTTGGGCCTCGCTTATGCGTGGAAAAAGGGAGCGCTCGAATGGGAGTGATGCTCGACCCTGCGGCGAACCCCAACCCGACCGAGGAGGAGCTGGCGCGCAATGCCGGGCTGATCGCGGGAAGTCCCGAGGAAGCCAAGTTCCTGGCGATGCGCAAGCAGCTCGACGAGAAGGGCTTTTTCGTCGCCTCGCTCGACGATCTCGCGACCTGGGCGCGGACCGGCAGCCTGTGGTGGATGACCTTCGGCCTCGCCTGCTGCGCGGTCGAGATGATCCACGTCAACATGCCGCGCTACGACCTCGAGCGGTTCGGAGTCGCCCCGCGCGCTTCGCCCCGCCAGTCGGACGTGATGATCGTCGCCGGCACGCTGTGCAACAAGATGGCTCCGGCGCTGCGCAAGGTCTACGACCAGATGTCGGAGCCCAAATACGTCATCTCGATGGGTAGCTGCGCCAATGGCGGCGGCTACTATCACTACAGTTACTCGGTGGTGCGCGGCTGCGACCGCATCGTCCCGGTCGATATCTACGTACCCGGCTGCCCGCCGACCGCCGAGGCCTTGCTCTACGTAATCATGCAATTGCAGCGCAAGATCCGCCGCGAAGGGACGATCACGCGGTGAGCGCGCACCTGCCCCGGATCAAGGAGCGCGC
>Ga0105044_10012186_pt1 | contig 11690 bp, 7 predicted proteins | sample MAT01_FD_78092 | JGI IMG/M metagenome (GOLD analysis project Ga0105044, IMG submission 78092) | Freshwater microbial communities from Lake Fryxell liftoff mats and glacier meltwater in Antarctica - MAT-01 | ecosystem: Environmental > Aquatic > Freshwater > Ice > Liftoff microbial mat | place...
GCGCAAGATTCGGCTGCGGCATCTTTTGTTGCTTCTGCTGCGCATGGCGTTGATCGCTCTGATATGCATGTCGCTCTGGCAACCAACGGTGTTGAGCGAGGGCTTCAGCCTGGGGGGAGGTCGCCCGGTTGCCACGGTCATCGTCATCGATACCAGCCCAAGCATGGGCTACGTGCTCTCCGAGCGATCTGGCCTGACCGAAGCGCGGCAGAAAGGTCTGAAGCTCCTGGGCGAACCCGCTGAGGGACCGTGGACCTGTCTCGACGAGGCACGCGGCCGAATCATGGAGATCCTGGAAGAGCTTTCACCAACGAGCAAGGTCGCGATTCTCGATACTTCCGACTGGAACGAGCCCGTCTTCGAGATCGGCGTAGCCGAGGCTCGTCAACGTATTCGCAACATCAAGAGGCCGCGTGCGAATAGCAAGACCGTCACGAGGGCGCTCGAAGGGGCCTACTCGCTGCTCGCCCGTGCCGATGCCGAGTTGGAGCCGGGCCAGGAACCATTCCCACGCTTGTTAGCCGTGTTCTCGGATCGCACGGCAACGTCCTGGGACGCAGGCCGCGTGGCCGAGTTGCAATCGCTCCGCGATCGCGTGCCCTTGCCGAGCGTGTTTCATGTGTATGTCGATGTCGGCATCGAGAAGCCGGTGAACACGGCCATCACGGCCATCGAGATGCGCCCGCAGATTGTGCCTGCGAATCAGCCGGTGCTCATCAACGTCACGGTGGAAGCAACGGGTTTGACCGACAATGTTCTGCTGTTCTCGGTTGATGGCGAGGAGCCGCAACGAATTACCGTGAGTCCCGGCCCCGAACGGTCGATTACCCGGCAACTCCGGAAGGACGGTTTGAAGCCCGGTCTGCATACCGCGAAGATCAGCCTGTTCACTTCGGATGCGTTGCCGTTCGACAACGAACGAACTATCACCTTCCGAGTTCGCGAGTCGCGCAATGTGCTGGCTCTGGTCGATTTGCCCCGCGAATCGCTGCTGACTGGTTCGCTCGGCGTATTGGGAATGGCCCAAGCTCATGCCAAGGTCTGGGTCGATTCCCTTGAGTCGGTCGGCTGGTACTCCTGCGATGTGCGGCCGGCCGACGACCCGGACCGAATCGACTGGGCGAAGTACGAACAAGTGACCATGATGGGGCTGAGTAAGCCGTCGCCTGATTTGTGGGGGAAAATCGCGGACTTCGTGAAAAAAGGCGGGCATCTGATTATCGTCCCCGGCGGGCCGGAGATGGATGCATCGTCCTACCGAACCGAGGGTGCGGGGCTCGTCGTGCCACGTAAGTTCACAAGCTGGGCTGCCGTTAAGCCATCGATCACGTGGACCTGGAACACACTGAGCCCGCAGCGGCCGATTCTTTCGGTGTTCCGCAACTATCGCGAACAAAATTCGTTCTTCGATACCGATCCCCCTAGCACGTTCGGCTTCTGGAAAATTGAAGACGGCTTTCGCGACCGGATGGTGGTCGCGTACAACGATGCGCCGGACCCGGACAAGCGTTCCCCCGCGATTCTTGAATGGGGCCACGGACTTGGTCGTATCTATCAGTTCACGGTGCCGCTCGCTCTTGGCTCACGCGACATCCACAACTATGCCGGCTCGTGGTTCTACATGGTGCTCGCCAACGAAGCAGTCCGCACCCTAGCGGGCGATAGCGAGGACCAGACTTTCAATTTCACGAACGGGCAAATGGTGTTGGTCAAGTGGCCTGCCGGTGAGGTGAAGCCGGGTGCAACTTACTATCTCAGCGGTCCTGACGTGACTGCGACAGACTCGAACGTGAAACGCGAAGAGGGCCAGGCCTATTTCCGCATGGGTCCAGAGAAAACCGGCTCGGCCGGGGCCTTCACGCTGACGGCCGCGGACGGCAAATGGACGGACGGCTTCAGCCTGAACGTGCCGACCGAGGAGAGCAACCTGGAACGCATCGCTCCCGATTCAATTCAAGAATTGTTCGGGGCCGATGCCATCTCGCCGGCGGACAAGAAGTTGCCGCTGAGCGAAATCCTGAGTGGCAAGTTCACTCAACCGATCGAGCTGTTTCCGTTCTTGATGATTTTGCTGTTGATCGTGCTCGCGGTGGAAAACTGGATGGGGAATAGATTCTATCGGCGCAAACGGCTGGCGACGACGCAGGGGAGGGTGTGATGCCGATTCACGATTGGACGAGATTAGATTCGGGGATCTTTCAGGACTTCCACAACATGTGGCTGATTGCGTTAAGGAACGCGATCAAACACATCTTGCCGCCTGGGTACAGCGTCATGACCGAGCAACGAACGCTCGATTACGAGGTAGACGTACTCGGTCTCCAGGCAAAACCCCCGTCTGATCTCGGTACAAACGGGAACGCCACGGCCTATGCAGATGAGTTTGGTGAGGGTGGGGTTAGTCTTGCAGTGGCTCCTCCCAGAGTCCAATTCACTCGTATCCCGGCAACGCCTAGAACGGAACCCAAACGACGGTGGATTGCAGTTCGGCATGTCACGGGCAAACGAGTGGTCGCAATCGTTGAGATTGTTTCACCCGGAAATAAGTCGAGCGAGTACAAGATTCGCTCTTTCACCGCGAAGATCGCGGATTTCCTCGCGATGGGAGTCCACGCACTCATCATTGACCTGTTTCCGCCGAGTTCGCGTGATCCGGAAGGAATTCACCGAGCAATCTGGGGCGATGCTGCCGGCGATTTTTGTTTGCCTTCAAATGCTCGACTGACGTTAGTTTCCTATCTGGCCGGCCAAGACGAGCGTGCATTCATCGAGCCGGTCGCAGTTGGACAGACGTTGCCCGATATGCCGCTATTTTTAACGACGGACCGATACATCCAGGTTCCCCTCGAATCGACTTACATGGCCGCATTCGAGGAAGTAGATGCGGAATATCAAAAACTGCTAACAACACCCGAACCATAGGTCCGTGACCTCGGGTAGACGGTAGGGAGGAGAAGACATGCCGATTCATGATTGGACGAAAGTGACTCCGGAGGTCTACCACCCATTTCACGTGATCTGGTTGGGGACGCTCGCGGGTGCGGTGAATCGGGTATTGCCTGCCGGATACTACGCCATGCCCGAAATGCCGTCGTTTGGTTACATACCCGTTGTGTTAACCTTGAGTAGGTCCGATCGAAACAGACACGATTCAACGCGTCAGAACTCTGGTGGTGGTGTGAGCTTGGCTACGCGGCCACCTAAGGTGCAATACACATCCTCGTTTAGTCCCGCGCGTCGATCGGCTCTTCAACGTTCTCTGGTCGTTCGTTCGGCCGGGAACGACCAAGTGGTCGCCGTTGTGGAGGTCGTTTCCCCCTCCAACAAAGCCGACAAGAAGCAGTTTCAAACGTTCGTGAACAAAGCAGTCGATTTCATTTTGCGTGGCATCCATTTCTTCGTGATTGATTTGTTTCCGCCAACAAGGCGTGATCCGCAAGGCATACACTATGCCATTTGGTCGGAGTTGTTCGACACATGCGATTTCTCGCTGCCTCCAAGCAAGCCGCTGACGCTGGCCTCGTATGTTGCCGGAGACGATGACCGTGCCTTCGTGAACAACATCGCAGTGGGCGATCCGTTTCCGGAAATGCCGTTGTTTTTGGATCCGGAGACCTATGTCGATGTGCCGATCGAAGAATCGTATGTCGATGCACTGAAGAATTACCCTTCACACTGGATCGAAGTGCTTTCCGCTCCGTCAACCGGGGAGGCACCCTAGTGGAACCCGAACGCATTTGGCACGTGGTCACGAACCCGGCTTGGCGGCCGTATTCAGAGCGCGATACCTTCTGGTATCTCGTTCTGCTGGCCATCGCCGGGTTTCTGGTTCTTCTGACCATTTCCACTTACAAGGGTTCCGCCGCTAGCACGCCTCGCCGGGTGGGAATGCTCATTGGCCTGCGGCTTTTTGCATTGTTCCTCGCGATTCTGCTGACCCTGCGTCCATCGGCCGCGATCACCGAGATTCCCAAGCTGCCATCCACCTTGATCATCGTGGTCGATTCCTCCGAAAGCATGACGATCAAGGACGAGGCCAACTACACGCGCTGGGAAGTCGTCAAGAAGATGATGGACAAGTGCGGCCCGCTGCTCGATCAGATGCGCGACGATCAACTCACGACCGTGTACCTCTATCACTTTGCAAAGGACTTCGATCCGGATCGCGACAAGTACACGGCTGAGGTGAAACCCGATGGCAAACGCACCGACTTCGGCGCGATGCTTGCCAAGATTTACGAACGGCATCAAGGCGAACGGCTCATTCGTGGCTTCGTGATCGTCAGCGATGGCGTGGATAACGGCAGCAAGCCTGCCCTGCCGGAGGCGACCCGCTTTCGTGGTATTGGCTGTCCGATCTATTGCTTCGCGGTCGGCTCGCAGGGCGTGGACCCGAAACTCAAGGACATCGGTTTCACTTCGATCAGCCCCGATCCTTCGCCCGTGGCCATCAAGGCCGATCTCAAAGTGAAAGCCAAGCTGAACGCTCCCGGCTTCGTAGACACAGACGTCGACATTCGCTTGCGCATCAATGACGAGATCATCAAGCAAGAGCGTTTCAAACTCACCAAGCAGATGGACAACGAGATCGAGATCAGCATCAAGGCTCCGGACAAGCCGGGTGAAGTGAAGGTATCGCTCGAACTCGTGGAGCCGCCGAGCAACCAATCGACTACTCTCAACGACAAGATCGAGACCTATGTGACCGTCACCCGCGAAGGCGTTCGCGTGCTCGTCATCTCCAAGGATTCCAATGAACTCGTCTACATTCGCCGGGCGTTGGCCTCGGACAAGAGATTCGACTTCGTTGAGATCACGCGCACAACGGAAGCCACGGGCACGGCCGAGGAAGCCAAGGCTTTCGACCTAAAGGACCAGCGTTACGACGTCATCGTGCTTGGCGACGTAACGCCCAAGATGCTCACCTCGGCCCGCCCGCAGATACTGAAAGAGATTCGCGATCTCGTGGTTGAAAAGGGTGTGGGGTTCTTGATGACAGGCGGGGCTTACTCCTTGGCCGGCACGGATGGCATTCTGGGTTCGGAAGGCTGGAAGAACACGCCGATCGCGGACATTTTGCCCGTAATTTTGCCCGGGTTGCCGCAAAACCCGTCTCCCAAAGGGGAGAACTTCTCGTTCGAGCCGACCGAGTTTGGCTTGCGGCACTACTTACTTCGCTTGAACGCGGACGGGAAAAAGAATCGCGAGGCATTCGAACTGCTCAATACCGGGTTCACACGGCTCCAAGCCTACACGGTGCTGGGCGAACCAAAGCCGACCTCCGAAGTTCTGGCACGAGTCAACAATGCGGTGAATGGCCCAGCTCTTCTCGTCCGGATGGACGTAGGTGGCCGCAAGGGAGAGACTCAGTCGGCCCGCGTGCTGGCGTTCGGTGCTTCGGATACCTGGCTGTGGACGCAACCCAGTGCCGACCCAACCAATCTCCGGGCGACTTTCGACCTCCACACTCGTTTCTGGAAACAGATGGTCCTTTGGCTCGCCCATCAGGACGAGATCGAGGGCAATGTATACGTGCGACCCGAATTCCGTCGGCTCGTCGCGAATGGCCGGCAGAACGTTCGGATGGGAATTCGGGACAAACGAGGCGACGACATTCCCGAGGGCGAGATTCGTTATCAGCTTCACGGTGCCAACGAGCCGGCCGACAAATCCAAATCGAAGCGGGCCGAGCGTGATCCGAAAGGCGGAGCACGCACTTCGTTCGAGTCCAAAGTTCCAGGTGAATATCGCGTGACCGCCTGGGGTGAAGCGACCGACATCAACGGAGAGAAAATTACCGGCGACGCATCGGCACGCTTCGTGGTCTATCCGGAAATTTCCGACGAGATGTTGCGGACGGCGGCCCAGCCGGAGTTTTTGCTGGCTCTGGAGAATACAGCCAATGGCACCTCTCTCGATACTGTTCGCCGTGCGGATCGGTTGCCGGCTTTCATCGAAGAGATGAAGTCGAACCCGCCGAAGATGACCACGCCGAAACCGAAGCCGTATCCCGATTGGCGACGCGACAAACAGAAGTGGTTCTTGCCCATGGTCCTGATCCTGTTCGTGGCCGTGCTGGGTTTGGAGTGGGGGCTACGACGTGCGTGGGGAATGGTGTAAGGTAAGCAAATGCGATCAGCGAGATGCGACCTCATACCGGCTAGCGGCAACGCTCGACGACAACCCTCACTCGTCGTGACAGTCCTGAATGTGTCGGTGGAAGTGCTCGGGAGTCAGGTGCCAACCGCATTCGCCACATTCCTTGACGGTCTTGTAGCATTTCGCACAAAAATACGGCCCGCCTTGTAAGAACTGCTCCCATCTTGACCGATCACTCGGTTCAACTCCCATCAAGTCTTTTGGAATCGGCTCAATTGCATGACATTTTTGACAGGCTCGTTCGCGATACTTTTCCAGGAGGGGGGCGTAGTGAGAACCCAGCGCGCTTGCCAATTGCCCTGCCCCGGAACACAGCGGGCAGGCTGTACCGAACTGGGCGAGTATTGCCTGCCGAATAAACTCGCTCTTGTTCGGCAGCCGGGCGAGAAAGTCGGCCAACTCCGCTTCAACCTTAACGGCAACGGTTCGTGATTTCAGCGGTTTTGCGGGCATATCTGAGGCCTCCGAACACACAAAATTTTTGTTGAACGAACCATTGTAAACTTCGTTGCGTAGTGTTATACAATGTATGTCTGAGTTATCAATTCGCTATGTTCAAGATTTCTTTTGGTCAGGAGGGTTGTCATGACTGGCCAATCGTCTGCGCGTCGAACGGGCTACTCGTTGATCGAACTCTTGGTCGTCATTGCGATCATGGCGATTCTGATCGGGCTACTGTTGCCTGCCGTGCAGAAGGTGCGCGAGACGGCGAACAAGATGAAGTGCTCCAACAATTTGAAACAGATCGGCCTGGGGATCCACAACTTCTGCGAGGTGAACGACGGGAAATTTCCGCGTTCGACTCATTCGACATCCAATCTGGATTTGACCTGGATCTACACGCTCGGGCCGTACCTGGAGAACGTGGACAAAATTCGGATTTGCCCAAACGATCCAAAGGCCAAGGAGCGGCTGGCCGAAAAGGGCACCAGCTACCTTCTCAACGACTACATCTGCGAACCTGGGCCGGACTCCATTCTGCACTTGCACCAGATTCGCGCGACCTCAAGGACGATGATCGTGCTCACCGCCTCAGATGAGAGGGGCTATGCGACCACGGAGGACCACACGCACTCCAGCAACTGGTTCAAGTATCCCACAAACGTCTGGGGTCGAATGATGCAAGACATTCAGCCGAACCGGTTTTTTGGCGGGCCTGCTAACCTGCCTCGAGATCAGCGCACTGCCGGATCAAGCAACTATCTGTTTGCCGACGGACATGTGGAAGGGATTCCTGCTTCTCAGATTAAGCAATGGGCGGACAGCGGATACAACTTCGCCCTGCCCCAAGAGTGAACTCGCCATTTTCGTTATGCCGGAATTCCTTTTCTCTATCCCGAGACTCCCATGAATCCGAAGACCGTGACTCGTCGAACGAAGAGGCAACCCAAGCGGTGCCTCCAAATTCAAGCCTTGGAAGACCGTGCCGTGCCTGCCACGCTGTCCAACTTTCTCGTCGACCAACACACCGACTTGAATCTTGGCTATACCTCCGGCACCGGCGTATGGTCCGTAACCGCTCGAGAGAACGATACGCCGCAGTCCTTCCCGGCCGAGGACGTGGTTCTCTATTTGGGGACGCAGTCCGCCATCGCACGCCCCAGCGGGTCCGTGTTCGATTTTCTCGGCACCAACGCGGGCGACACGATTTACCGGGCCCCCCAGAGCCAAGATCCGAATCTGCTGTTCCTCGGCTTTGCCGGCTACGGTTTGACCGCGGGTGATTTTGACAAGTACAACCCCTCCACGGATTCAAAGGGCCGGGCGTCCGGAAATGGACGATGGGCCAAGATCAGTCTCGTCGGCGTACAGGGGCCGGGGACTTTCTCGATTTGGCAAAGCGGTGAGACGTCTCCCAATGTGTTGATGTCGAATTATCAAGATGGAATTTCCAATCCGGATGGTTCAGGGCTCGATTCAACCGATGGCATCTCGACCGACGATGCAGCTTGGATTATTACCGGCGGGCATATTGACTACAACTGGGGTTTCTCGGCAAAGGGCCGATACGAAATAACAGTCAAGGCTTCGGGATTTACTCCGGATGGCAATGATTCCTCGCACAGCGGGGCGCTTTTTGAAAGCCCACCAATCACCTTCTATTTTTCGGTCGGCAACGTTGGCCAACTCGAATTCGATGCAAGTAGTTTTCAACTCAATGAAGGGGCCGGCACTGCCACTGTCACAGTGAATCGCGTCAATGGCAGTGATGGTCGAATTGCAGTTGATTACGATGCCAGCAATGGCACCGCATCGAATGGCTCGGATTACACGGCGACGAGCGGCACGCTGACCTTTGAAGACGGCGAAACAACGAAGAGCTTCGACATTTCCATCAACAACGATTCCACCGACGAGCCGAATGAAACGGTGAATCTGAGCCTGAGCGCACCGGCACCTTCGAGCATCGCGGATTACATTACCAACATTGACGGCAGCAGTCTGCTCGGCACGAACGCCAACGCGATACTCACAATCCTCAACGACGATTCGCCCGGCGGAAATACAGCCCCGAGCATTGATGATATTGGCGATACCAGCACGGATGAGGATGTGTCGACCGGTGATATCGCATTCTCCGTCAGCGATCCGCAATCGGCACTGAACGACTTGGTGGTTACCGCAACGTCATCCAATCTAACGCTGGTTCCAAACTCGAACATCACGCTCGGTGGCACCGGCGGCAGTCGATCGATCTCGATCCTTCCGGTCGCGAATCTTTCGGGGACCACAACGATCACCGTGACCGTTCAGGACACGGGAGGCCTCACCGCGACGGACACATTCGTGCTGACCGTCGATCCGGTTAACGACGCACCCTTAGCCAACCCGCAGACCCTGGCGACGCCCGAAGATATCGCCCTTCCCATCACGCTGACGGGCTCGGACATCGAAAATGATCCGCTGAGTTTCGCGATTGTCGATCAGCCGACGAACGGCCAACTCACGGGATTAGGAGCCAATCGCACCTATACACCCAATCCCGGGTACACGGGACCGGACAGCTTTACTTTCCGCGTGAACGATGGCAACCTGGATAGCCCGCCGGTTACAGTCTCGATCAACGTGACGCCCGAAAACGAACCGGTGGCCGGCAGCGATACCTACGTACTCAGTCCGGGCAACCTGGTGCGTGGCAACGTCCTTTTCAACGACACCGATGTGGACGGCGATCTCTTGACTGCGAGCCTCGTGACCGGCCCGACGAAGGGTACGCTCAATCTGACTGCCGATGGCTCCTTCACCTATACACCGGGTGCGACTTTCGACGGCAGCGATAGCTTCACGTACGAAATCGAAGACGACACCGGACGGACGGCAACGGGCGTGTCGAACATCGCGACGGCAGGCCCTCAGGCGTTCGAGGGAGTCGTCATTCAAGGTCATACCGATGTCGGTATCGCCTATGAAAACGATGCATGGGACTTGCACGTTCACGACGAAGCCCTCGATATTGAATACGAACCGGACAAGGCACTTCTCTTCGTTGGCCCTCAGGCGGAACGGATTCGCGCCGCGGGAAGCCAGTTCGATTTCATCGGCGTCGATGCCGGAGCCACGTTCTGGCAACTGCCACACTCCCCACCGAACCCCGAACTCTTGCAGCTCGGGTTTGGAAGTGAGGAAATCGAAGCGGGTACCTTCTTGACCGACCGGTTCCAAATCAGCCTGAAGGCCGTGAACGGCCCCGGTCATTTTTCAGTCTGGAGGTCCACGGATTCCGGGCCGGAAGTCTTCTTCTCCACGGTCGATGGCATTAGCGGGCTCGACCTATTTGACGGCCTTTCTGGCGGGCATTCGGATTTGAATTGGGGATTCACGGCGAAGGGACGATATGAAGTGACGATCGAAGCCCACGGCTTCCTGGACGATGGCGACACCATTGAGGACTTCAGCGGCGACACGACGTACTATTTCTCCGTCGATAACCTTGGCAGGATTGAGTTCGAAAAGACGAATGTCGGCGTGGCCGAAGGAAACTCGGTGCTCGTTACCGTGCATCGCGTGGGCGGCAGCGACGGGCCAGCTACGGTCGCTTACGTCACGACACCCGGCACCGCGACCGTAGCCGACTACACATCGGCAGCGGGCGATCTGGTCTTTGTCGATGGTGAAACCGTGAAGACCTTCACTTTCTCGACGCTCAAGGACAAGAAGAATGAACCGGTCGAAACTGCAATTTTGACTCTGAGCGTACCAGTTGGTAGCGCGGCGGAACTCGGCGGAATTGCGACCGCCACGCTCTCGATCGATACCGTCAAGGCACTGAAAGTTAAGAAGATCGTCGTCAACGACGGGTTGAAGCAGCGATCGAACATCGAGACCATAACCATCTCGTTTACCCGCGATACCAACATCGCGGCCTTGATTTCGAGTGGCGAGATTTCGAATGCGATCCAACTCTTCACAGGCGCTACACCAGTCGCACTCGCTCCGAATCGATTCTTCTATGATGCCGCGAAGAACACGGTTTCCATCGGGCTAACCACAGGTGTCTTCGATCCGGATACGAAAACCATCCTGGCCGACGGCAGGTATGAACTCCGATTCAATACGGCACTGCTGACTTCATCCGCGGGGGGAGTGAATTTGATGGACAAGGACAAGACCCTGGATGGCGTGCATGCTTTCGCGTTCCATCGACTGGAAGGAGATTTCAATGGCGACAAGAAAGTGAACAAGAGCGACGAAGGCCAGTTGAAGAAATTGCTCGGCAAGTACTTCTGGCAGCGAAGTTATAACTTCGCGTTCGACCTGACTGGTACCGGGAATACGCCGGATGGTGCAATCGATGCAGTAGACATGACCTATTTGAAAACACTCTTCGGCCGAACGGTGTGATCGCAAAAATATGTAAGTGGATCGCAACGCGTGATCGCGATCCACTTGCTTTGAACTCAGACGACCTTAACGGGCCCATGGGAGTCGCAGTGGTCACCGTGCGGATGATGTAAATGGCCATCCACAATGTAATCGGTGTGGTCGCCGTGCGGAACAGCCGGGTGGCCACAGTCGGGACCGTGTAGGTGCCCCTTTTCATGTCCGCCACAGTCGTGGGCGGGAGTGCAGTCGGCCGGATTTGCTGTATTGACTGCGAGCGTGTGCTCCTCAACCTTGCCACCGCTCTGGTGGTGCAAATGACCATCGTGAAGATAGTCCACATGCCCTTCATGTTCGATGCCGGCGTGGCCACAACTCGGGCCATGCTGGTGCGAATGCTCTTCCGGATGATTTGCCATACTTTTCTCCTCGCTGGTTAAATGTTCCTTCCGAAAGGATACCTTGGAAAATGTGTGCCACAAGTCCAATAAATAACTTCGTAGTAATTTGAATAACAAAGTCTAAGAACAAAGAAGTTCTCTCTGCAAATTGGACGTCCGTCAAGCGGGCAGCCGTTAAGCACACCCCCAATGCGAGTGATGGGTAGAGTGTCTACTTGCATCGCGACCGTCAAACTGGCTCAGTTCAAGTATCGCGTCGGAATCTCCGCCCCGGCGACGTAGCTGAGTTTGCCAATCTTGCACATTTGA
>Ga0105044_10012190_pt1 | contig 11688 bp, 15 predicted proteins | sample MAT01_FD_78092 | JGI IMG/M metagenome (GOLD analysis project Ga0105044, IMG submission 78092) | Freshwater microbial communities from Lake Fryxell liftoff mats and glacier meltwater in Antarctica - MAT-01 | ecosystem: Environmental > Aquatic > Freshwater > Ice > Liftoff microbial mat | place...
GAACAAGCGCGACTTCTCGGAGTTGCTGATCGAGGACTTCCGCATCCGGAAGTTCATCTCGGCGTACCTCACGAAGACCAAGGACCGCAAGGAGCAGCGCCCGGCCATCGCCAAGATCCGCATCGAACGCACCCGCGAACGCGTCAGCGTCATGGTCTACAGCAGCCGGGTCGGGGCGATCATCGGCAAAAAAGGCGAGAAGATCGACAAGCTGACCAAGGCCCTCGAGAAGCTGACCCGCCGGCACATCGAAGTCAAGACGATCGAAGTGACGCGGCCAGAAATCGACGCCCAGATCATCGCCGAAGATATCGCGGAGCAACTGGAGAAGCGCTCGAGCTTCCGCCGCACCATGAAGACCGCCATGCAGCGGGCGATGGAAGGCGGGGCCAAAGGCATCAAGCTCCAACTGTCCGGCCGGCTCGGCGGGGCGGAAATGGCCCGTTGTGAAAAGAGCATGGAAGGGAGCATCCCGCTTTCGACCCTGCGGGCGAAGGTCGATTACGGCTTCAGCGAAGCCTCGACGCCCCAAGGGAACATCGGCATCAAGTGCTGGGTGAACAACGGCGACTTCGTGACCGGCGAAATCAACGACACGACCGACGCCGGAGCCGGCGGCCAGAAACGCCCGCAGCGCCGTCGCCGCGGCTAACGGCAGTGCGGAATTCGGAGTGCGGAGTGCGGAATAACAGAGTCGGAATCCGAGTGGGAGTGTTTCGATGGCGTTGATGCCCAAGCGCGTGAAGTTCCGCAAGAACCAGCGCCAAGTGATCCGCGGCAAGGCGGCGAAGGCCAAGTACCACGGCGCCATCAAGGGCTTGGCCCACCGGGGCAACTACGTCGCCTACGGCGAATACGGCCTGCAATCCCTCGAAGGGGGTTGGCTCTCGGCGGAGGCGATCGAAGCCGGGCGGATCACGATGACGCGGTTCGTGTCCGGCGAAGGCCGGTACTACATCCGCGTCTTCCCGCATAAGTCCGTGACCTCGATCCCCGCCGAAACGCGGATGGGTAAAGGCAAGGGCGAACCGGAATACTGGGCCGCAGTGGTTAAGGCCGGCACGGTGATGTTCGAAATCGGCGGCCTGCCGGAAGCGGCCGCGAAGGACGCCTTGGCCCGCGTGGCCTACAAGATGCCCTTCAAGTGCCGGTTCGTCAGCCGTCGCCCGAACGTATGATTTTTTGAAACCCCGACCGCTGACGCGGTCGGCTCGCCGGAGTGGATGACCGTTATGAAAGCCAGCGACCTCCGCAACATGAGCGACGACCAGCTCGCGCTCTCGTTGATCGAGACCGAAAAGCACTTGTTCCAGCTCCGGTTTCAATCGGCGACGGATCGCCTCGAAACCCCGAGCGAGATCAAGAAGGCCAAGCACGATATCGCGCGCATCAAGACCTTGCAGCGCCAACGGCAACTGGTCGCACTCGGGAAGATCGGCGACGCCGACCTCGCGGCCCAACTGGCGACGCTGCAAGCCAAGATCGAAATGCCCGGCAAACGCCGGTTCAAGCGGGCCATCGTCCGCCTCGAAACGATTCAATCCGAACGAGCGGCCCAGAAGGGGAGCGGGAAGTAATGGCGGACACCAGCGCAGCACCGGCGACCGAAACCCCGGCCTCGAACGGCCGGCTCGTCCAAGGCATCGTGACGGGCGACAAGATGAACAAGACGCGCCGCGTCGAAGTGCAGCGCCTCGTGCGCCACGCGAAGTACGGCAAGTTCATCAAGAAGCGGACCGTCTGCTATACGCACGACGAAACTAACGATTCCCACTTGGGCGACACCGTCGAGATCCGCGAATCGCGGCCGCTGTCGAAGAACAAGCGCTGGACGCTGGTGAAGATTTTGACGAAGGCCCCGAGCCGCACCGTCGCCAACCTCGAAGGCGCCGTCGCCGGGAGCCAGTTGCCGACCGAAGCCCCGACCAGTAAATAAATAGGCCGGACGCAGGCCGTCTTTTAGGATCGACTCATGATTCAGATGTACACATACCTCGACGTGGCCGACAACACGGGCGCCAAAGAAGTCATGTGCATTCAGGTGCTCGGCGGCACGAAGCGCCGCGTGGCCTACTTGGGCGACGTGATCCGCGCCAGCGTCCGCAAGTCGCTGCCGGGCGGCGATGTGAAGAACGGCGACGTGATCAAAGGTGTGATCGTCCGCACGAAGATCGCCACCCGCCGGGAAGACGGCAGTTACGTCCGCTTCGACAGCAACGCCCTCGTCCTGCTCGACAACGACAACAACCCCCGCGGCACGCGCATCTTCGGCGCGGTTCCCCGCGAACTGCGGGCGAAGTTCAACAAGATCATCAGCTTGGCCGCCGAAGTCGTCTGAAAGATTCATTCGTTATTCGTCCTTCGTCATTCGATGGACGTCAACGATGCACGCGGCGGTCACGGTTCCGCCGATTAACGAATAACGAATAACGGGTTCCGACAATGTTCATTCGCAAAGACGATACCGTGGCGATCCTCGCCGGCGACGACAAAGGCAAGCGCGGCAAAGTGCTGCGCATCCTCCGCGAGGACGGCAAAGTCCTCGTCGAGGGGATCAATAAAGTGTACCGCCACTTGAAGCCCTCTAAGCGCAACCCGCAAGGCGGGCGCTTGTCGAAGGAAATGCCGGTGGCGATTTCGAACGTCGCACTCATCGACCCGCAAACGAATACGCCGACGCGCGTCGGCATCCGTTTTACGGCCGACGGCACGAAAGAACTGTACGCCAAGAAGAGCGGAGCCACGATCCGCCAGATCGCCAAGGCGAACCCCAAGTACGCGAAGTAATATTGCGTAATTGGGATTGTGGATTGGGGAATTGAAACGAGTATTTCAATTCCCCAACCCGAGATCTCGAATCCGATATCCGCAATCATTTGGCCCGGACCTCGCCCGTCGGTAATGGGTGGGAATTAGGTCGCACTAGGAAGATCGAACATGGCCCGCTTGCTGGATAAGTACACGAAAGAAATCGAGCCGGTGCTCGTGGAGAAACTCGGGCGCACGAACAAGCATAGCTTGCCGAAGCTCTCGAAGGTATGCCTTAACATGGGCGTCGGCAAAGCGCTCCAAGACAAGAACCGAATGACCGAAGCCGCCGACCAGCTCACGCTGATCGCGGGGCAGAAGTGCCAAGTGACGAAGGCCAAGGTCGCCATCAGCACCTTCCGCCTGCGGCAGGGCTACGAAATCGGTTGCCGGGTGACGCTCCGCGGCAAGCGGATGTACGAATTCCTCGACCGCCTGATCAACCTCGCTCTCCCCCGCATCCGCGACTTCCGCGGGGTGAATCCGAAGTCGTTCGACGGCAACGGCAACTACAGTATGGGTCTCTCGGAACAACTCGTGTTCCCCGAAATCGATCCGGATAAAGTCCACTTCACGCAGGGCATGGACATCACCATCTGCACGACCGCGCTGAACGACGAAGAAGCCCGCCTGATGCTGAAGCTGTTCGGCATGCCGTTCCGGGAGTAGTTCGATTGCGGATTTGGGATTTCGGAATTGAAGAGTTACTGACCACGACGTTGCTGGCCCGGTTCGATACAGTAGAAGATTCCAGCGGAACGGCCTGCTCACGGTGATAACCACCGCCCGAGTCGGAACGCCGCGGCGGTTGAAAAACCCGAACGATCAAAACCTCCGAGGTCGATGGATGTCAACCGACGCCAAAATGGCTCGTTTTCGCAAGCAAATGGCTTCGCTCGCGGCTCACAAGCTCGAGATGGCCAAACCCGAAGAACAGCGAGACAAGACCAAGGTCATGCGCCCGCGCGACTTGATCCGCATCCGCAACCGCTGCACCCTGACGGGTCGTCCGCGGGCCGTGCTCCGCAAGTTCGGGGTCTGCCGGATTATCTTCCGCGACATGGCCAGCGACGGCCTGATCCCCGGTGTCCGCAAGGCGTCATGGTAACTATTTCGTTCCGAGTTCCGGGTTCCGAGTTCCAAGTTGAAAGACTTGTCGCAGCTCCGGATCTGTTTTGAACTCGGAACTTGGAACTCGGAACTTGGAACTCAAGCTATGATGACCGATCCCGTTGCCGACATGCTGACCCGGATTCGCAACGCGAGCAACGTCGAGCGCCCGTTCGTCGATATGCCCGCGACCAAACTGAAAGTGGCCATCGCTAAGGTGCTCGTCGACGAAGGCTTCGTCGCGGGTTACCGCACCGGCAAATACGCCGAGGGCGACAGCGGCAAGGAATTCGTCGAGACCGACGACCTCGGCCAAGCCCACGTGACCTTGCAAGTGTTCTTGAAGTACGGCCCCGACGGCGAGCGAGTGATCCGCAAGATCGACCGCTATTCGAAGCCGGGCCGGCGCGTTTACCAGAGCTACACCGAAATCCGCCGCGTGCTCGACGGCTTGGGCATCGCCATCATCAGCACCAGCCGGGGCGTCATGAGCGATCGCCAAGCCCGCAAAGCCAAAGTCGGTGGGGAAGTGCTCTGCACGGTCTGGTGATCGGACTGAGTTTAAAGTTTCAATGTTTCACGTTCCAAGTTGACCCCCGAGCCGCCGAACGCGGCTCCGGAATTTGGAACAGAGGATCGAACGATGTCTCGTATCGGCAAACAGCCTATCGTGCTCCCGGCGGGCGTAAAGGTGAACCTCGCGGGCACGACTATCAAAGTCGAAGGCCCCAAAGGCGCCAAGCTGGAATTCACGCACCACCCGGCGATGAAGCTGAAGGTGGACGCGAATCAGATTCTGGTCGAGCGCCCGAACGACGACCGCCAAAACCGGGCTTTGCACGGCCTGACGCGGGCCCTCGTGAACAACATGGTCGTCGGCGTAACGACGGGCTACACGAAGCGGCTCAAGATCGAAGGCGTCGGTTACCAAGCCGCCATGAAGGGCAAAGCGGTCGAACTGACCGTCGGCTTCGCCAACCGCATTTTGCATACGCCGCCGGAAGGGATCACGGTCGCCGTGCCCGACCCGACGACGATCCTCGTCACCGGTTCGGACAAACAGCGCGTCGGCCAGTTCGCCGCGGAAATCCGGGCCAGCAAGAAGCCGGAGCCTTACAAGGGCAAGGGCGTCCGCTACGAAAACGAAGTCGTCCGCCGTAAGGAAGGCAAGTCCTTCGCCGCCAGCAAGTAATTCGGTTCCCGTCAATCTCGGAACTTGGAACTCGGAACTCGGAACGGAACTATGGACGCCAATAAACTCAAAGCGATACAGGGCCAGCGGCGGAAATACCGCGTGCGCAAGGCTATCCGCGGCACGGCCAGCAAACCGCGGCTGTCGGTCTTCCGCAGCAACCTGCACATTTACGCCCAGCTGATCGACGACGAAAACATGGTGACCCTCGCCGCCGCTTCGACGAGCGATAAGGGCGACAAGGCCACGAAGGGCGGCAACGTCGCCGCGGCGACCCTCGTCGGCCAAAAGCTCGCCGAGAAGGCGAAGGCCAAAGGGATTTCGCAAGCCGCGTTCGACCGGGGCAACTACCGGTTCCACGGCCGCGTGAAAGCCTTGGCCCGCGCCGCCACCGAAGCCGGCTTGGTCTGCACCGGCTTGGTCGATGCCGCGCCGAAGGTCGCCAAAGAAGCCGCCCCGGCGGCGCCCACGAAGAAAGACAAGAAGGCCGACAAGGCTGAGAAGGCCGATAAGCAACAGGGTTGAAACGAGAATAACGGGCCGGCGCGTCCGATAGATTCATAGCACTGGGGTCGATCATGGCGAATGAACAAGGCGGCGGTGGTGGCGGTGGCCGCGGGGGCAGCGGCGGTGGGCGCGGCGGCAGCGGCCGGGGCGACGACCGCGATTCGCGCGAACAAGGAATGGTCGATTACCTCGTGAAGATCCGCCGCAGCGCGTGCGTGGTCAAGGGCGGTCGCCGGTTCAGCTTCAACGCCCTCGTGGTCGTCGGCGATAAGCTCGGCAAGGTTTCTTTCGGCTACGCCAAGGCGAACGAAGTGCCCCCGGCCGTCGAAAAGGCGATCAAAGAAGGGGAGCAAATGGCCAAGCGGGCCAAGAAGCTCCAACTGAAAGACAAGACGATCCCGCACCGCGTGATCGGTAAGTTCGGCGCGAGCCGCGTGATCTTGGTGCCCGCCGGCCCCGGTACGGGTGTCAAAGCCGGCCCCGGCGTCCGCGAAGTGCTCCAGGCCGCCGGGATCGAAAACATCCTGACCAAGACCCACGGCAGCACGAACCCGATCAACCTCGTGAAAGCCACCATCAACGGACTGAAGCAACTCCGCACCCGCGAGATGGTTGCCAACCTCCGGGGAGTGCAACTCTAATGGACCTGACGACACTCTCGGATGGCCTGCACAAACGCAAGCTGAAAAAACGCGTCGGTCGGGGCGTCGGCTCCGGCCACGGCAAAACCGGTAGCCGCGGGCACAAAGGCCAGTTCGCCAGCGCCGGCTCGGCCAAGCCCAATCCGCTGTTCGTCGGCGGCCAGACGATGCTCCACCGCCGCATCCCGAAGCGCGGCTTCACCAACGCGACCTTCGCCAAAGACTGGGCGATCGTCAACGTCGGCGACGTGGACGCACTCTACGACCCGACCGAGCCGGTCGACATGGTCTCGCTCAAGGCGAAGCGACTCGTCGTCGGTACGTTCGACGGCCTCCGCGTCTTGGGCGAAGGGGAAGTCACCAAGAAACTGACCGTGAAGGCCCACCACTTCACGAAGACCGCCCGCGAGAAGATCGAAGCCCTCGGCGGCACCTGCGAAGTGATTCCGCCGCCGAAGAAGCCGGTTCGCAATAAGATGGGCCAAGGCAACCGCGCCAAGAAGAAGTGGCCGGAAGGAACCTGAATTCGGAATTGCGGATTTCGGATTTGGGATTGCGGATTTCAATCCGAAATCCCAAATCCCAAGTCCGAAATTGATCAAATCCGAAATCCGCAATTCGACACATCGGGGTGTTATGTTCGCGCAATTAGTCACCATCTTCAAGATCCCCGAACTGCGCCGGAAGATCTTCATCACGCTGCTGTTCTTGGCTGCGTATCGGATCGGCTACTACGTGCCGCTCCCCATGATCGACCAAGCCCTTCTCGCCGAGAAGATGGCCAACTCCGGCGGCGGCACGCTCGGCAAAGTCCTCGGCTTCGTGTCGCTCTTCTCGGGCGGTAACCTCAGCCAATCGTGCATCTTCGCGCTCGGCATCATGCCGTACATCTCCGCGTCGATCATCATGCAGTTGCTGTCGTCGGGCGTTCTACCGTCCTTGGAGCGCCTCCGAAAAGAAGGTGAATCCGGGCGGAAGAAGATCAACGAATACACCCGGTACCTCACGGTGCCGATCTGCGTCATCCAAGCGACCATGTTCGTCCAGACTTTGCTGCGCCCCGGCGGGGACGGCGGCGGCTTCGGCTCCGCCATCGGCGGTGTCATGGATTCGGACTTCAACGCCTTCTTCTTCGGCTCCGGAGCTGTCATCATCATGACAGCGGGTACGCTCTTTTTGATGTGGCTCGGCGAACAGATCGACGAATACGGCATCGGCAACGGGATCTCGCTGATCATCATGGCCGGGATCATCGCCCGCATCCCCGAAGCCATCGGCATCATGATTTTCACGCCCGGCACTACCGACCTGAAGCCGAGCCTCTTCACCCTCGGCAGCGAATCGGGCGACATCAGCCTCGAGAAGATCCTCGTGCTCGGGTTCCTGTTTCTCGCGGTCGTCGTCGGCGTCATCGCCATCACGAAGGCCCAGCGCCGCATCCCGACGCAATCGGCCAAGCACATCCGCGGTCGCCGCACCTTCGGCGGCTCGCGCAACTACTTGCCGATGAAACTCAATGCGGCCGGCGTCATGCCCGTGATCTTCGCGAGCACGCTGTTGATCATCCCGACGTTCGTCTTCCAGATCATCCACAGCCAGTTCGACGTGCAGTGGGCCCTCGACTGGAGCAACATCTTCCAGCGCAACTCCGGCTGGATTTACAACGTCCTGTACATCGTGCTGATCTACATCTTCTGCTACTTCTGGGTCGCCATCACGTTCAACCCGAAAGAAGTCGCGGACAACCTCAAAGACTACGGCAGCTTCATCCCAGGGTATCGTCCGGGGAAGAGCACCGCCGATTACCTCGAGCGCGTGCTCATGCGGATCACGTACGTCGGCGCCGCCTTCTTGGCGATCATCGCGATCATCCCGACGATCATCGGTTCGGAAATGGAAATCCACCCGACGGTCGCGGCCTTCTTCGGCGGCACCGGCCTGCTCATCGTCGTCAGCGTGGCACTCGACTTGGTACAGAAGATCAACAGCCATTTGGTCATGCGGAATTACCAAGGCCTCACCGACGGCGATTGATCGCCGCGGACGCGATACGCGAGAAGCCGGCGAACTTCGGTTCGCCGGCTTTTTTCGTGGATGGAGGGTGCTTCGCTCCGCTATTCCCCGTTCGCCCCGGAGCGCAACAGGACGTCCCGATCCGGCGCCGGCTTCTCCGGAAACAGGATCGGATCCACCGACGCGGGCCGCGGCGCCGACTTCGATTTCAAGCCGGGTGTGTTGGCCGGGTTCGCACTCGCCGGCAACTTTTGGTAATACACAATGGCGATGACGAGCACGGCCGAGAGGCCGGCCAGCAATCCCAGCTTCGAGTCGTTGGCCATCGGGTCGTCTCCGGTCGGTGCGTGTCGGTAATCTTGTACCACGCCTCCGATTCGGCCCACCGGTCTTGAAGCGAAACGGGCGAAATCCTGCGGTTCGCTCCGCCACGTCCGCGCCGCTCGGCGGATCTCCGATTCCCCGCGCGATCGGCAACGTGGGCGCATCCGCTACCGCTTTCCAGAATCGGTGATCCATGACGCTCGTTCTCTGGCTCGCGGTCGTCATCGTTATCGCCGCGATCGTCGCTTCGACGCGCGGGATCGACGTCCGGCTGACGCTGGGCGTCGCCGCGCTACTGCTCGGGTCGCTCGCCGGTGACCTCCCGGCCATCGCGCGGGCGTTTTTTGAAACCTTCAGCTCGGAGAAGTTCGTCGTGCCGATCTGCTCGGCGATGGGCTTCGCCTACGTCCTGAAGCTCACCGGCTGCGACACGGCCCTCGTCCGGGTTTTGCTGGCGCCGGTGCGGCGCGTACGCTGGCTGCTGATCCCGGGCGTCGTCGCGGTCGGTTTTACGGTGAATGTTCCGCTGATCAGCCAGACGAGCACCGCCGTCTGCCTCGGTACGGTCGTGGTGCCCCTGATGCTCGCGGCGGGTTATTCGAAGCGCGCCATCGGTTCGACGCTGCTGCTCGGCGCGTCGGTCGGCGGGGAACTGTTGAACCCCGGTGCCCCGGAACTGCTGAGCGTGAAGAAATACACCGGCACTGACACGCAAACGCTGACGCACGAATACATCCCGCAACTGGTATTTCCGCTGTTGGGCATCGCCACCGCCGCATTCTGGATTCAAACGATTTGGCTGGAACGCCGGGCGAAGCTCGAACCGGCGACCGTGGTGCCACCGCTGAGCCGCGAACCGATGAACCCCCTCCGCGCCGCGGTTCCACTGGTACCGTTGGTGTTGCTGATGCTCTCCGGGCCCCCCTTCGAGGTGATCCGCGTCCCCGATTCGTGGCTGGCGATCGGCTCCGACGATGTCCCGCATCCGGAGAAACTGCTGCGCAGCCGGCAGATTGGCTTGGCCATGCTCGCCGGCGTCGCTGCGGCGGCGATCGTCGCTCCCCGGCAAGCGAAGGGCTGCATGAGGGCCTTTTTCGACGGGGCCGGCTACGGCTTCGCCAACATCGTCAGTTTGATCGTGATCGCGACTTGCTTCGGCGAAGGGATTCGCGTCGTCGGCTTGGCGGCGGCGCTCGGCGAGTTCATCGCCCGCAATCCGAATTGGCTGCACCCCCTGACCGCGGCGGTGCCGTGGGCGTTCGCGTGGCTCAGCGGCTCCGGCATGGCGAGCACGCAGAGCCTGTTCGGTTTCTTCGTCGAACCGGCCGCGAAGCTGAACGAGGACGCGAACTCCGTCGGCGCGATGGTGTCGGTGAGTTCGGCCGTCGGCCGGACGATGTCCCCGGTCGCGGCGGTCGCGCTGATGTGCGCCGGCCTGACCGGCGAAAGCCCCGTCGCGCTGGTGAAGCGCGTCGCGGGGCCGCTGTTGGTAGGGCTAACGGGCATCGTGCTGCTGCGGATGCTGGGCTGGGTGTGAGGCCTACCCCGCGGCCCGTTTGAGTCCGGCGATCGGCGGCGATTCGAGATGGACGCGCGGGCGGCGGCGAACTGAAACCGTCGGTTCCGGGCTGCTCAGCGTGTAAGAGCCGCACTTCGGGCACGGGCGGGATTCCAACGATTCGCGCTCGTACACCGACCAATTGCCCACCAGCGTCCACGAGTGTTGGCACTTCCCGCAGCAAACTTTCCAAGCGTTCACGGCCGCACCTTGCGTAGTTCTGAAAATCAATACCGCAGCGGGTGGCCCCGTTCGGCGAGCGGGCCGAAGCCGCGGAACCCGCGGCAGACCCAAATCTTCCAACTCGCCACTGGCACGCCATCCCGCGTCGGCGTCACCGTCCGCACCGGATCCATCCGGTCGAACGCGCCCTCCGGGAGAGCTTCGCCGACGTACACGAACGTCCGGCCCCGGAAATCTTGCGCATCGAGCACCGGATTCGGCCGCCAGAGGTCGTACTGGCTGAATCGATCCGCCAGCGCCAAACCGAAAGAATAAACCCGCGGGTTTCCCCGGCAATAGAAACCGAGTTCGCCCGGTACCGTCCACGTCATCGCCGCGATCAGCGGCTCTTCACCGGTTTCGGCGAACAGCTCTTCTCGCACGGAATCGACTTCCTTCGCAAGGTCACTCCAGCCGAGCAACCGCGCGGTCGGGTCGATTTGGCGCACCGGCGCCGGGCGCGATTCGGTCGGGCGGCCGGTAAGCGAGGCGAGTGCCGGTCGGAGTATTTCGGGGAAGCGCAGAAACGCCGACACGCCGATGCCGAGTACTACGGCGACGAGGACAGCCCATCGGATCGAAGGGGATTGCCAGCGTTCGCGGATCCAAAGCATCGCCAACACGAACCCGGTGACGTAAGCCGCCGCGGGCCAATTCGGCTGGCCGACGGCGTTCAACGAGGCGACCGTGCCGATGGCGAACAGCGGTACGCTGAGCCACCAGAGCAGCGCGAGTTTTGGGTTCGCTCGACTCGCCCACACGGCCCGAATCCACGCGATGAACCACACGCCGAGGAGCACCCCGAACTGCCCGGCGAGAAATCCGAGCGGGCCGAGCAGGCCCGGTGATTCGTCTTGGAAACCGGAGTGCCCGAGTGCGTGGCGCATACCGACGCCATCGTTGCGGAAGTTCCACATGATCTGCGGAATCAAGCCGAGGCCGGCGATGAGCGAGAACGGGACAACGTTCCACGTGCGGTAGCGTCGCCTGTGAATCAACATCAGCGCGATGCCGACTGGGAAGGCGAGCATCGTCAGTTTCGCGAGCAACCCGAGCGCGACGAAGATTCCCGCGAGGCACCATTTGAAGGAGACCTCACCCCCCGGCCCCCTCTTCGAAACGGAGAAGGGGAGGCGGACAATCGCCGATTGCACGCACACCGCCGCCCAGGCCCAACAGGCTAAGAAGGGCGCGTCGATGGTCATCAACAAGCTCGTCGCCGAAATTCCCGGCAGCGTGATCGCCGCACCGAGTACCAGAAAGGCGCATCGCCGATCCCCGGAAACTTGGTGCGCGAGTTTCGCCATCCCCGC